>Ga0209121_10003501_pt1 | contig 15183 bp, 14 predicted proteins | sample Cruoilmetagenom3_FD_187292 | JGI IMG/M metagenome (GOLD analysis project Ga0209121, IMG submission 187292) | Oil polluted marine microbial communities from Coal Oil Point, Santa Barbara, California, USA - Sample 3 (SPAdes) (version 2) | ecosystem: Environmental > Aquatic > Marine > Oil seeps ...
AAGATTCAGATAACTTACCTGTGATGTTGGAAATATCTACTCTTATCACTATCACTTTCTTTAGCGCTTCCTGAGGAATTTCCCAGTTTTTGTTCCCCGAATATTTATCCATTAAATACAAAAGCGCTTCTCTTTTTTCTTCTAAATCTTTTACAATGATTGCTTTTCCCACTCCAATTAGACTTTCATATTTAGTGCTCCATTTACAAGCTTGTTTATCTGATATTAGTTCAATCTGTCTGTCAATTTCAAAACACACTCGTCCGTCCTTTACTATTAGGTCAATTTTTCTTCCCTTTTCAGCCGAATGAAAATATAAACAGTCTTTTGCGTAAACAAAATGAACCGGTACAATATAAGGAAAATGTGAATCATTAAAGGCAATTCTACATACTTGTGCATCATTAAACATCCTAACTATCTTATCCTTATCCTTTATTTCTTTCTCTTTTCTTCTCATTATTTAAATTTCCCTCTATTTAAAATGATTGAAGATATTTTATAAGCTTTAATATTTGACGAACTAATACTATATTTCAAATGTAAATATTTTCCCTATTTGATTTATTGATAAATCAGGTCAAACAATCGATTTGCTATCTCCTTATCCAGATCCATAAGAATTTTGTATTCATCCAGGGCAGCATTTCTATCTCCCTGAACCAGAAATATCATTCCCAGACTGAAGTGTGCATAAATATAATCCGGCTTAATGCGTATAACCTCCTTAAAAGTTTCGATAGCTTTCTCATAATCCTCTAATTTATTGTAAGCCCATCCCAAACCATAATATGTATCTGCGTCTTCCGGATTTTGTTGTATCGCTTTTTTAAAAGTTTCAGCAGCTTCCTTGTATTTTTCCAATTCTCCATAAGTCCACCCTAAATTATAATAGATATAAGAATAATCAGGATCAATTTTAATCACTTCCAGATAAGCTTCTGTGGTTCTATCATAATTTTCTAAAACATTATTAATCCAGCCCATGTAGAAAAATGCATCAGTATATTTTGGATTTATTTTTGTTGCTTTTTTAAAGCTTTCAATAGCTTCCTTTTCTTTGCTTTCCATTTCTTTAAAGATCATGCCGATTGAATAATATATGGTATCCGCGAAATCTGTTAGATATGTTGCTGCAATTTCCAAATTTTCAATAGCCTTAGGAAACATTTTCAGTTCTTTATAATTCATTCCCAGATGATAAAATGCTTTACCATAATCCGGTTGATAATACACTGCTTTTTCCATTGTATCAATTGATTTTTGATATTCACCAATTTGCTCATATGTAATACCCAACCCATAATAAGCTTGCGCATCACCGGGTTCAATGAGCAATGCCTGTTTAAAGGCATTAATAGAATCATTATATCTTCCTAATTCGTTATATACCAAGCCCAAACCATAGTGTGCACGGGCAAAATCCGGATTACTGCGAATAGCCTGCGTAAATGAATCCAATGCTTCATCATTTTTTTTAAGCTCCAAATACGATAATCCTAATCCATAGTAGGCAGAACTGTAATTTGGCCGGTAATTAATAGCTTTCTTATAAGAGATTATCGCTTTATCAAATTGGCGAATATTTCTAAATATTTTTCCGACCTGAAAATGAGCATCTGCATTGTCCGGCTTTATTTTTAGAATCTGCTGAAAATAAGTTAGTGCTTCTTCGTATTTCTTATGGTTATCTACTAAATCTACACCTTGAAAATATAACTCCTCTATCGTTAGATTCTGTCCATAAAATACATTAGCACAAAAAATAAGTAATATAATAATTAATATAATGCTGCACATGAGTTGACGAGTATTTTTCATTACTTTCCTCCCGTTGAAGCATCTATTGTTTTTTAATGCATTATGTAAAACAGTATCGAGTATATAGTATACAGTATCGGGTTAAGAAAAAAAGAAATACATGAAAATAGTATCCTTCTTTATATCAAACTACTCCTTTAAAGTTTACACTAACGTAATCAGAATGTAAATCAGTAGCGAGTGAAGAAAAAGAAAAAGAAAGAAAAGAAAAAATAAAATATTTTATAAACGGGTTTTTAACCTTTTAATTTAAATGAGGCTATAATTTTCCCAATTTCTTCATTTCGAGTATTTCTCAATTTTGGCATGTAGTAGGATGCCAATTGATCGATCTGTTCTTTTTTTAGTAAACCTAATTGCTTTAAAACTTCGAGAACAACAGGATATAATGCCCTGGTATTACCGTCTTCAATTTTAATGGCAATTCCAATGCCTGATTTTATGTCACCAACCAGATATACGGATTCTGCTCCAAGTTTTCCGAATTGTCTTCCCCGGGAAACTCTCATAAAATCTGTGCAAAAACGCCCGGTTCCTCCAACCATTTCAGGATAACTCATCATGGCTTCTGTAATTCTTTTGCAAGCCATGATTCGTTCAGGCCTAAAAGTTTCAGGATGCGCCAATTTCGCAAATACATATGCTAATCTTTCCAGCGATAACGCATGAACAGGTACTCCGCACCCATCGATTCCAATTTTTATCTTATTAATTTCACATTCAGATATTTCTGAAATAATTTTTAGTATTCTTTGTTGCACCGGATGTTCCGGTTTATAATAATCTTCTAAAGTTTCACCCATATGTTTTGCAGTTATCAGCATTCCAGTATGTTTTCCCGAACAATTATGATAAAGAGATGTCAATTTTTTTCCCTCTCTAATTAGTTTCTCGTAAACATACCTTGCCATTGGAATATGTGTTCCACATTTTAATGCATCTACTTTAATACCTGCTCTTTTCAGCATGGCTAAAACCCTTTCTGTATGTTGAGGTTCTCCATTATGCGAAGAACAAATCAATGCTAAATCTGCATCAGACAAAGCATATTTATCGGCTGCTCCAGTCTCTAAAACGGGTATTGCCTGTATTGGCTTTATTGCCGAACGGGCATAAGTGGTTCGGTAGGGATTTCCTAAATATTTCAGTAACTTTCCATTTGAATTTACAACAGCTATATGACCGGAATGTGAACTTTCTACTATTTTTCCACGATATACTTTTGCTAATTTTGGCACAAATCTTTCTCCTTTTTATATGGTCATTTTACTATTTCTTTGTTATTCTATTTCCAAATAGAATTAAAATCCTATATTTTTTAATGTCTTACTTTACATTATCATTTTCAGAGAATTTATTTTTGGTGGGAAAAAAGGTGAGGAATTGAAAATATAAAATAATTTCTATTCAAATAATTCATTAAAATTTTTCATATTTTCTGGTCGGGGCGAGAGGACTTGAACCTCCGACCCCCTGAACCCCATTCAGGTGCGCTTCCAAACTGCGCTACGCCCCGACTTTGTTATTATACTAAAACAATTAAATTAAGGCAATAAGATTTTTCTAATTTAATTTATATTCGCTGTTTCATCGCAAAAAAGGATTATAGTTACTTCTGGTAAATATTAAACTTTTATATAATTTTTTCCCTCAAGTTCTTTAATTAAATCTTTTAATTCCAAATTTAACATAATTGCACTTACCTTATTCACCGATAATTTGCTTTTTTCGGTTACTTCGTCAATTTGTGTTGATTTCTGTTTAGATAGTAAATTATAGATTAATAAATCATCTTCTGATAAATTAATTAAACCAGACAGCTCTTTTTCCTTTTCTTTTTCTACTTTTATAGGTATCTCAAAAGATATCTCTTCTAAAACATCATTATAATTATTGACTAATTTTGCTCCCTGTTTGATTAAATTATGAGTACCTTTCGATAATGGTGAATTTATATTTCCCGGAATAGCAAATACTTCCCTGCCCTGTTCAAGGGCAAAATCTGTCGTAATAAGTGCTCCACTTCTTTCTGCTGCTTCAACAACAAGAGTTCCTAAACTTAACCCGCTGATAATTCGATTTCTTCTGGGAAAATTTTGTCTTTCAGGTAAAGCATGTAATGGAAATTCAGTAATAACCGCTCCCGAATCTTCTATCTCGCGAGCAAGCTTTCTGTTTTCCGGAGGATATATTATATCAATCCCGCAACCAAGAACTGCTATAGTCCTTCCATTTTCAAACAATGCCCCTTTATGCGCGATAGTATCTATCCCTCTTGCTAACCCGCTTACAATGGTTAACCCGACTGAAGATAGATCTTTGCTGAATTTCTCAGCAACCATTTTCCCATAATAAGTTGCTTTCCTTGATCCCACAATAGAAATAGAGTTCCTATCTGTGTCAATTAAAGTGCCCCTATAATATAACACGGGCGGAGGCAGGTGAATTGTCTTTAAGTTACCGGGATATAAACTGTCCTCTTTGGTAATGACTTTAACCTGATATTTTTCTATTAACTCAAGTTGCCTTTCCGGAATTATTTTATTCTTTTGTTCTGTAAATCGTTGAGAAATATTATTGTTTAGATTAAGCAATTTTGATATATTTCCCGAGTTTTCCAACCATGCATTTTTAGCCGAACCATATTTCCTTAAAAGCTTATAAAATCTTTTCGGACCTATGTCCGATATACTGTTCCATGCTAACCAATATTTTAATTCTTGTTCTTTCAACTGCTGATTTCTCCTTAATCTAAAATTCTTCCAACTGAATTCTACAACTATAACGCCGTGATACTACCGCAATTCTTGTATGTATTTCTTTAGTTTTTTCTGCCTACGTTTTTTCCTTTTACTCCTCAATTTTAAATTTTAAGTTTTGGTTTTGCGCTTTTAACTTTTCGTTTTTCGCAAATCTTGCCTTCACTTCTCACCCACACCTATATGCTATACGCTCCACGCTAAACGTAATTCTTCTAATAAGGTCCATTACTAACCAATAGATTGATTTTTTTATCTTCACCAAGGATATCCCCGGGTTCGGGTATTTGAGTAATAACCTGGTCTTTAGGGATGGAAAAATGATTAGTAAGTGTAACTCTTCCCAAAATAAGACCGTATTCCTTGATAATAGAAACTGCTTCATCATAATTTTTATTTTTCAGGTTAGGGATAGTAATAGTTACAAGCTTTCTACCTTTGCTAAGTATAACTTTTACTTCTCTATTTTCTTTTATCACAGAACCGGAAATCGGTTTTTGTTTAATAATAAGATTTTTAGGTATCTGATTATTGTGTTCTTCTCCCGAAATGATAATTTTTAATCCTGCATTATAAATCATTTCTTGCGCGGTCTCTAAATTTTCATGAATAACTGAAGGAACTACGGTATCCGGAACCGAAAAAATATTTTGAAATATAAATAGTGCAGATAATCCACCGACAATAAAGATACACAGGAAAATTATCAAAGAAGCAATTGATTTAAAAACAGTATAAAATATTTTTTCTATCATTATTAATACCCCTTTTTAATCATTCTAGCCATAAAAAAGCCATCTAAATTATAATTAGAGATTCCCGGATATATCTTAATAAATTCATTTTCTTTTGATTTGTTAACACTTAAATTTCTTTTTTTGTTAAATGTGCTTAAATTATTTAATTTAAAATGCGGGTTTCTTTTTAAAAACTTCAGAACAACTTCTCTGTTCTCTTCGTTCTCGGTACTGCAGGTGGAGTATATTAATGCACCGCCATTTTTCACATAATTTGATGATATTGATAATATTTCCAATTGTAATTGAGATAATTGAAACAATCTTTCCCGGTTAAATAACTGTAATTTAATATCAGGTTTTCTTCTCAATACACCTAAACATGAGCACGGAACATCTACTAGAACTTTATCTGCTTTATTTAAATATTCTTTTTCCGCCTTTGTAGCATCGTGTTGTAATATCTGCACAATATCAATCCCCAATCTGTTACAATTTGCATTAACTGTTTTCAGCTTGTTTTTACTAATATCCATAGCAATCACAGTTCCCTTATTATTCATCAATTGCGCAAGATGAGTCGTTTTGCCACCCGGAGCGCTGCAAACATCAATAACTAACTCGCCCGGTAAGGGATTAACTAAATGTGAAACCAATATCGATGATTCATCTTGAATTTGAAATAGACCCTGCTTGAAACCGTAATATTCTGAAACGTTGGCAATGCCTTTAACATATAATGCTTCTCCGGCAAACAGACCTTCTTCTACAGATAATTCTTCTTTCTCTAATGTCTTTTTTAAATCTGAACGATTCAATTTTAAGGTATTGGTTCTAATGGTTAAAGGGGGTATTGTGTTATTGGCTGTACAGATTTTTAATGTATTTTCATATCCAAATCTTTTAATCCAGCGTTCAATGACCCAAAATGGATGCGAATAAATAACTGATAAATATAGCGCAGGTTCTTTTTCCCTGTCAGGCCATTTAATTTCATTTTTCTTACGAATAATATTTCTTAAAATGGCATTTACAAAATTGGAGGTTTTAATATTTCCATATTTTTTCGCCAGTTGAACCGCTTCATTGCACGCTGCGTAATTCGGCACTTTTTTTAAAAACAATATTTGATAAATGCTCATTCTTGCTATATTTCTAATTAGAATTTGCATCTTACTAATTTTATTAGCGGAAAACTGGGAAATCACCCAATCTATTTTAATCCTGTTTCTGATAACACCATAGGTAATTTCTTGAATAAAAGCAGCATCTCTTTTTGCTATTTTATTTTTTTTAAGAGCATGGTTAACTAATACATTAATATATCCCTGATTAGAATCTATTTTAACCAGAATATCTAATATGATCTCTCTTATCGGATCAACGTTCAATCTTCGCATAAGCTAATCTACTTTTCTAACCCCTTCTATTTCTTAAAACAATAAGTCTTAGTAACTGCATGACTGCAACAGCAGTTGCAGCAACGTACGTTAAAGCTGCCGCATCAAGAACTCTCTTAACCGAAACAGCTTCTTTTTCCGAAATAATGTTTCCTGTGCTTAACAATTTTATAGCTCTTTTACTTGCATCAAATTCTACCGGCAGTGTAATAATTTGAAATAACACCGCTAAAGAAAATGCAATAATTCCTATTTCCATTAATCCCGGAAGACTAAATAGAAAACCAACTATAAATAAAGGTACTGCCATGCGGGAGCCGATATTGCTAATCGGGACAAGGTTACTGCGCAAAGCAAGTGGAAAATATTTTAATGAATCCTGCATTGCATGACCAATTTCATGTGCTGCAATACCCTGGGCGGCAATTGATTTACCATTGTATACTTCTCTGGAAAGTCCCAACTTCTTCTTTCTGGAATCATAATGATCGGAAAGATTTCCCGGCACCAGTTCAATTGATATTTTTTCCAACCCTCTGTTTTTTAGCAATTGAACAGCTACTTCCTTACCGGTTAACCCGTTTTCAGCCGGAATTTTTGCATATTTGAGATATACTGTTTTTACCTTATATTGCGCATAAAGGGTCAATAATATCGCCGGAATCAAAATAATTATCGTATTATCAAAAAACAACATAAAGTATCTCCCTGTTTATTATAAATCTATGAGTGCTTCCACGGTTTCTATATTTTAACTACAATTATTCTCCAAATGTATTTTCTATTTTAATTTTATAGCCGTTAACAAATTGCCCGGCTGACATTTCTTTTGCACCAGCCGGAATTAATTTAATTATTTTAATCAGCCCCATATCCCCGGTTGAAACTATTAAACCATCTTTTTCAATAGCTACGATAGAACCGGAGGGAATCGCAGAATTAGATAAGTCATGATTTTCATCACCGGATATCCATCTCGACTGTGTAATTTTTATTTTTCTTCCTCTATAGTATGTATACGCACCAGGAGTAGGAATAGTTCCCCTGATCAGATTATATATTTTTTTAGATTTTTCCTCCCAGTTAATTTCACCATCTTTTTTATTCATTTTTCTTGTATAAGTTGCTATCTTTCTATTCTGAGGAATTTGATATAATTTTTTATTTCGAAAATCATTCAATACTTTTGTTATGGTTTTTGCGCTCAAATTGGATAATCTTTCGCTTAGCTCGCCAAAAGTTTCATTTGGTAGAATATCTACTTTAAATCGAGCGATAATATCTCCATCGTCTACTTTGCTGTTCATGCAAATAAATGTTATACCGGTTTCTTTTTCACCATTAATAATAGCCCAATTAATAGGTGCAGCACCTCGATATTCCGGTAATAAAGATCCATGTATATTAATACAACCAACTTTCGGAATATTTAGTATTTTTTCTGAAAGTATCTGACCATAAGCAACCACTAAGATAATATCGGGTTTCAATGCCTCTAGTTTTTTTACAAAACTAATTTCGTTAATATTTTCCGGTTGAAATATTGTAACTTCCCGATCTATTGCTGCCTTCTTTATCGGTGGAGGTAATATCTTTTTTCCCCTTCCACTCGGACGATCCGGCTGGGTAACGACTTGTAATACATTTTTTTTATTATTTACTAATGTTTCCAAAACCGGAACACCAAATTCTGCAGTTCCAATAAAAATAATCTTAGTTATGGTATCCACCTTCTTTTTTATATTCATTCTTAATCAATCCTTTTGGTTTTTTAATGATTTTGCCTTCACTTTCTACCCACACTTATACTCTATAGGTTAATTTCCTCGTAGTTCTTCACAAATCTTATCTTTAAATATATATGCTATACTCAATACTATCTCTTTGTCTCCTGATTTATAAATTTCTCTTTTCCTTTTCTTTCTTTACTCGATACTATATACTTTTTTACCCATAAACGGGCGAGACGCCTGTCCTACAGAAAAGTGTGGGTTTCTCCACTGTTTTTATTTGTATTTTAATTGGTTAATTGTTTAATCGGTAAATTGGTAAATATATTATTCTTTGTATTTTTTTCACTAAATACTAAATTCCAACGACTAAATACTATTTTTTTTCTTTTTTTTATATTCGTCTATCAAAATTTGTCTTTTAATTTTACTAACCCGGTCAATAAATAAAAGACCTTCTAAATGATCAATTTCGTGCTGCAACGCTCTCCCGATTAAACCATCTTTAGATATTTTTATTTTTTCCCCTTTTTGGTTTATACCCTCTACTGTCACTTTTTCATAACGGGTGACTTTACTATAAACCCCGGGCACACTTAAACACCCTTCTTCTTCAATTAGTTTTCCTTCTTTTTCAAGGATAACAGGATTTATTAATACAATAATCCCCTCTTCTTCGCCATCAATAATAATTATTTTTTTTGAAACACCTATTTGCGGAGCTGCCAGACCGACACCCAGAGTAGCATACATTGTCTCTGTCATATCTTTTATCAATTTATCTATTTCAGGAGTTATCTCATCCACTTCTAATGCTTTTTCTCTTAAAACAGTATCTCCGAATTTTCTGATTTCTAAAACTGCCATATTTCCCTCCCGTATTTTTAACTATCCTTGTTTTAATTATAAGGATTTCTTTATATCATCCAGGTATTTTTTCATTATCTCTTTAATCTTATTATACCATAAGTGTAACCATGTCTTCTCATTTAATGGATTACCCCCTATATCTTTACCGGGATCTTTCTTATCCCCTTAATCTCTTCTTAAATCTGTTTAATTCTCCAATTTAAATATTTAAATCATTCTTGTCGGATCCACATCAATTAATATCCGATTATCCGTATAAAGCTGACCTAATACTATTTTATCAAATCTTTTCATAAATATTTTGTTAAATTTTTCAATATTTTTTACCTTGACTATAAGCTGTACCTTGAAAACATTTTTCGCTTTCCAAATAATCATATTTTTAGAACCCAATATTTCATATTTAGGGACACTTTTACTACTACCAAGTTGTTCTAAATAAATAATTAAAGATTTTGCATCCTCTTTAACCTTTTCTTTATCTTCTCCTTTGACTTCTATTTTGATTATATGCGTAAAAGGGGGATATTCCAGCTCTTTTCTTAATTCGAGTTCTTTTTGGTAAAAAATATTATCTTTTCCCTTCTTTAAAGCCACCAGGCAATGATGATCAGGATTAAATGTTTGTATAATCACTTCTTTGTAAGGGTCAGATCTTCTAAAAGATAAGACGATTTCCTTTATAAGTTGAAATGTTTTTTCTCCTGATCGAAAATCGGGTAAATTCAAAAGTGTATCGGCTGAAACAATGCCAAGCAAATCAACATGGTCGTAGTTAATACCTTTGAGAGCTATTTTGGTTCCGATTAATATATCTATTTTTCTTTTATTAAAATCGTCAATCATTTCCTGATAATCTTCCTTTTTCTTGATTGAATCCCGATCTACACGTTTTATTTTGCTCATAGGAAACATCTTTTTTATTTCATTTTCCAACCTCTGGGTTCCAACACCCAATGGTCTCATCTCTCTACTTCCACATTTTGGGCAAATATTCAACATCTCGATGCTTTTACCACAACTATGGCAGATAAGCCGGGCATTCCGCTGATTGTTAAAATGATAAGACAAAACGTTATTGCAGTGAGAGCATTTGGGAATATATCCACATTTATTACATAAAATAAAACTGGAAAATCCCCTTCTATTTAAAAAAAGAATAATTTGTCTACTTTTTTTAATGTTTTTAGCTATTGCCTGCTGCAATTCATAACTGATTATTTTCTTTTTTGATTTTTCCTGTGTCATATCTATTATTTTATTTTTAGACAGATTTTCTTCTTTTGTTTTATCGGTAAGCTCAATTTTTTCAATAGTTTTCTCCAATATTCCCTGAAAAGATTCAAGAGAGGGAGAATTGCTATGTAATATAATCGGTATATCTTCAATTTCCGCTCTTTTCATAGCTACTTTTTCCGCATGGTATCTGGGAGTTCTTTCTTCCTTGTAAAGATTGTCATGTTCCTGATCGACAATAATCAGGCTCAACTGTTCCATGGGTAAAAATATCGCTGATCTTTTTCCTATCACTATATCGAATTTTGATTTCCTTATTTTAATCCATTGGAAGAAATTACTTTTCTGATCATCCTTTCCATCAAAAATTAATATTTTATCTTTGAACTCCACTTTCAATGCTTCAGCTAATTCTCTCAGCTCTGTCTCTGAAGGGGTTAATATAATTACCTGCTTGTGAATAGATTGAGCAGTTTGAATACACTTCACGTAAAACTTAACTTTCTGTGAAAAATTTGTTGGATTTAAATAAAATACTTTGTACATATTTTTTATAATTGAATTAAACACTTGCTTTAAAACTTCATTTTTTTCCTGAATAGCCATTATGGATTGTTTTTCAGATTCTAACGGTTTTGATATTAACGGTACTTCTGATGTTAGAATTTCTTTTTCCCACTGTTTTATCCATAATTTTTTAGTTTTAGGAAAGACATAATTCAGTGTTTTACTCCAGGAACATAGGTAGTATTCGGATATCCATTTGGTTAATTGCAGGAGATTGGGATTCAAGAAGGATTCTTTATCTATTACCTGCAGAATGCTCTTGCAATTCTTTATACTTGATCTTGTTAAGAATCCAACAACACATCCTGTTTTTTTTGAATTTTTAAATGGGATGATAACTCTTGTCCCGCAAGATATTTTACTTTGAAGATTTTCCGGGATGGAATAGTGAAATATTTTATTAAAATTAATTTCTAATAATACTATCTCTGCATATTTTTTTTCGCTTTGTTTTTTCGTCAGATTTATCAATTCCTTTTTACATAATTTTTAATATTTCGTCTAATATTTTTACAGCCATCTCGCTCTTTTGCATGATCGGAAGTTCTTTTATTACTCCTTTTTGGCTTAAAATTTTTGCACTATTTTTATCAGAAGCAAAACCTATATTTTTCTCCATTATATTATTTGCAATAATTAAATCTAATTGTTTTTCTGTTAACTTTTTATAAGCATTTTCTGTGAGATTTTCAGCTTCCGCTGCAAATCCAACCAGTATTTTACCACTTTTTTTCCTACCTAATTCAGCAAGTATATCTGATGTTTTTTCCAGTTCAAGATTGAGTTTTTGGCTGCCGCTTTTTTTAATCTTTCCAAAAATAATATTTTTAGGTCTAAAATCTACTATCGCAGCAGCAGAAATGATGATATCTGCTTTTGGAAAATATTTAAATACTTCTTTCTTCATCTCTTCGGCAGTTTCCACTAATATCATTTCATCCACTTCTATGGGGTGCAAGTGGTTTGGACCGCTAATTAAAATAACTTTTGCACCTCGATCAACGGCATTTTTTGCCAGGGCAAATCCCATTTTTCCCGTTGAATAATTGGATATGAATCTTACATTATCGATTGATTCTCTGGTACAGGAAGCAGTGATCAATATGGTTTTGTTTTTATAATCATTGTCCGTGCTAAGAAATGATTCTACACTATCTATAATTTTTTCAATATTTGCCAGCCTTCCCCTGCCAACATCTCCACAGGCCAGAGTTCCGTATTCCGATTCGATAAATTCAAAACCTGATATTTTTAATTTTTCACAATTCTCCAGATAAATTGGATTAGAAATCATGTTCTTATTCATCGCCGGAGCAATCATCGTCTTTACTCCGGAAGCCAAAATAATTGCTGTTAACAGGTCATCAGCAACACCATGGGCAATTTTTCCGATAATATTAGCAGTTGCCGGTGCAATTAAAATTAAATCAGCCCATTTTGCTAATGAAATATGCCGAACCTCCGAAGCATTATTCAGGGAAAACATTTCTTTCATTACCGGTTTTCCCGAAAGCGTGGCAAATGTTAAGGGTTGAACAAATTTTGTAGCCGATTCCGTCATTACAACTATTACATCTGCTCCTTTTTTCTTCAATAAACTTAATATTTCTGCACTCTTATAAGCAGATATGCTTCCGGAAATTCCCAGTATAATTTTTTTACCTTTAAGCATTTTTTTTACCTCATATCCTATCAGCTTTTACATTCAAAATGCACTGAAAAAATATAGAAAAATTAAATTTAGATAAATTCTTTTCTTATATAGTATATTTTTTGATACATCAACATCGTTAATTTAGTAAATAAGCGTTATAAATCATAAGCAGGTTTAAATAAATTTGTTTACATTATTAGCTAATTCAAGAAACAAATAATACCAATAGCTTCACAATTTATTCATCCATCATGCTTTCATTAAAAATTTCTTCTGTTTTAACATTTTCAGATACTGCTTCTTTTTTAATAAACACTTTGCCTTGTTTAATTTCTTCTAAAGCTATATTCATGAGTTTACCTTGTTTGGTTTTCACCAGAGGTTTTTCCCCATGTTTTAATTGCTTTACTCTTTTGGAAATCATCATGGCTAATAAAAATCTGTTATCTATCATATTTTTCGTCTTTCCTTCCTATTAATATTTTTCTTTTTTATGTATCTTGCATCTTTCTGCAATGATAATTGCTTCTAATTTCTTAAATGCAGTTTCAATATTATCATTAATTACCAAATAATCGTAATTATTTGCATATTTTATTTCTGTTCTTGCATCCTCTAATCTTTTTTCTAATTCTGCCTTTTCTTCGGTTTTTCTATTTCTTAATCTATATTCCAAATCATTCCATGATGGAGGAGCAATAAAAATATATATTCCCCAAGGCATTTTATCTTTAACCTGGGCTGCGCCCTGAACATCTATTTCTAGCAATGTATCATTTCCTGTTTTTAATTTTTCAATTAAAAACTCATAAGGTGTTCCCTTATAATCTTCATGAACCATTGCCCATTCGATAAATTTATTTTCTTTAATCATCTGTTTAAATATAGCTTTTGATACAAAATGATAATCTATTCCATTCTCCTCTTCTTTTCTGGGAGATCTTGTGGTCATGGAAACTGAATAAGTTAAATCTTTAAACGTTTTAAATAATTTTTCCCTCAATGTACCCTTTCCTACACCGGAAGGCCCCGAGACAATAAAAAGCAAACCTTTTTTATCTTTTTTATCCTGCATTATATTTTGTACTTCGTTTCCTGAAATAGCAGACTTAAAATATTTATTATTTTTTACCATATTTTTATTCCTTATAATAATTTCTCACTAGAAGAAATACTTGGTTCTGTCTGACCTGAAAACCGATTGGTAATGGTTTCAGATTGAATGGAAGATAATATCACATGATCACTATCAGTAATGATGATTGCTCTTGTCCTTCTACCATGAGTGGCATCGATTAATTTTTTATTACTTTTTGCTTCTTCTTTAATTCTTTTCAAAGGAGCTGAATCCGGAGTTAATATTGATATTACCCGGTTGGAATTGACAAAATTACCAAAACCAATATTCACTAAACCATTTACCATTATTATATTCTCCTATTATTCTATATTTCTTACCTGCTCTCTTATCTTTTCTAATTCACTTTTTACGGTAATAACCAAAGGGGATATTTTCGAATCATTCACCTTTGACCCAATTGTGTTGATTTCCCGATTGATTTCCTGTATGATAAAATCCATTTTTCTTCCTACTGGTTCATCAGAATTCAACAGATTAGTAAATTGATCAAGGTGACTTTTTGTTCTAATAATCTCTTCGTTAATATCATTTTTTTCGGTAAATATTGCAGCTTCCAACTCTATTCTTCCTTCATTGATGTTTACATTATCGGTCAATTCTCTTAATTTGGCTAAAAATACATCTTTGTAGCCTGCAATCGATTTTTCTGAATATTTTTCTATCTGGATTATTTTTTTTCCAATTATCCTACTTCTTTTCTGAATATCTTTGATAAGATTCTTTCCTTCTTTTTTCCTCATTGCCTGTAATGAATTTAGCGCTTTCAGTAATGGTTTTTCTATCAATATCCACAACTCTTTAGTCTTTTCGGTTTTCTCTACTTGGAAAACGTCTTTTAACCTAAGCATTGAACTTAAAGTTATTTCATCTTTTATATTAAATTTTTTCCTCATTTTTTCTAAGGAATTATAGTACGAGGTAGCAAGTTCTTCATTTAACTTTACTTTTTCTTCTTCCACTTGATGGGAATCAACCTTAATAAACACGTTAATCTTGCCTCTAAATATTTTTTCCTTAATTATTTTTTCAATTTTTTGCTCTATTTCTAAAGAAGTAAAATTATTTTTAATGTAAATATCGCAAAATCTGTTATTCAATGTTTTTATTTCCACCATACATCCCTGGTTTTCATTTTTTATTTCTCCGGCTCCATAACCGGTCATACTTTTAATCAATCTATCGTCCCCTTATTTGTTGTATTTTCGAAATATAATCAACTTTTTTATAATTTTATGGTAATACTTAATGGTTGTCAAATAATACGAAAA
>Ga0209121_10003502_pt1 | contig 15182 bp, 13 predicted proteins | sample Cruoilmetagenom3_FD_187292 | JGI IMG/M metagenome (GOLD analysis project Ga0209121, IMG submission 187292) | Oil polluted marine microbial communities from Coal Oil Point, Santa Barbara, California, USA - Sample 3 (SPAdes) (version 2) | ecosystem: Environmental > Aquatic > Marine > Oil seeps ...
GGGTATTATGAAATTTTACCTGTGTGATTTTCCCTGTCCAGTCAAATCTTGAAAAGTTGTATCCTTCCTGCGGAAGATCTATATGTATTTCCAGATTTTTGTTTTCCAGTAGATGTGGCATAGTATGAAAAGTGGAATTACATTAGGTAGTCTTTTGATTATTTAGCGGGTCCGTAAAATTCACTTTCATCCACCACTAGTGTTGTCAATTCAACAATATGCCCGTCTGGATCTTTCGTGTAGATAGAGTGAAAATAATGGTGGTCTTGGATATTGAATTCCAGGTTCAATGCTGTATAACGCTTTTTTGCTTTCTCAAAATTTTCTTTATTTACATTAAATGCAAAGTGATCAATTTTAACATTATTGGATGTTGAATTGATTTGCTTGTCACTGTCAATTGCTGGGAACAAGGCAATTCCTGACTTATTGGAAAGCATAAAATTGGATATTCACCCCATTCTGAAGGTTGATGTCTTTTAAGCCCTAGCACCTTTTCATACCAATCAGCGGAAACGTTTAAGTCAATTACTCGGATTGCTACGTGGTCTAAAAAATTAATTTCAAGTTTTTGGTTTGTTCCGGTCATTTATCAAATTATTACTAATGGTTTGTTTAAGATTTGTTACACACCAAGTGCTTGGATATTACTTATTTCATTTTTCAATTTAAGAATGAATAAAGTCTAGTTTAAGCTTGTTATTTACTGTTCTTGTATAAGCGTTTTCAAACCATTCGTAATTTTCTAAAATTGCAGAAAATAACGTGCTGATTGGTGTCAAAAGGTGTTTTATAGTCAACCGAAATAGACTTTATTTCTTCAATAAACAGCTTCATTTTATCAGTCATGGTCTTTTCAGAACACTGTTTAATCTCTAATCCGCTACATTTTTTCGGGCCTTATTTCGAAAATGTCCCAATGACATAAACACCTGTAGCTTTGATACTTTTCTGTACGGTGTTAATGTAGTTTGAAATTTCTTCTAAAATGGTGCTGTACAAGCTGATCTACATAAACTTTTGATTTAACCAATTCAAATTCCAATGCTTTAGGGAGTTCAGAAAATAACGGAGAGCCCCCTCCCAATAGAACTGGAAAGACTGTTATTCTCATTTCATCAATTAGGTCTTCCTTTAAAAAACCCTGAATAGTAATCCCGCCATCGATGTAAAGACGGTGACATCCTTTTTTATGGATTTGTTTTAAAATTTCAGGCAGTGTACCTTTTATCAAATACGCTTTCTCCTTGTGACCTTCAGGTATTTCTTTTAATGAGTTACTCAACACGAATACGGGCTTTTTGTAAGGCCAATCAATATCAAATCCAAGGACTGTTTCAAATGTAGTGCGTCCCATAACAAGTGCATCAATCCTATTGGTGAATTCGATATAGCCCATATCTTCATTATCGGGAATTTGAATCGAATCAAGCCATTCAATTCCACCATTTTTATCAGCTATATAACCATCTAAACTTGTTGCCATATATACGCTATTCTTCTTTTCCATTAATAATCTCCATGGTCTTATAGAAATGCTAAGTTGTTATAATCGCATATAAGTTGCTGTTATCTCCTATCATTTTTCGGGACAACCCTCTATTTCTAATCTATTTGCCGGTTTTGTTCTTTCACTCCTATTGTAGGACAAGGCACGAATTAAAGATAGGCAGGAATTGTTGATTTTTCGCATAAGAACAGAAGGTATTTTCTAAGGATTTGGTTTTGTGCAGCAGCTTTATTTTGTTAGATTTGATGCTTAACCCCAATATTAAGTGAGATACCTATATCTTCTTTTGGCAGTGTTGTTTGCCAATACAATGCCTCTATTTGCACAATCCCATTCAGTTTCTGGGATTGTTAGGGATGGGGATAACCAAGACATCGCCTTTGCCACAGTTTTTTTACTTCAGGTTGCAGACACTACTGTTTTAAAAGGTGTTTCTGCAGATGAAAATGGCAGGTTCGTTATACAGCATGTACCGCCCAGTACGTATTTAATGAAAGCAAGTTATATAGGTAAATCCTCTAAGCTGATCGGCATCGATGTTACCAAAGACATAAAAATGGGGGCGCTTATCATTGATCAACATGTGGAAACTTTAGATGAGGTGGTGGTTTCTTCCTTAAAACCGATGATCGAACGCAAGGCAGACCGCCTGATCTTTAATGTCGAGAACACAGTGGTTTCACAAGGCAGTTCTTGGGATGTGCTTAAACGAACGCCTGGGGTCATTGCCATTCAGGAAGAATTACAGGTACGTAACCAAGCAGCCACTATTTACATCAATGACCGAAAGGTGCAATTGTCTTCGCAAGAAGTGAACAACCTATTGGAGAATTATCCGGCAGAACATATAAAACTAATCGAAGTCATTAGCAATCCGCCAGCGAAGTATGATGCCGAAGGTGGCCCAGTTTTGAATATTGTTACCAACAAGAATATTACAATGGGCTATAAAGGAAACGTAAACAGTACCTACACCCAGTCTATATTTCCAAAATACACTTTGGGCACATCCCATTTTTACAAAACCAAAAAATTAAACATATTTGCCTCCTATAATTATGGCCCGCGAAAGGATTTTAAAAATACAAAAAGTGAAACCAATTTTATAAACGATATAGGCATCTTTTCAAGATGGTATACAGATTTTGATAAAACTACACGAACAAAAAACCATACAGCACAGCTAAATCTGGACTATACCCTAAATGATAGCAACGAACTCAGTTTTGCATTGACCACATTGGTTTCCCCTAATAAAACCTTCGATAATATCCAGTTTACCGAGATACGAAATGCGCAAGCCATGCTCGATTCTACCTTTATCACACAAAGTGACCTTATTGAGGACAAAAACAATTATTCTGCGGACCTTACCTATAAACATAAGTTTAAAAGACAGGGTAACCTGCAATTAAATGGACATTACACAAAATATAATTTTGAAAATTCCCAAAATGCACGGTCTGACTATTTTGACCCCAATAACCAATTTATAAGAACATTCGGCTTTTTTACAGATGCCGATCAGGATATTGAAATCTATACCACACAATTGGATATATCCTCGGCCATCGGAAGCGTTGCTTTTGAAACAGGTTTAAAAGGATCGTTCATCAATTCAAATAGCGGCATCGACTATTTTAACACTACAAATAACGTACAGGTATTTATGCCAAATCTGTCTGATGATTACCTATATGATGAACAAGTATATGCAGGTTATTTTAGCGTATCGAAAGATTGGAAAAAATTGAGCCTTAAAGCTGGTTTACGTGCAGAACAGACCAAAAGTTCTGGATTTTCTACTTCTCTTTCAGAAATCAACGATTTGAAATACTTTGAACTTTTCCCCACCTTCTTTCTGTTATATCCCCTTCACGGGAATCACAGTTTGTCTTTTGATTATTCACGAAAACTGACCAGGCCAAGATATGAGGATTTAAATCCGTTCAGATATTATATCAATGAAAATAATTTTAGCGAAGGCAACCCAAATCTGCTCCCCAATTTTAACCATAACTTCAATTTAAACTATACTTTGAAAGGGGAATTCTTTTTTGATTTTTATTATAGGGATAATGGCAGTTATATTTCTACACTTGCCTTTCAAGACAATGAAAACTTTGTTCTTCGAGATATTACCCAAAATGTGTTGGAAAGTACATCGTACGGGTTTGATTTCAATTATGGCAAATCAGCTACGGATTGGTGGTATCTTTATAGTTATATTTCCATTTTTCACGAAGACGAGACCTTTGTTGCCCTAGAAAGCAATAATCAAATAGTTACCAATAGCGTAAATGGGGGTTACATTGACCTTACCAATTACTTTAGCCTATCAAAAGACGGGACTTTTAAAGGGGAATTAGGGGTGACTTACTTATCCGGATTTTTAGAAGGATCATACAAGCAGGAAGAAACAACCAACATTACCCTTGGTCTAAGAAAAACCCTTTGGAACAAAAGGGCCTTGATCAGTTTACAGGTAAATGATCTATTGAACAAAGCCAATAGTCGTGTTTATTCCAAATACCTGAATCAGGACAATGCTTATTTTGCAAGACCAGAAACGCAATACATACGTTTAGGACTTACTGTGAACTTCGGTAATTTTAGATTGGAGGACAATCAACGCAATATTGATAATATTGAACGGGAACGACTCAGTGACGAGTAGTGAATATCCCTTTCTCAATCGTGTCCCTTCACTTCAGGGGCATTCGACCATTCTGTAAATACATAAAAATTAAAATGTTCAATACTATGCAAGAGCATTATGGCCATGATGGCAATGCTGCGGAGACCATCGACAACCTCAATCCGTGGTTTTTTTACAGCATCGGCAACCATTGTGGTTGGTTAGTTTTGTCTGCTCAAAAAAATAGGGTTTAGTGTGTCATTTCTAATGCTTGAATTGTCATTCCTGAGAATGCAGGAATCCATAATGGCTTGCAGAGCATCCCGTGCCTAGTGATGAACTTGTTTCAGTATGGCACTGATTGACGAAATTTCATCCCTGTTGATCATTATTCCCAATACGCTATGACGAATTGCGATATCTCATCACTATTTTATGTGAACCGGGAATTTTTTTATGGTAATAGATGATATTCTTATCAGTCGTTAAAGTAGGGGCTTCGATCAAATCAGAAATGGTTTCTGAAAACAAAACCTTAGGCATCGAAAAGGGGTCTACTGCATTATTTCTTACTGCAACACAAATCTCAAGAACCGTGCTTGCTGTAATAGGACCTTTTAAATATCTCGTGTAGTACAATTCCAAATTATCACTACTAATACAAGCTGCATAATAAACATAATCGTCATCATTGATGTTTTGTAAGATCGTTGTTGAATTTGGTAGCGTATTAAATGTAGTGGCATTGACTTTTTGGGCAATTCCTAATCGAGTTTCACACGGACCTGTGCAATCTTGATCGTCAAATCTTGCATTGTTGAAATACAAAAATTGCCCATCCAAACTTATTCCGTGATCCATGATTAACCAACCTGGAATATTCATATTAAAATCCCCTCGAACCCTTTGAATATCACTAACATCTCCTGACTCAAAAACTCCGTAAAAAAGATTATCCAATTCGGCAGGGTAATCTCTTGTTGATGTCCAATAGAAATTACCATTTGAATCTAAATCAGCCACTGCATCTAAATGGAACTCTGCTGTTTGAGTAGTCCCTATCAGTTCTACAACAGAAGTAAAAGTCGAATCATCTATTTTAGTTGCATAGAACAATTTGGTGTCGACCCCATCATTTATATTATTGAAAAATAAATTATTTCCATCAGGTGATATGAACGGTTCCATGGCATCAAACGTTAGTCCATTAATATTTACGTCTATTTCAGGACCAAATGAAGGATATACTATTGACTCACTGATTTCATCATTCTCTTTTGAGCAAGATGTTATCGATATTGATATGAATAACAGTGCTAAAACAGCTTTTATTCCCATTCTTTATTTTTGGCCAATGATCGTTCCATTCCATTTATAATTACTGAACTCTAAATAATCACCTTTTATTGTTTTAATATCTTTCTTTTGGGTATTCATGAATCTTTGATTCTTTTTACCACTTAAAAGAAAACAAACTACTTGGCTTTGCCATTTTTCTGCTTCAATGTAATAATCAATTCGCTCAAATTTTGATTTTCATTCGCCGGAATGAACAGCTCCTCACTATGTTTTAAAGTTCTATCCATATAGTAGTAAACCAAATTAATTCCGTAAAACGGCGTTTTCATCACTTTTACCTTTGACAAACCAGATAGCACAAAATCCCAATTGTGAAAATACCCGTTGATATAAGCAAACTTTGCCCCGATTAAAATTTTACCATCATTTTTAGAGTTTTGATATCGATAATATAATGGCATGCCGAAAGCAAAAATGGACAAAAACACCAGTAATCCGATCAATACCAAGAACATAGCTAGTTTCCCCTCTTCTATCATCAATATAAACAAACCAAAAACGACTATTGCGATGAGCGAAATAGACATCAAAATGACCGAGTTTTTCCCTTTTTCGTGTTCAAACAAATAGTTTACATACGCCTTTTTTTGAGCCTTGTCTAACGTCCATGATGCTAAAAGATTTTCGCCAGTAATCAAAGATTGCAATTTCTTTTCACGACTTCTAAACATAAAGGCAACAACCAAGGACATTAAAAAGAAGAAAATGGAAATCATTACAATTGCTGGATGTATCGGTAGCGCATCAAAGTCTATGAATGCGACAATTATCACCAATGCAAAAAACCCAGCTGCGTACCAGGCCTTTTTCACAATACTAGTCTGGTTGTTTTGTAAGTCGATTTTTTTATTTATTTCTTTTACCTCACTCGAATCTAACATTGAAATTTGGTTGGAAATCGATTCATTCCCAGCTGGTTTTTGTGGTACTTTTTTAGTTTTGGATTCCAAGATCTTATGACCACAACTTGGACAAAAATTTGTGTCAATTTTTAATTTTTGACCACATTTAGTACAAAAACTCATGCCTTATTTTTTTAATTTATTTTTATGATATAAAAACTTTTCTTTGTTAGATTACCAAGAAAAACCAGTTTGTTTTCATCGCTATGGTAATTCACAGTAAAATTCTCATCATTACGATCTAATACCACTAAACCACCATATTCATTACTGCCAGTCGCAAGCAACTGAATATACAGCGCTTTGTTCTTGTCTTCCCCAATAACAACATCTCCTCTTTTTCTAAAAGTTATTATTGCCTCTTTGTCCCCTAGCAACTCTCCTGTAGGATCGTGCCATTCACCAACTATCTTATTCAATGCTTTCGAAATCGACATAGGATTTCGAGTAATATCAATATTCGTTACCAATGATTTTACCATAAAAAACAGGGCAACAACAGCAAATAACCCGACTATTAATTTGGTCCCTTTTGAAGTAGACTTTGGCTTATTTGCTTTTGCCTTATAAGAAGTGTCATTTGCCTTAATGGTAACATCCTTATCTTTTATAGGCGCCCCACAATTGGTGCAGAATTTTGCATGAGCTTTTAAATTTTCACCACAATTTGAGCAGTATGTCATGATATAGATATTATTAATTAATAATTGTAGAAATAGAAAAGTATATCTTACAATTTGAACCAAGACTAATATAGCTGACTTCACCATCATTAAGGTATTCATGTCTATATTTTACTTCTTTTATATAATTGGTAAGATCGCCTTCGAAAGTATAATTTTGGGATAATGTACGTTTTGTAAAAGAAGCAGGACTTTCTGAGATTTCTTTTGTAAATGGTACATTGGCTAATCTTATTATTTGCTCACTAATTTGGTTAGAATGGTAGGATCGCTTTTTAAAGCTTATACTAATTAAGTTATTTGAATTGTCTATTCCATCAATGCTGAAATCATAGATTTCCGCCGGCTTGCTATCACCGGCATATGTTAGAGTAGTTTTAGCGGTAATTTTGTTTCCTCTTTTTGCTATAGTTTTTTTCACATTATTACCATTGACCGTATAATTATCATTACCAAAATGTCCTCTAATTTCACCAGCATAATCATCAAAATCAAAATCTATATAAATTCTTTCAATTTCACTATTATTTACTTCCACGGTTATGCTTACAGCGTCTGTTACAGTACAGGTCCAGCTGTCACTACCAATGTTCTTTCCATTCTCATCATTTACAGTAACCTTAGCGGTATAGGTGCCAGCTTCTTCAAAGGTAAGCCGTAACTCACTGCCGCTTTCTTGATCCACAAGTCCGTTAATAAACCAATAATAAGTGTAATTACTTTTGTCTGGTGTGACAGTCACCTTATAAGTGATTCTTTCATCTATTGATAGTTCGTCGGTATTTGCTGTTAAATCTACTATGCCATCAACTGCTAACTTGGTTACGATACTTTGAGGGCCCATAACTTTGGCGTCAGAGCTAGTCAATTCCCTATAGATTAAATCAAAATCACCAGTTATCGTGCTGTTGCTATCAGCCTTTTTCAATTCAATAGAGTGAATGAAATCAATGCCAGCCGATGGGAAAGAAAGGGTTTGCCTGTCGTAGCTAATAGGCAGTTCAAATTCGTTTTCTTCAGTAATAAATGAATAGATATCACCATTAGGACAACGCAGAGTAATCTTGTAAGCATCGACGTAGTCCATGTTCTTTAAATTGGATTCGTCAAATTTAATTTTAAGATACCAATTTTCAGTAAGCTTTTCAAAGGTGAGCGATGGTGTAGCCGGCCTATACATGACAAAAACCTCATAGGAGCGGTTAACACTATTATCCATGTCGTAGTTTACATCTTGTAAAAAGAATGTGTTATTATTGGCAACCATTCCAAATCCTATCTCAACATCAAACTTGTCTGAATCCATGCTACTCGGTTGCTTTAATTCTCTGTGTTTTTTATTGCTATCCTTAGAAACAGTAGCGATAGAGAAACCATCAGCATAACTCATTACCTCGTCAACTGTTCCGCGAAGGACTAACTTTACAGAATAATCCTTTTTCTTATCAGCTTCTAATACGTTGAATTTTCGCATGGTCATACTTAGGGATTCATAATCGTGATCAACTTTATAAATAGGAAATTCCTTTGTTAGGTTAACAGCTACCGGAATTGGAAATTTTTTAGCCTTTTGGTAATGGCCATAACCCGATATAAAACTAGATAAAGATTCATGGCAATAGGTTTTGTAGAGCTTCTCAAAACCATAGTTACTGTTAGTCGTGGTCTTCATCAGGGTTGCTCTGGGATTTCGAATTTCTACATACTTCTCTAATGCATAGTTGATATAATTTTCTTTGGGCTTTCCTGTTTTTGCTGCATATTGATCGCTTATATATTCAATCAATGGGGCGTATGCATATCCTTGATTTTGTAGATGAATCGGATCTTTATAGCCATTTATGAAGGCTAGATTTTTTTGACAATAGTTGCTATTTTGCTGACTGATAATCATTTCTGTATCATTAATTATGTTATTGTTTTCAAAATATTCTTTTGCCTGTTTTTCAACAGCAACTGCTGTTGCTTCCCAAAACCAGGTGTCTTTTTCCTTGTCGATTGAAAAAGTGCCTAGATGTCTGACTTGACATGAATGAAAAATTTCATGAACAAGTACTGGTAACAATTCATCAGTCCAACCTTTCATGGCAGAAGAACGAAAAGGAGGTATCTCACTCAAATTAACCTGAATGTATGGTTGTTTAGAATATACATTAATACATTGTGCCGGAATATTAGAACTGCCAGGCCATTTGTCAAAAGCGATAATATCTAAATTATCATATTTCTTAAAACCACGACCATTGTTTTTATCTTTCCCAAACAAATAAGTGTCGGCTAACTTAATTGGGTTGTAAAGTATTGATATTTCCTTTGGCCAAAGGTTTTCTCGTTTCCATTGTCCGTCGTTTAGAAGTTTTTGTACTTCCAGGAAATCTTGATCTTTTTGAAGAATTGGCCAAAGTTTCATCATAAAATCTGGAGATTTCATAATCAGGTTAACATTTGTTCCGTATGCTTGATTATATTTCTTTAAGATATCTATAATAATCCACCCAACCCGTTTAACTTCTGTTGGGTTAGCTTGGGGCATCCTGGCAGGATAATATAAGGAATAACCATCAATATCATTGATTACATGAAAATCTTCTCCAAATAAAGGAAGGGTATTAAATTTATAAAAATCATCAACGGTGGAAACGAGAACAGAACCAATAGCCAAGCCCAATCCAATTGCAAACATGCAGTTTCGCTCAGTTTCAAAACTAATTTGACCATTTTCTACATTCGATGGTATTATAGCGGAGGTGCCGTCTGCTTCCGTTCTGATTATACATAAACTGTTGTTCATAGACTTAGGGATATTGAATTCAGATAAGCTTAACTCTACCTCTAGTGCTCCAGGAAAAATCTCACCGTCTTTCATTCCTGATTCAATATAAATTCCTTTTAAAGGAACTGCAGCAATACCCGTTAGATTTTCAGCTATTTCCTTAACCTGATTGTCTGTAAGTTTTCCAACTTGGAATTCTCTGTTTTTATCAATAGCCCCTTGTTTGGCTTTAAGGTTAACCCCGGTTATAGGTTCTATTTCAAAAGCTTTGGTGCCTGAACCTATAACTGGCTCCGGATTAAAGGTTATATCAGTTACTGTTGAAGGAGCGGATTCAAGTGTGTTTGGTGAGTCAATATTGTCGCCAATAAAATATAAAGCGACTACGCCCAATACTACAATTCCAAAAATCCATAAGGCTACCTTTCCTAGAGTCCGGAAGAAGCCCCCTTTTTTCTTTTTTACAGGTGGCATTATCGGTGTTTTAGCTGCTAGTTGGGATTTCTTTTTCTCCGTTGGCTTGGGTTGTGATTTTGGTGTTTTCTCTACTTCCTTACCTGACGTAAGTGCAGTTCCACAATCAGGGCAATACTTTTCGTCCTCTTCAGAAACATATCCGCATTCGGAGCAAATATTGCCCGTAATTTCTTGTTCATTAATTTTTTCTCCACAGTTTCCACAAAAGCTTGCATCTTTGGAGTTTTTAGCACCACATTTTGAACAGTATGTTGTTTCCATTTTATTCCGGATTAAGTTTTATTCCCGTTAAAAATCAGTTTGATATCTACAAAAACTAAAAGCCCAAGACAGAAAACCACAATTAAAGAATAAGCACTTGACGTAACATATTCTTACCGCATCATTATAGCCGATACTGCAAGAATCATTTGTAGTGCTAAAAGGATTTTTAAAACAATATTGAAGGGCTTGGTTCTCTTCTTCCGAAGAAAATAAATGAGAAATATTAGTACGGAAAAAATGAGGATTCCGGTTATTTCTTCGCTTCCGGAGTTAAAAAGCACGAATAAGATATTGACTGCCACATAAACAAGCAGCCATTTTTTTATTGGCTCCTTCTGCGTAACGTGCTGATGATTTGTTGCGTTTTCAGCATTTACATGCTTTTCTTTTGGAATCTTTTGGGCAATATCTTTTTTTGTGGGTGCATCTTGTAGTTTCAACCCACAATTGGTACAAAATTTAGCCTCTTTATTAAGGGCATTTCCACAATTAGTACAGAATGACATAGTGCTACTTTTTTCGGGTTTTCAGAAGCAAAGTATGTCAAGTCCAATCACAATTAAATCTGGGGTACGTGCTTGTCCAAAAAGTGTCTTTAAGTCGGTTAGTATTGTTTACCTCCGACAATTTTGTTTTAAGAAATCATATCGTTCTATATAAAGGTATTTTTATCATTTAATCAATTGGTTTCCTCGTTTTTTCAGTAAGACAAACAACTTGCTTTATCAGTACGTTTCTATTTGGTTTAAGTGTTTTCTTATGGTTATAAAATTTAAATACAAGGCAACTATTAAAGATACGCAGGAAATGTTAATTTTTTACACAAAATCAAAATAATTTTAGTAAATAATTAGATGGTTGAAGGTTTGATTGTTGAGGGGAAGTTAGTTGCGTTTAACACTCTCTTCTTTCTCCTTAAAAACCCTGTTCGCCGTTTTCATATCAGCATAACGGGGATCCTGCACATAATCCTGCTTCAGCATTTTAATGACCTCAATGCTCAAAAAACCGAACTCACTTACCACCTTACCATAAAAGCGGTACACGCCCCTGCCCCTAAAATGGTATTTGGCAGCTACAGGCGGAAACAATACCGTATCAAAAACCTCGCCCTGTTGATCCAACAGCGTGGCAAAATGCATGCGTTTTCCGTTATGGGTACTTGTATTCTTGACCGTGACCAAATACCCATAAATATCGATATGGTTTCCTAGATAGCGCTCCAAATCCCTACTGCCATGGTCGTTCTTGGGTAAACTTTTTAATAGCTCAAAAGGACTGCAGAGGCAAAAGCCCAAAAGTTCCAATTGGGTAAAAGCCATCTCCAAATCGGTGGTATGCATTTTAGGGATGCTGAACTTCTGGTGTCGTGGCGGAAACAGCTTTGGGTGGTCTACCAACATCCCCTTCGAAAGGAACAAATGTGCCTGCCACAGCAACTCATGCTGATTGACCTTTGTAAACCTAAAAGCATCAATACGGATAAGGATACTTACTTGTTCTATGGATATGGTTACACGATCCAAAAAATCGGCCAGAGAGGTAAAGTGTCCATTTGTTGTTCTCTCTTTTAGGATGCGATCCATCACCCGACTTTCCAACTCCTTCAAATACATAAGGCCCAAATACAAATGGGTGCCATAAATACAGTTGGCTGGCTGACTTTTGTTCACACAAGGGCCATGAATGGTAGCCCCCAGCATACGGGCCTCGTGGATGTAAGTTTCCGCACGATAAAAGCCTCCCCCATTATTAAGCACAGCTACCATATACTCCAACGGATAATAGGTTCTTAAAAACAGGCTTTGGTAGCTCTCTACCGCATAGGAAGCGGAGTGTCCCTTGGCAAAAGCATAGCCGGCGAAACTGGCAATCTGCTCCCAAATCTCAAAGATGAGCTTGTTATCATAGTCCTTTTTCCGGCAGTTATCGATGAACTTGTCCTTTACCTTTTGAAATTCTTCCCGTGAACGGAATTTACCACTCATGCCCCTACGCAATACATCGGCCTCACCCAAATCCAGGCCTGCGAAGCAATTGGCCACTTTGATCACATCTTCCTGGTAGACCATGACGCCATAGGTCTCGGGCATAATATCCAACATCACCGGGTGTGCCTTTTCCTTTGCCCGCCCCGGATTGCGATGCCGTAGAATATACTCCCGCATCATTCCGCTTTTAGACACCCCAGGGCGTATGATCGAGCTTGCCGCCACCAAGCCCAAATAATTGTCTACCTGTAATTTTTTGAGCAACATACGCATGGCCGGTGATTCTACATAAAAACACCCCATGCATTGGGCGGTCTTTATCATATCATTGATATTGGGGTCGTTCTTGAACGCTTTGATATCATGAATATCGAACTTTGAGGCCTCCTCGGGGCGATTCTCTTCCAAGACCTCCAAGGTCTCCTTTATTTTTGCCAGACCCCGCTGTCCCAAAATATCGAACTTAAAGAGTCCTACATCCTCGGCAATGACCATATCAAAAAGTACCGTGGCAAAACCCTTGGGGGGCAAATGGGTGGCCGAAAAATAATGTACCGGCCTCTCGATGATCAGAATACCACTGGCATGAATACTCAAATAGTTGGGCATGCCCTTAATCAACTCGCCATACTTCAAGACCAAGCGTGAAACCTCATCCAGCCTTGAGGGTTGGTACCGCCCGTCAGACAATAGATCGATCTCGCTCTTGGGGAGTCCGAACACCTTACCCAATTCACGTACAACACCCCTATGCTTGAAGGTAACATAGGTACCTAAAAGCACGACATTCTTAAATGTGTCAAAAATATATTGGGTCATTTCCTCACGGTCGCGCCATGAAAAATCGATGTCAAAGTCAGGCGGATTTACCCGGCACAGATTAATGAAGCGTTCAAAATACAGGTCGAGCTCTATGGGGTCCACATCGGTGATCCGCAACAGATAAGCCACCATACTATTGGCACCACTGCCACGGCCTACATAGAAAAACCCCTTCTTTTGGGCATGGGAAACAATATCCCAATTAATGAGGAAATAGGAGACAAACCCCATTTTCTTGATGAGGGTCAACTCTTTCTCCAAGCGCTTTAAAATCGTTTCATTCACTTCGGGATAGCGATACGGCAAGCCCTTTTGGCACAAGTGTCCAAGAAGTTCCTCATCTTCTTCCTTGGTCTTTAGATAGGTCCTTTGGTTCTGGGGTTCGCGCCCCTCCGAAAAATCAAAATATATACTGCAGGAGTTCATCAACTTCTCGGTATTCTCCAAAATAAAGGGGTATTCTGAAAAGGCCGCTGCCAGATTCTGGACAGGGAACATCTTTTCGTCCTCAGAAGCCACCTCCGTTTGGGGAAGCTTGCTCAACAGTACATTATTGTCAATGGCACGCAAGAGCCGATGGGCATTAAAATCACGTTTGTTCCTAAAGGTAACGGATTGCAATACCACCAATTTGGATTTCATCTCTACCAATTTAGAAAAAGGCAATCGCCGCAAATCGGCAATCGAAATACCGATGTACTCGTCATCGGCAAAGGTGATTTGGTCATTGAGCAATACTTTTTCAAAGGGATAAATAATATAGGCATTATCAAAATGTGGGGCAATGGCTGGCAGTTCTTCCTCTTCATGCAGATGCCAAGACAGAAAGGCATTCAATTCCTGATAGCCTTCATTGTTTTTAGCGATACCCACAAAACAGGGGTCTACCCCATTCCTAAAATCGATACCGAGGATAGGTCGTATGTTAAATTGCTTGGCCTTACGCACAAAATTGAGTCCGGCAGAGGTGTTATTGATATCGGTCAGGGCCAATTGGGTCACATGGTTCGCTTGGGCCAATTGCAAGAGTGCCAGTTCGGAAAAGGTTCCGAAGCGCATGCTGTAATATGTGTGGCAGTTTAAGTACATGGCGCAAATGCCAAGTTCCAAGCTCCAAATTCCAAATTCCAAATTCCAAAAACCAAATCCCAAATGATATGCAAATGAAAATTATTCATCATTTAGTTTTTAAGGAAGTTTTTTATTGATAATTGAAGATAGAATGTTTCTCAGTTCAACAGCTTCTTGAATGAGTTCCTCTGCTTTTGGCTTGGCCCCATCATTCAAATCCCTTAGTAATCTAAGCCAATATTGTGTTTCTTTTGCTTCCTTTCTCGCAATTTTGACCCTCATCAAAAAATCTTTATCACCAAGCTTTTCATTAGCCTCAATATAATTTGCACCTACTGATCCAGAAGCTCTTATAAGCTGTTTCCCATCTTCAATGTTGCTCAAGGTCTTAGGCAGTGTCCTAATAAAAAAACGACATTCCCTTGCAAACAAATAAGTCCGATCCTCTAAATTGTAAATTTTCTGTTTCTTCATGATGTCTTGGAATTTGGGTTTTGGGTTTTGGAATTTTTTACTGTTTCCGATGTGCCAATACAATCGGCGGTTGCCCATTGAACGGATTATGCATTCTACCAATGGTCCTGGCACCCATGGCCGAAGCCCGCACCACACTCTTATCCCCATAGCGTTCTCGCATACGATCCATAGCCGCATATAGATTCAGTGCCTCTTCTGTATCATCAAAAAGATTG
>Ga0209121_10003503_pt1 | contig 15181 bp, 11 predicted proteins | sample Cruoilmetagenom3_FD_187292 | JGI IMG/M metagenome (GOLD analysis project Ga0209121, IMG submission 187292) | Oil polluted marine microbial communities from Coal Oil Point, Santa Barbara, California, USA - Sample 3 (SPAdes) (version 2) | ecosystem: Environmental > Aquatic > Marine > Oil seeps ...
CCGTCCCGCAGGCTAAAGCCTGCGGCTACCTTACTGCTTACTTTTCGCAGGCTAAAGCCTGCGCCTACCCTTCACTCATACCGTTGCGAAGCAACCATCCTTCGATACTCCGTCACTCCGATACTCCGATACTCCGTCACTCCGATACTCCGATACTCCGATACTCCGATACTCCGTCACTCCGATACTCCGATACTCCGATACTCCGTCACTCCGATACTTCGATACTCCGATACTCCGTCACTCCGATACGCTCTTCATTTTTCTCTCATCTCTTGCCATCTCTATATTACTTCTTGCAATCTTATTGCCGGGTTCTAAATCCAGTGCCTTTTTCCACCTATTAACCGCCTCCTCCTTCTGTCCAAGTTTATAAAAGATATTACCCAATTTCAGAAACATTTTAGCGTTACCCAACCCAGCATCCGTAATCATCTCAAACACAGAACGTGCCAGTGAATATAACCCTTTTCTGTAATATACTTCACCAAGTCTCATTCGCGGTGCAATGTAATTTGGTACCAATTCAAGTGCCTCTTTATAGTTTTTCTCTGCCTCATCTAAATCTCCCAATTTTTCCTTCATAAGACCAAGATTATAATAGAGAATCGGCATATTTGGTTCTTTACCCATTAAATACTGAATCTCATGAATGGCTTCTTTGTATTTCCCTGAAAGCATAGATATTATAGCAAGATAGAAATGGGGTAATACGAGTTTACTATCTGCCGTAAGCGCCTGCTCGAGATAATCCTTCGATGCCGATAAATCACCCTTAAGGAAAAGAACAATTCCAATATTCAACAGAGGAATACCTGATGTTTTCATCCTCGATGCTTTATTAAAAAATTCAAATGCTTCATCTGTTTTCCCCCTCGCATCAAGTATATACCCGAGGTTATTCTCAAATATTGGGGAATCAGGGGTTTCCTTGAGGAGTTTGCGTAGTAACACCTCTGCTTCCTTATAATGTTTTGTCTTGGTAAGAATAACCGATAGATAAAATCTAACTTCTCTATTCTTTGGATCTAAGCGAATAATATACTTGAATTCCCTTTCTGCTTCATCGTAAAGTTTGGTTCTCAAAAATGCTATACCAAGATTAAAATGTTCTGTTATTTTCTCAGAAACACTTATATCTGGAGTCCCTTCAACAATCCGACAGAAGCCTTTTCTTACGAGTGAGGATACTATACCACTTGTCTCAAATTTATCGAATGGTGAGGATTCCCTAACGGCATCAAATCTCTTTTCTTCTTTGAGTAGAGAAAGAACCGTCTCTTCCTTTTTAGTAATTTTTGAAGCCTTACCATTTTGTTCAATGGGTATAATGATCGATGAATCCCTGAGAATATCAATAGAAATCTCTGAAAGCTCATCTATCTGTTTTGCACTTTCCAGAAGAAGCGTCTCCGTATTGATTGCTATAATTTCTTCATCAAAATCCAAAAACCGAGGTTCAAAATTGAAATACCCATTCTTCCATGTCATCATTGTAAAGATTGTTTCCTTTACCTGTTGTAATAGGTATTTGACTAATGTATCCTCCCTGATAAATTGTTCCTTAAGAAGGATTGTTCCTATTTTCTGCCCTGTCTCCTTCTGTATTTTGAGTGCCTTGAGAAGCTGCTCTCTTGTCATATCCCCTGATTCAACCAGAAGGTCACCTATCCTGTTTCTTCTATTTATCAAATAACTATCTATGATTTTACCATTTAAAAATGTTATAGAACCAAAATGCTCTTTCTCGGTTACCGTTAGAATTCCTGTTTTTCGTCCCATCGAAAGGAGTTGAACTACATCAGGAAGACTTGCTTCTTTTAATGAACCTTTTATTGCCATAGTATTGTTCCAAATCTAAACCCTTAACATCCAAAGCACATATTTAATATACATCGTTAACCCTTAGTTGATTCAATTAACCTATCTCCCCCACCTTTTTAACTACTGTTCTGTATCATACTCTTCGAAAATCCTTTCACTCAACGTAGGCCATTTTATGTCAATCTCCGCAATCTCAATTTCTTCTCCCGTTACAATAGGTCTCTTTTCTCTCTCTTTTTCATCTCTGTTCGATTTTTCTCCTTTCTCCTTACCCTCTTTCTGAAATCCCTTGGCACCAACGTAATTCATTATATTATCCAGTCTAAATCCCAAATTCTCTTCTTTTACCCTTTTCACAAGTTTCCTGACTTCCTCTTTAATATCTATAAAATTGCCTGTAAAATTTTGGCTAAGGTATTCACCTATTTCTCCCTGTAATGGAATATCCTGCTGAGCAAAGAGATTGTTAATAATTATCTTTCTGTCATGAACGTTTAGTAACTTGATACCAATTACCGTTCCTGACATAAGAAAATCCTTATATTCATCCTTGATATCCAACTCTTGCGGTGGTAATGTAGAGGAAACAATAATACCATTGTTTTCTTTTTTAAGACTGTCGAGAAAATCATAAAACATTGGGATACATTCTCTCTCACTGTTTATATCCTCAATACCGTCCAGGAAAATCGTATTAATCTTACTCAACCTTTCCATATATTTCGCTCGTGCTGCATCATCAAAAAGGTTCTTGAGTTCGAATATAAAAAATTTCGAGGGGATATAACAAATCACTTTGTATGGATACAACAATTGCATTTTTCTGGTAAAAGTCACTAAAAGATGTGTTTTTCCACATTTCTTGGCTCCGTAAAGATAAATAGGTAAATGGATTTCTTTCTCATCTGATATGGAAGTTTTTAAAGACTTATATGCTTCTCTGTTTGAGGGTAAGATAACAAGGTTATTCGATGATAACCTTCCATCGAGGAATTTCATATAATCTTCCTTGAGTCTTTTTCTCTCTTCGACCCTCGTTAGCACATTTTCAATATCAGAAAAAGCATCAGGGTCAAAAAGGCTTTTCTCAAAATATTTCTTTTCATCGGGTGTCGTCTCCCTTTCCAACTCGCCATATCTTTTCTGCAGATCAATAAGTCTTTGGACATCAGCCGTAAAAGAAATAAATGCCTCTATAATATTTTCTATCGAACCATCCATTGCTTTTTCAAGTCTTTCTACATTAAAACCCTTCATCTTCCAGATATAAAGTTTCTGCATATAATCTTCTCTTATCGAGCCCGCATCCTTCAGTCCAGTTTCAGGTTCACCAAATCCCTCTCTCACATCCTTGATAAAGTCAAGGAATTCAGAATCTTTTTCAAAAGATTGTGGCTCTTCTCTCTCAGCTGGTACTATCTCACCAATACCAATACCTTCTTTCACATTCTCAATCGTAATTTCCTCGTTAACATCCTTGAGGAGGTCAATCTTCTTAAGAACAGTCTCTATTTCCCTAACATCATAAAATGGTAAGCCTGAAAGGTATTCTATCACATTATCACTCACATCGACACCATAATCGCTACTCAGCATCTTGAATATCCTTCCAACAAGTTCAGTTTCGGGTTTAAATATAGGAACAGTAAGTCCTTGTTTTATAAGAGAAAATAGTTGCTCAGATATATCAAGTTTTTCTGGTGGCAGTAGGGAGGTTATATAGACTTGTTTCTTTATACCTGTATAAGATTTGATAAAATTATATAAACCTATTCCTTTCCTTGTCTCATCGTCTAATAGATGAATATTCTCAAGTATTAAAACATCACCTTCGTTACTGGGAATGGTTTCAAATTCAGCTCCATCTAAATAGACTACCTGCTTTTTAGGAATAGTCTCCATTATAGAACTTACAAGATGTGTTTTACCTAATCCTTTTCCTGAATAGATGAAGAGAGGATTTATATCTTTACCAAGCTCCTTTAGTGTTCTTCTCACGGAAAGGTATACAAGTTGATTTGCTTTACCAATCGCAAAATTATCAAACGAATACTTCCTCGGCTTCATCTATTAAATTTCCTTCTCAAATCCGAAAGAACTGCAGTCCCTATCAGCTTAAAGGTAGCAATAGTTCCATCACCTTTCAGTGCTGATGTTACAATATCGGGAACATTTAACAAATTTAAATCGTCCCTGAGTTCGGTAACTTCCATTATATCGGTAAGATCCCTTTTATTATACTGCATTACAAGAGGTATACTATTAATGTCGAATCTATTGGCTGCAAGATTTTCTTTTAGATTAGCAAAACTCAGTATATTATCATCCCTACGCCACTTCTGTGAATCTGCTACGAAAACTACCCCATCGGCTCCCTGCAAGACAAGTTTTCTTGTTGCGTTATAGTAAACCTGTCCAGGAACAGTATAGAGCTGGAAACTGGTTGAAAAACCAAAAATATCACCCAGTTCTAAGGGTAAAAAATCAAAAAAAAGTGTTCTATCCTGTTTTGTAGCAAGAGAAATCATTTCTCCTTTTCTCTGCTTGGGAATACGGCTGTAGAGGTATTGAAGGTTAGTAGTCTTTCCAGACCTGCCGGGTCCGTAGTAAACTATTTTACAGGTTATCTCTTTTGTAGCATACTTTATTAGTGCCATATCTATTATACCATTTTATCTACAAGACCTGTATGGATATTTCCTTTAATAAAATCTTCGTTCTCGAGTAATCTTAAATGGAAAGGTATTGTTGTCTTAACACCCTCGATTACAAACTCCTTCAATGCCCTGCGAAGACGGGCGATAGCTTCATCTCTGTCGTTTCCATAGGCTATCAATTTGGCAATAAGTGAGTCGTAATATCTCGGAATAGTATAACCGGAATAGATATGTGTATCAACTCTAACCCCAGGTCCACCTGGTATGTGAAATCCTTCAATCTTGCCAACAGATGGTAAGAACTTTTTTTCCGGGTCCTCTGCATTTATTCTCGTCTCTATCGCACTTCCTCTAACCTTAACATCTTTCTGTTGAATAGTCAACTTTTCGCCAGCAGCGATCTTAATTTGTTCCTTTACAAGGTCAATCCCTGTAACAAACTCTGTAACAGGATGCTCAACCTGTATCCTTGTATTCATTTCCATAAAATAGAAATCCTTCTTTTCATCCATTATGAATTCAACTGTTCCAGCACTCTGGTATCCTATCTTCTGCATTCCTTTAACAGCAAATCTTCCCATCCTTTTGCGCATCCCATTATCAATAGCCGTAGAAGGACTCTCCTCTAACAATTTCTGGTGTCTTCTCTGTATTGAGCATTCCCTTTCCCCAAGATGAATCACATTTCCATATTTATCTGCAAGGATTTGAAACTCAATGTGCCTGGGATTTTTTATATATTTCTCTACATAAAGACTTCCGTTACTAAACGCGCTTGTTGCCTCCTTCTCTGCCAAAACAAAAAACCTCTTAAACTCAGACTTATTTTTAGCAATTCTCATTCCCTTTCCTCCTCCACCAAAAGCTGCCTTTATCATAACGGGAAAACCAATAGCATCCGAAATCTCCAAACCTTCATCTATGTTTGATATTTGCTTATCACTTCCTGGAATGACAGGGATACCTGCAATTGCCATTTCTCTCTTTGCATATATCTTATCGCCCATTTTCTTTATAATCTCAAAAGGAGGACCAATAAATGCTATACCATTTGACTCGCACATTTCTGCAAAATGAGGATTTTCAGCAAGAAACCCATAGCCTGGATGAATTGCTTCGCAATTGGTTACGATACAGGCACTGATTATCTCTTTTGCGTTAAGATAACTATTTTCACTCTGCGGAGGTCCAATACAAACAGATTGGTCTGCAAAACGGACATGGAGTGAACCCTCGTCTGCTTCAGAATGTATGGAAATGGTCTCTATATCAAGTTCTTGGCAAGCTCTTATTACCCTTAAAGCAATTTCTCCCCTGTTTGCAATAAGAACCCTTTTGAACATCCAATCTACCCTCTGCCTTCAAAATCTGTCCACCCTGCTTCTGAAGTACCCTTTATTCCTCTCAGTTTAAGATTAAACTCATCGGGGTTAGTAACATTAGCCATTGCATCATCATAACTAATTGTCCCATCGCCGTATAGTTTCATTATTGACTGGTCAAAACTTTGCATATAATACTGTGACCCTTCCTCGATAGCAGTTGGAATCAGGAGTGTTTTAACGGGGTCAAGGACATATTCCCTTATTGTCGGTGTTACAATCATCACCTCGACAGCAGGGACTCTCCCTTTACCATCGATTCTCGCAAGAAGTCTTAGTGAAATCACACCTATAAGTGTTGCTGAAAGAAGAACCCTTATATGTTGTTGTTGATGCGGTGGATAGAAAGAGATAATTCTGTTTATGGTTTCACTGGCATTCAATGTGTGGAGAGTGCTTAAAACAAGATGACCTGTATCCGCTGCCTTCAACGCAACATCCATTGTATCTTTATCCCTTATTTCACCTATGAGTATTATATCGGGGTCTTGACGCATAACATGTTTTAATGCATTTGCAAAACTGTGAGTATCCATTCCTAACTCTCTCTGACTTATAACACTCTTTTTATCCCTGAACAAGAATTCTATAGGGTCCTCAATCGTAATAACATTCTTATTTGTATTCTCGTTAATATGTTCAATCATTGCTGCAAGTGTTGTTGATTTTCCACTTCCAGTAGTTCCCGTACATAGTATTAAACCCCTCTGTCGGAGCGAAAGACTTTTAAGAACCTGGGGAACATTAAGTTCGTCTATCCTCTTGATGGAAGGAGGAATCGTTCTCATTGCAATTGCTACACTTCCTCTCTGCATATAAACATTTACTCTGAAACGGGCAAGTCCAGAAACACCGATAGCGAAATCGAGTTCCTTTGTCCTTAAAAATTCATCCTGTTGGTCCTTTGTCATTATCTGTTGCGCTGTTTTCCTTAACCCCTCAGGACTCAAGGGTTCTTCTTTAAGAACATCCAGTTTTCCATTAATCCTCAGGACAGGAGGCGAGCCAGCCTTTACATGAAGGTCACTTGCTTCCTCTCTAACCATTTTTTCCAAAAGATTTTTTAGATTCATAGTATTATCCCTGTTTAATTAAAAAAAGTTTTTGATTAAATTCTACAGGATCCTCATTTTTTACAAAAATGTCAATAACGGTCCCCCTGACTTCTGATTCAATCTCATTCATTATTTTCATTGCTTCGATTATGCACACAACCTGTCCAATTATGATACGGTCTCCTATCTCAACATACGGACTAGCATCGGGTGCTGGCGCTCTATAAAAAGTTCCAACCATAGGGGCTTTGATGACAAAACCATTTTCAATTTCTTCATCCCCTATCTCTCCCTTTTCCTTTTCTTTTTCCTCTTTTTCTTCTCTTATTTCAAGAAGAGGATTCCGGGACACGTGGGTTATAGCCCTTGCTCCATCAGAAGATTTTTTGATTCGGACACCTTTAATAAATCCTCTTATTTCAATCTCATCGATATTCCTTTCTTCAATAAGTTCAATGAGTTTCTTGATGAATTCTATTTTCATAAAGATCCCTTTTTCTGATTTTTTAACCTCATAATCTTATTTCCTCACACATACAACTTCTTGAAAAAATAATACAATAATAAATAATAAAAGTCAAGAAGATTTTTTCTTGACAATCCTCACATTATAAAGTATAAAATAGTGTATGTTAAATGATGAAAAATTAAACAATAACATTCATCCTATCGTTTCACAGTTACAACAACATAATACCGCTATTGTAAGAAGCAATATCAAGCTCCACACAATATTAGAGGGGAGAGAAACGACTCTCCAAAACCTGACAGAAGGCGGGTATTCAATATCTAAAAATCTCAATGAACTGAAGAAAGGCACACATAATCTACATGCATCCATTCAAATAATATCTGAAGCAACAGAAGTTGCACTATCCTCTCTTGCGGAACAAAAAGAAGATTGGAAAAAAAGATCTTTTAATCTCGAAACTGCTACCTCAGAATTTAATAAGATTATCAAAACGGTAGCACAATCTATCTCAAACCTTAGAGAACTTGGTGAAAAAATAAAAAGGATAGAAAATGATATGAACCAAATGAATAACATTTCTCATCTAACAAGTGGTGTTTCAAGAAATGCTGGTATAAAAGCATACCATGCAGGAGAAAAGGGCAAAGGTTTCGAGGTGATTGCAAAAGAACTATCACAGTTAACAAAACAATCATTGGGCATAACAGAAAAGGTTCCCGAATCAATAAAAAGATTCCAAACAAAAACAAAAGAGGCATTGAATTTCATAACGGAATTAACCCATAATGTTGAACAGGTAGAAAGAAGTGCCCAACAGATGAAATTAAAGATTCAGTCGAGCGAAAAGATGTTTGCTGATTTTATTGCAGTATCAAACATTATTCATAACACAATAGAGAAACAGATAAGAATTAAAGAAAAATTAGGTAAAGAGGAAGAAAATATAGCAACATACTCTAAGCTCTCCCTGATAGAAACAGGAAATATTACAACCATCGAACAGAGTTATCTCTCTCTTTCACTACTTATTAACAAATTTGTTGACAATTCTTCACAGATGGTAAATGCTCTCACGGAAATGGGGAAGGATGATTCCCTCGAGAATATCAAAAAAATAACACTAAATACGGATAAATTAAAGGAATATATCCAGAGGATATCTCTATTAACATCGCAGATAAAAGAAACATCCAAAGAGGCAAAAAAACTTCTTGAATCACAGAGTGGAAAGGTATCAGAAATTGCTGATATAATGCAAGAAAACAAGCAGGTCAAAAAGAAAATTGTTGAGAAGACCAATTCGTTAATGAATATACTGAATAATGTATCCCAGATTTTTATAGAAACAAACAGTCTTTCAGAAAAAATAGTTACAATAATAAAGACAATGATGCAACTTACGGAAAGGGCTGATGCTTACTTCACCTCGCTTGAAGCAGAAATAGAGTGGGTAGATGAAATACTTAAAAAACTTAAGGTTTTTTCTAAAAAAAGTAATCTCCTTTCGCTTTACGCATCAATAGAGACAGCACGAGCATTCGAGTTTAAGAAGTCATTCGATGTAATTGTAAACCAGATAAAGGAATTATCACAACAATCGGCAGGTTTGCTCAAAACAATAGAGAGATCGGTTGCAGCAACGAAACTTTCACTAAAAAATGTACATAGTATTATGTCCAAAATCTCTCACGAACTTGGATTAACAGAAAATCAATTTAGTTCCGTTCTTAAGGATTTCGATACACTTAACCTATCAACCGAAAAATTAAGCGAACTTGTAAAGGAAATGCTGAATTCCCTCGATAAGCAAACCCTTATAGAACAAGAACTTGCTTCATTCGAGGAAATATCCTCTTCAAAAATAAAAGAAAATATACTCAAAAATAGAGAACTAACAGAGCAAACAAAAAAAACGGGTTTTGTTATGTCGAAAATACTAGAAGAAATCGAGAAATGTAAAGAAGAGTTGAGCCAATTCTCTCTTGCTATACAGGAACTACCAAAAAAGGTTTTAAGACTTAGATTATCCGGTGATATAATTTATTTAGACCCTTCTAAAACAACAGATTCAACATCCAGCAGGGTTATTTCAAACATCTTCAAGGGACTTGTTGAACATGGGACGGACGCAAATGTTATTCCTTCGATTGCAAAAAGGTGGAAACTCTCAGAAGATGCACTTGTATGGGAGTTCACTCTACGTAACAATGTTCGGTTTCATAACGGAGAATTATTAAAGGCAAGTGATGTGCGGTTTACTATTGAGCATCTTCTTACAAGTCCCCATAGTTATATGTTCGATATGATAAAGGGGGCTAAGGACTATATACAAAAAAAGACAAAAACTGTGGAAGGTTTAGAGATTACAGGTGAGTACAATATTACAATAACATTAGATTACCCACATATCCCATTTCTGAAAAATCTCGGTGTCAGCTCTGCTGGTATCATAAAACAATCAGGTGATGAATTGATAGGTGCAGGACCATTCAAATTAAAAAAATGGGAAAAAGGGAAAGAGATTATTCTCGAAGCATTTGATGACTATTTCGGCAAGAAACCTTTTTGTGACGAACTACATTTCATTATCTGTCATGATGAAAAAGAAGCATATCAAAGGTTTCTGAATGGCGAACTCGATATATTAGAAATCCCCAGTTCTATAAGTAAAGAAACAATCTCCGAAAAAGAAAAAGCAAATGAAATCAACATAAGATCTTACCCCATCTACGATATTTATTATGTCGGTATTAATGTGAGACAAGAAACACCTTTCAAGCAAAAAATGGCAAGACAGGTTCTGAATTACGCCATCAACAGAAAGGAATATATTGAAAAAACTTCTAATGGAAGAGGAATACCAGCAAAAGGTATTTTCCCACCCAACTTCTCAACATACAACAGGTCTCTTACTGGATATAATTATAATCCGGAAAAGGCAAGAGATTTATTAAAAAAAATGGGATTTCCCAATGGCTTAACAGGTGAATACAGATTAGATATCAGGGATTCTAAAATCGCAATCTGCGCTGGTGAAATCTTAAAAAAATACCTATCAGAGGTTGGCATACAGTTAAAGCTAAAAACACACTCATGGTCGGAACTATTAAAACAGGTTCATAGCGGCCAATCCCTGTTCTTTTCTCTGGGTTGGTCAAACGATAATGGGGACCCGGATAGTTTTCTCTATCCACTTTTCCACTCAAAGAATTGGGGTGAACCAGGAAATACCTCGTTTTACAAAAATGAAACCGTTGACCGAATACTCGATGAGGCAGCAGCATTGACAGACCATTATATGAGACAAAAACTCTATCAGCAGGTGGAAGAGATACTCGTGGATGACGCACCATGGATTTTTCTTTATCACTCGCAACATAACGTAGCCACACAACTATACATCAAAGGTTATTCAAAGAATCCCCTCACTTCAGAAAAACTTGAAGATGTCTGGTTTTATTAAAGATATATCGAGCCGTGGGTAATAGAAAAGAGATGAAGGTTGCAATTGTTCATGACTACCTTAATCAATACGGTGGAGCAGAAAGGGTTCTCGAGGTATTTCATAAACTCTATCCCGATGCGCCTATTTATACGATTATCTATAACCGTACCCGTATGCCAAACTATCTCAAAAAATGGAACATTATTGAAAGTTTTATAGGAAAACTTCCTTTTAATAAATCCAACTACGAAAAATATTTTTTCCTTATGCCTTTTGCAGTAGAGAGTTTTGACCTTTCCGGTTTTGACCTTGTTATCTCCAGCTCTTCTGCCTGGTCAAAATCCGTAATTACCCTCCCTTCAACTACTCATATCTGTTATATGCATAATCCAATGCGGTTTGTCTGGCATTCTTACCATCCTTTGATAAATGCAAGAAAGGGATTAACCAAATTGATGCTTTTCCTGCTCCTTCACTTTCTCCGGTTATGGGATGAAAATACAAGCAAGAGACCCGATATAATTGTGGCTAACTCAAAAAATGTCAGTAAAAGAATAAAAAAATTTTATGGGATTGAATCATCGATAATCTACCCACCTGTTAACACAGATTTTTTTACACCCAATGAGAATATTAAGAAAGAGGACTTTTTTCTCATTGTCTCGAGGCTACGACCCTATAAAAGAATTGATATAGCAATCCGCGCATTTAATGAAATGAAGCTTCCACTTCTCATTATCGGCGAGGGTTCAATGAGAGGAAGACTTGAAAGAATTGCTAATCGTAATATACAATTTCTTGGAAGAAGATCCGACGATGAGGTCAGGAGTTTTTACAGGAGGGCAAGGGGGGTCATTTTCCCCACCTTCGAAGACTTTGGTATTGTTCCACTCGAAGCAAGTGGATGCGGGACACCTGTTATTTCATTCAAGCAAGGAGGTGCAACAGAAACAATAATCGAAGGTGTAAATGGAAAATTTTTCTACCCACAAACCCCCGAGGCTTTGATGGATGCTGTTCTCCATTTTCATCCAGAGGATTTCAATGCTCGGGACATAAGAGAAGTCGCGTTAAGATTCAGTGAGAAAAAATTTATAGAAAACTTTAGGGGGGTTATTGAAGCGATTACTGAGCAAAAGAAGAACCCACCATTCATATCATAAATTCCTATTATTCATAGGGTTATCTCTTTTTACTACAATCTTCTTAAACTGTAGTAAAGCAGAAAAAGACCCGGCAAAGATACTAACCAAATTTTTTCATTTAATCAACGAAGGCTCTTATAAAAAAGCAGCCGTATTAACCGTAACCGATACTGACCCTTATCTTCTCAATTTCACAAATGTTGTTCCGTTAAGATTCATCAACAAGGTAATAGTAAAAAAAGGTGAAACATATAAAGATAGTCTCACCTTTAATGTTTTTCTCATTCTTAAGGACGGAAAGGAACTGGTCTATTACACGAGAACCAAACAGGGTGAGTTTCTTCCTGGAAGGATGCAATTAAAAAAAGTGGAGCTAAAGAATAATAGGGAAGAATGGCGAGTAGAATGTAACGAATTTTGGGAATCCTATCATTGGCAGGACATCACAAGAAAAATAAGGTTAAACATCATAATGTTGACAGAAAAAATTATTCAGTACAGGGATTCGACGCAACAGCTTCCAGCAAGTCTAACAACAATATGGTCTGACTCCCTTGAAACTATTATAAATCCAGTAACGGGAAGAGAAAGTGCTTTTGTAACCCACGAAAACATCATGCCAGGTGCCACCAGTTTCTTTTACGATAAAGAGAGAGATGAGGTTGATATAAAAGGCTACGATGCATTAGGTGAACAAATGGATTATTTTATTGTTTCCCGGTCTCAAGAAATCGATAAAGCGAAATTTTTGGAATTCTATGATGTTCCACCTATAACCATCACATCGGTAATACCTGCATATCCTGAAACCGAAAGAGAAAAGGGCATTGAGGGAAATGTCTCATTAAAGCTTTTGATTGGTAGGGACGGAATGGTTCACGATGTCCGGATTGAAAAACATCTATCACCAACATTTGACAGTGTAGCAGTCGATGCAGTAATGCACTCTGTTTTCTCTCCTGCAAAGAGTGACGGGAGACCTGTAGCGATATGGTATTACTTCCCTGTTAGATTTGTACTTGAAAAATAATTATTTATCCTTTTCCTTTCTAATAATCGGTGTTTCTTCAGCCTGGTTTGTGGGGGCTGGTTCTGGAATCTTTTTCTCCCGTTTTTTATAAATCGTCCCAAAAATTGCAATAAGCAAATAGACTATAGAGAGTAAGATAGAAGTAAATATAGCCACTTTCCCTGCCTTTAAGAAAAGCTCAAGTTGTTCAGGTAAAGTATCACCAAAACCAAAACTCTTTGTAATACCTTTTACCAGGGCAGTGAACATCGATTTTCGGATATTGCTAATAATAAAAGTGAAGAAGAAAAAGATAAACCATCCAACCCACAACGACCATTTTTTCAAAGCACCCTTTTTTATCGTAACAGCTATTGCAAGAACTATAAAATATATGATAGTTGCAATCGTTCCAACAGAAAAGGGTATTCTGGCAAGTCTGATTCCTTCTTTTATTCCTTGAATCTCCGAAATTTGCAGATGTGCCATCTCTCTAAGAAACCCGTTGAAGCCCGAAAATAGACCAGATACACCAAAGGCAAATATTATACCCCCAAACAGGGTTCCCAGCAATATCAGAATATTTTTGGAGATATGTTTATACATAACGAAGGTAAGAACAATGGAAAATATTGCCCATACTACAACTATCCAGGAAAATAGGTCGCCGACAAAAAGAGTGTGCATTTAAACCTCCATCTTTTTTGGTTAATTACATCATAAAAACGACAGCATCACCTTATCAAAGAAAATTAGCATAGTCAAGGAAATTTTCCATTTTTATATGTCAAAAAAGAGATAATCAATCCTCCAGTATCTTTTCTATCCTATTTATGAGGAGTGGGCTATCAAATCTTGCTCGCACATAATCGACCGACTTCTCTGCAATCTTCTTATATAATGCTCTATCCTTTAAGAGTGTAGAGATACCCTGTGTAAGTCCTTCTATATCAAATGGAGAAACAAGCAATCCGGTGCCGTCGCTTAATATCTCTCCTATTGCTCCATTATCAAATGCAACCACCACTGTCCCTGTTGTCATTGCCTCTATTATAACCCTACCAAAAGGTTCTGGCTCAATGGGGGTGTGAAGTAAAATATCTATATCGTCCATTATGCCAGGAACATCCTTCCGAAATCCAGTAAAAAATAGTCTCTTCTGGAGAGAGAGTAACTTAACAAGATTTTGAATCCCAACACTGTAACCAATCTCCTTAAAAAAAGGCTTACCTACAATAAAAAAATAGAGATTATCGAAGACTTTAACAAGTTCTTTCGCACTATATACCAGGTACTTTAGACCTTTCCATTCTGCAATCTGTCCGACAGAAGCAACGATTTTTGAATCTCGAGGAAGTCCATATTCCTCCCTCAAATCGGTTTTTACATCCCTCTTCCTTCTCTCAAAATCGGATACATCTATAGCATTATATACCAGTCTCACTTTTTTATCACACATCCCGAATTGTTCTGCAACCACTCTTGAGATAGCAATAATATTTTTCGTAAATAATACTCCCAGAACCCTCACAATTTGCTTTGTAGTACCATTGTTTAAAATATCCCTGAAATGCCAGATAACAGGGACACCTGCTAGTAAACCTGCAAAAAGACCGATGAGATGCGCCTTCTGGCTGTTTGTATAGATAATATCTATCCGCTTCTTTTTAATAAAAAAGAGAAGCCTAAAGACCGAGGAAAGAGACATAAAAAAGGAAAATATAAGAAAGAGAACCCCTATCTTTTTCCTTTTCCGTTCCAACACCATTTTGGGAATAGAGATTCTTCCCGTCTCTATGCCTATCAAAGCTGCTTTTTGAGGAAAAGAACCCTGCTCAGGTGTAACAAGAATGGGTTTGAATTTTTCCTTATTAATCCCCTTAAGAATAAGCAACAAACTCCTCTCCCCACCACTCAACTGTGAGGTGTGGTCAAAAAAGAGTATCCGTTTTTTCTTCATCTCTTTACACTGTTTGGTTTGTTTAGCGAATTATTGCTACGCAAATACATTATTGCTTCGCAATGGAAGTTATTCACTTCGTGAATGGAAGATAGCACCTGCGGTGCTGGAAGTTAGCGACTTCGTCGCTGGAATTAAACATAGTCTGTTTGGTTTTAATTTTTCATTTTGCATTGTTAATTTTGCATTATTAATTTAGTTTCTTTAGTTTCTTTAGTTTTTTTAGTTCGTT
>Ga0209121_10003504_pt1 | contig 15181 bp, 14 predicted proteins | sample Cruoilmetagenom3_FD_187292 | JGI IMG/M metagenome (GOLD analysis project Ga0209121, IMG submission 187292) | Oil polluted marine microbial communities from Coal Oil Point, Santa Barbara, California, USA - Sample 3 (SPAdes) (version 2) | ecosystem: Environmental > Aquatic > Marine > Oil seeps ...
ATGACGATCCTCTAACGGCTTTAAACATCCCTGCTAAAACGGCACCAGCAACGAACCCTCCCACATGCGCGAAATGTGCTGTTCCTGACAATTCAAACGCAAAAAAGGCGTAAGTCAATTCGGCAATAAAATAAGTTAATATAAAGTATCCCGCAGAGACAGTTCTCAGTGATCCTAATTGTGTGGGAAGTAAAAATTTATTTCTAGGATATAATATCATATAAACGGCCATAAGCCCGAATATCGCTCCAGAAGCTCCTAATGAGGGAATATTGGATAACATCGGACCCCAAATGGGAATCATTATTGTGCTATAAGCATGTAGCAGCGAACCAGCGAGCCCAGATGCAATATAGGTTATTACATAGAAGATATGCCCCATTGCGTGTTCGCAATTGTCTGTTATTACAATGAAAAACCACATGTTCATAATTATATGCATTATATCTCCGTGCATAAACATTGAGGTAAATATCGTCCATAGTTTTTCTCCAGCGAAAAATTCAGCAGGAACAAAAGCATATTCAATGTGTATCTGTCCCGTAGGATCCATCATTTGCCATATGAAAACTAGAATGTTAGCAACTAAGAAAATAACCGAGAAATATTGTTTCATAAAAGAAATTTTATCGTCTGACGCTTCGAATACCAATTTAATTCACACTTCCTATATATTCAAAAAGTTTTAAATGATTTTGTAGAGTTAGATTTTAATAGTATTTAAGAATTTTTTTGATAATTAATAAATTTCTATTATTATTAGTAAATTTGGAATTAAAAACATAAAAACATTAAAAAATTAACAAGTGATAACAAACACTATGCGATTAGGAGAATCTACTTTACGTGGTATTGCAAAAATCCACCCTGACACGGTAAAGAGGAAGCGAATTTCAAGTTACGACAAGACGGGGGGAAATAAAGATTGGATAGATGTTCAACCTGGAGAAAAGGTAACAATTGGAAAAGAAGATTGTACTGGGTGTATAACTCATTTATGGTGTACAATAAAAAGTAAAGACCGTTATTATTTAAGAAACATAATAATTAGATTGTATTGGGACGGTGAACAAGACGATAAACCTAGCGTAGAGGTTCCAATTGGGGATTTCTTCGGCTTAGGCCACGCCAAACACAAAAATTTTGTTTCATTGCCACTCCAGATGAGTCCACAATCGGGAAAAGGATTCAATTGTTGGTGGCCAATGCCATTTTCAAAAGGTTTCAAAATAACTATAGAAAACGATGCTTCTAAACCTATGAAATTTTTTTACTACATTGACTACGAAATCTACGAGGATGGATTCGATAACGAAAGGGACTATGGAAGATTCCACGCTCTCTGGCACCGCGAAAATCCTACAACTCCAAAAAAGAAAGACAGTAAAACTGGAAAAAAATTCTTTAAGGTGAAACCAAAGAACTTCAGTTATAAAGGTCGTAATGTCGGTAATCCTCTGATGGAAAATTACAAAGTCCTTGAAGCAAGAGGCAAAGGTCACTTTGTTGGATGCCATTTAGATATTGATAACATTACATTTATGCCTTGGTATATTAATTGGCCCGGTGAAGGAGACGACATGATATATATCGACGAAGATGTTGAGAAAGGCGAACCCACTTTACACGGAACGGGTACAGAAGATTACGTGAACCAAGCCTGGGCGCAACGCCAGAAATACTTTGCCCCTTATCACGGCACAATTGCAACTGGGGGATTAAACTGGTGGGGCAAAATTTCCTATTATAGATATCATATTGAAGACCCTATCTATTTCAATAAGAAAATAGTGGTCACAATCGAGCACGGGCACGATAACCACCGTAAAGACGATTGGTCGTCAACGGCTTATTGGTACCAACGAGAACCACACAACCATACTTTATTTCCAAAACTATTAGATAAAAAAGGAAGAAAACCGTGCGTTCATGTTGTTCATATGGTTAGAAAATCATTATGCTTTGCTTTAATTTTAACCATCCCACTTCTATGGTTACTTCTTTAAATTTTCTCATTTTTTTTAATAGGGGTAGAAGATTTCTTGACATCCATTGTCTCAATATCTGCTTGAAATCTTCCGAGCGTTGATGTTCCAATGAATATTAAAGCGATCGCTAGGAAGAACAGAAAATAATTGTTGAAAGTTTGTTTAAAGACTAGGGTTCCCGCAATTATAGGTATTGATAATCCAATTGAATCCAATATCGGAAATACTATCGCCATTCTACTTTTTTGGAAAGCACTTTGGTAAAACGCAAAACTAGCTAAATTACAAATCGCTAAACCCCACCAACCTATAAAAACCCACAAATGATAGTAATCAAACCAAAATACTCCAAAAAATGTTTCTATCCCAAAATACCAAGTTAATTGTATGTTTGCTTGTACTATTGCTTGAGCTAGGATGTTCGTGAAGACCCCTCCAAGTGCCAAGAAAAAAGAACCGGTTAACATAACAAAAAATCCTTCTAATTTCGTTCCTCTTTTCTTTTGAGAATATATAAAGCTACCAACGGTAATAGAAAATGTTATTATCAAAAAAATTGTTAATGGGATGACCATTTCGTATAAATCAATAGCAACTTCTGAAATACCTGCCAAAGCAATTAATATAGGGGAAAGTGCTAATACTGTTATTGCGATAAACTCATACCAAGCTACAGTCTCGCCTAAGATACGGTTTGCGGCAATAACTACAATGATAATACCAAGACTGTTAATTGGCTCTGCTACCATAAATCCAACTAATCCTATTGACATTATGTACGGAAACCAAGCAACAACACCCAAAATAGCGCCTAGAAGCCACCACTTGTTTTTTGCAATTTCTTTAAATGCTTTTAGTACTCCTACAAATCCTTTATCGAAAGTAATTTCTGGACCTGCTCGTAAACCCATTTTCTGGAAGACGATCCCTAAATTAAACATAGGAGTTGCGATTAACACTAAAATGATTCCCAATGTGACTGTATATGTATCAACCATAATTTAGCCTAACTCTAATTAAAGATTTATAATACCTAAGAAAATTATTCATCAATTTTAATCTTATTTATGGAATAAGCATCGATTTCTCGAGAATAATTTAAAAACAATTAAGAAGTAACTAATTAGTTTCTTTCTTTTTTTTCTTTTTCTCAAGTAGATTTTTTATATAGGTTATAATTTCGTTTCCAGAAATTGCTTTAACTAAATAACCATCCGCACCGAGTTCTTTCCCTTTTTTAATATCTTTAAAAAAATTTTTCACAGTAAAAAGAACTACAAGGATATGATTAAATTTTTCGTTGGATTTTATGGATTTAAGTACCTCGTACCCGTTAACATTTGGCATCATAATATCTAAAAGTACTAGTGCGATATCCTCGTGTTTTTCTTCCACGATCTGTAACGCTTCACTTCCACTACTACAAGTAAGAGTTTCGTAATTCTCAAGTTGTAAAAACTTCTCGGTTAAATTGACGATGTCTTCTTCGTCGTCGACTATGAGAATCTTTCTTGCTACTGACATTAAAAACCCCGAATTACGTTAATATAATTTTTAATTCTAACAAATAAATGGTTTATTTACTCATATATAAAACATATATAATTTTAGCTAATTTCTCGATAATATCAAGAAAATTAACTTATAAATAGTTATTTAAAAATCATTTGATTTTACCTTGATTAGAGCTTTTGAAATAAGTAATTTACAACCTTAAATCAGAATTTAATAGTTTTAATTACACAATCTATTTATTTAAAACTTTTTTAATGTAATCACGAAGTTCATTACCCGAAAACGGTTTGGTAATGTATCCATCTGCGCCTAAATCTTTACCTTTTTCAATATCTTCCTTAAAACTCTTAACTGTGAAAAGGATAACTCGGATATCCTTATAGTCTTCCTTCGATCTTATGTTTCGGAGCACTTCAAATCCTGATAGCCCTGGCATCATTAGATCAAGGAGTATTAGGACGATCTCCTCGTGTTTTTCTTCAAGACCCTTTAAACATTCTTTCCCATTGCTACAAGTAAGCGTCTTAAAACTATCAAGTTGTAAAAATCTTTCAGTAAGATTGACGATATCTGGCTCATCGTCACAAATTAGGATAGTATTTTTTTCTGACATGTTAAACCTCGATTCCTTTTAATATAAATGTTTTTTTTTTTAATTTGGCATATAACTTATTCTTATGACTACATATATATTTTATCTACTTATTTAATAATTTATATGTATACTTTTTAGCATTTTCAAATTTAGAAAATTTATGTCAAATCGCGAAAGTACGCCCAAATTTCCAGATTCCTACATCGGTGATAAATCAGTAGAATATGATAATTCAACATGGATGGAAAGGAATCAAAAAAAGACGACTTTATTATGTTTACAATACTTACGCGATGATAAATTGGATAATCTCGGTAACTACGATGTTTTAGAAGGCAATCATTATATTATCGTGGATTTAGGTTGTGGTTCAGGCTTTTCCTCAGAAATATTAATAGATAGTGGCCATCGAGTTATTGGTATCGATATTCTAATCGATATGGTCTCGAAAGCAAAAACTAAAAAAAAAATCTCAGAAAATAAAAAAAATATAGAGCTTATATTAGCTGATATTAATTATTTACCTTTAAGAAAGGCTTCAATTAACCATATTATTTCAATTTCTGCTTACAATTTTATAATATATGGAACAGAAACAATTCGAGACAAATTTAAAACTGTTAATAATGCAGCGATGTATTTGAAAAAAATTTTGAAACCAAAAGGAAGAATAATAATAGAATTTTACCCAAAAGACGAAAATGAATTAGAATTGTTTATATCTTCCTTTAATAATAACGGTTTTGATGGATTTATGATTAAAAAGAATCCTACTCAAAAAGCGGGCCAAACTTTCTTGTTATTAAAAAAGCGGTGAGAAGATATAGGAACTTGTATATTTTGTGGAAAAACAGGCAAGTTTATCTCTGATGTGCTTCAAGTATGTCGAGATTGCATTCTAAACAAAAATTGGGAAGTCGTTGAACCTCATATTTTAGCCGTTCATAAACAAGTTAGAAATTTAGTAGATTTGCCATCCAAACCTCCAAAAGCAGATGATATGAATGCTAAATTAAAATGTAACCTTTGCATTAACGAATGCGTTCTTTCAAAAAATGATTTAAGCTATTGTGGGTTGCGAAATATACCGAAAAGTCAAAGTGGGGAGTTGCCTTTACCTTCTAGATCAAGAGGTTATATTCATGGATACCTTGATCGAATACCAACTAATTGCTGTAATGCATGGTTTTGTAGCGCGGAATATGATACATACTCGTACGCCGCGTTTCTTTATGGATGTTCGTATAACTGTTTAAGCTGTCAAAACTCGTCTCATAAGCTTTTTTCAAAGAAGCATCTATTCGACGCTGAATTTTTAGCAAATCAAATAGTAAAAAATGAAAAAATTACTTGTCTATGTTACTTCGGTGGTACTCCAGAAGTCCAACTACCATTTTCTATTAATTTAGCAGAACTAATTATAGAAAAAATTGAAAAACAAGATAAAAAGAGAAAATTCAGGATATGTTGGGAATTTAATGGAAGTGGAAGACAAGATTTAGTAGAAAAATGCATGAGACTCGCAATAAAAACAGGTGGTAATATTAAGTTCGACTTAAAAACTTTCAATGAAAAACTCAATATAGCTTTATGCGGTGTCAGTAATAGTAGAACCCTTGAAAATTTCAAATACCTTGCGGAAAATTTTTTTAATACACGGGGAAAATATATGCCAGAAATGAGCGCATGTACTTTAATGGTTCCTGGCTATACGAATCACAAAGAAGTGGAACTAATTGCAAGATTTATTAGTGAGATAAATCCTGAGATTCCCTATAACCTTTTAGTGTTTCATGGTGATTATCAAATGAAGGATTTACCAATAACTCCAAGAAAACAAGCGGAAAAATGTATTGAAACAGCTAAAAAATATCTTAAAAATGTGCATTTAGGGAATAAATTTCTTTTAGGGTTTTCTTAAATTTCTTTAAAAGCGTTTATTGGTTTGATATAATACATATTTTCTAACGATTTTGTGAAATTATCACTAACTTTTTTCCATAATAATTATTAGATAGGAAAAATTAGGATAACCTTATTATTAATTTTAAAAAAAAAGTTGCTTAAGAATGAAAAGAATTAGGAGCGTTGATTCAATTCGCGGATTATGCATACTCCTCATGATCCTTGGTCATCTAATTGATTGGTGGATTAGACTCGAGGATAGATGGTTAATAAATATATTGTTTGCATTTTTAGCGCCTATAGCTGCTTCGGGATTTATGTTTATTTCAGGATTCAGTGCTATTTTATCTTATAAAAGAAAAGTTACAAATATAGACGACTCAAATGGACTTACTATGCGCAGAGTTAAAAATATATACCTTATTAGAGCCTTGTTATTATTAATCGTAGCTTTGCTTTATAATATAGTAATAGCTTTTGGAATTAACGATCTTACATGGATTTGGGCGTGGAATGTTTTACAGACAATCGCGGTTTCGCTCTTATTGGGGTATTTTTTCTTAAATACTTCAAAAATATTTAGGATTTTGGTTGGAATTGTATTACTAGTTGGCAATCAATATATTTCACCCTTATTGCTAACCTATGATGGACAAACTAATATTTATGGGCTATTATTCTATATTTTATTCCATCCTATAGAACAATTTACAATCTTGTCTTACTTTTCTATATTTCTCCTTGGAACTGTAGTGGGAGATTTATTTACTGAGGTTAAAAAAATTAACGATCAAAGGGAAAGGGAACATGCGTTAATACATATGTTTATAACGCCTCTATTGTTAATTGGGATAATTTCAGTGACATTTAGTTTCATTTTTCGTTTTCCTGATATTATTTATCGTAGAACCTTTTCTTCGCTGGTGTTTTCTATTGGTTTTTTTCTAATATTGCTTTCAATACTTTTATACATTGAAGAATTTGAAATTATTAAAACAAAAAAAAGTTATAGATTTTTCTTTTACTATTCTTTTTACTCTTTTACTATTTATTTGACTCATGATCCGTTGTATTTCATATTTTTTCGTCAATTAAACGCTTTTACTATTTGGATAGGCCTCGTAGGAACTACAATTTTGATAACGCTAGTACTCAAAGGCGTTTATAAAAAATGGGGGCGAAAAGCCTCTTTAAAAACTCAATTAAGCATCCTAGGTTTAATAATACTAAATAAAATAGAACAAAAAGATAGTAAAAATAATTAATTTGGCTATAACTTTTTTTTCAATAAAAGTTAAGTTTCTTGTTTTAAGGTATGAATGATAAAATTTATTTAATTCTAATAATTTCTAACTCTAACTACTTCAAGTAAAAATTGTTTTAAAAAATGCAAAGAGCAAGAATTAGGCTTTCATCGACAAAGCTTCCAGCGCTAAAAGCCGTATGCGAACAAGTAGAAAGCGTATGTAAAAATCAAGGCATTAGAAAACTTGGACCTATCCCCTTACCTACAAAGAGATTACGCGTACCCGTATTAAAAGCACCTTCTGGTCAAGGAACTGCGACTTGGGCGAAGTTTGAAATGAGAATCCACAAGCGCCTTTTTGAAATAATTGCGAACGAGCGCTCGATGCATCTTATTATGAAGATCCAGATTCCAGAAACAGTTTTAGTCGAAATTGAGCTAATTTAATCTTTATATTTTGTTGGTTAAATACAAACTGGAATAAATGTCAAAATCCATTTTATCTGTAATAAGATAATTAAAATAACAATTATTTAGATTTATATATGACAGATAATTTTACAGAAATTTCAAACTATCTCGAAGAATGGCGCTCGTTTGGGCTCTTTTTTAACGTATCGTATAAAAATAAGATTCAAAAAGTTGTTGTAGATAAATGAACGAACTGGATAGAAGTAAAAAATTTTACACCAAACCGCTTTTCGTGAATTCTGTATTATTAATTGCAAATTTAGGTCTATTTATATTTAAGTTAATTTTTGCCGATTTGAGCGGTAGTTTGGCACTTAAAGCGGATGCTTTTGATAATCTTACAGACATAATTATGGTATTTGCTGCTTTAGTTGGAATTATTTATGCAAAAAGAAAACCAAATGAAAAATTTCCTTATGGATATTACAAAATAGAAAATATAATCAGCTTAATTATATCACTAGTCATATTTTTTACAGCGTATAATGTAATAATTATTTCGTTCTCCGAAATTTACGCTAACTTTGTGGCTCTTCCAAAACAAATAATAACTTCTCCCGATATTTTTATTTTTTTATTCATTTCATTAATTATTTCGTTCTCAACAACCTTATATTTAAGGATAATAGGAAAACAGACAAACTCACCCATAATTCAATCTCAAGCAAGCGAAAAACTCTACGATAACCTTATCTCGTCTTCAGTGATAATCGGTTTTATAGGCGCTTTATTCGGTGTAAATTTTTTAGATTCCATAATTAGTCTACTTATTGCTTTACTAATTATCAAAGGTGGATACGATATTTTCTTGACTTCTACTAAAACATTATTAGACGCTGTAATCGATTTTGACCAAAGAAATGAACTTTATAACACGATTAAAAGCTTTCCAAATGTTAAAGAGATCGAAAACCTTGAGATTAGATCTTACGGGCGATATATTTTTCTGGAAGCTGTAGTTATTTTAAACAAAGAGCTTCATTTACATCAAATTCAATCCTTGAAAAATGTGATGTCAGATAAAATCCGAGCGGAATTCCCTCAAATCTTTAGAATCATTATTATCTCTCAAACTCTACCAAAAGAAGTTATAAAGATCGCCGTACCTTTAGCGAACAACGAAGGCTTAAGTTCTAAAATCTCCGAGCACTTTGGAGAAACGCCTTTCTTTGCTATCTTGGAAATGCGAGAAGAAAATAACATTCTTGAATTAAAGAAGTATAACATTCTACCAAACAAGTTTGCAGACGAAGAAAAAAGGAAAGGTATACTAATTTCTGAATGGCTACTTTTAGAAAAAATCGATAAGCTTTATTTAAAAGAAGAGTTGAAAAAGGGTCCACATTTACTCTTGGAAACAGGCTTTGTTCAAACGATTATAACTGAGTTCAGTAGCATAAAAGAAATTTTGGAACAAGAAAGACATATTCAATCCTCTCAAACCTCCTAATAAAAGATATTTACCAAATTGTATTTTATTATTTAAACAAACTTTTGATTGGTTATTATGGAATTTAGTATCGATCTATTAAAGCAAATTGCTATAAATGTATATGATGCCATACATCCCATCTTAGGCACGAAAGAGGCGGCAGAAAAAGCTCAGAGGGGCGCAGGTGGGGATATTTCAATGCAAATAGACCTTATTGCGGAAAATATCGTTATTGACACTTTAGAAAGCGAAGAAGTAAACCTATTGTTAATTAGCGAAGAATTAGGCGAACGATATATCGGAAATAAAGAAAAAGCAATTAAAAGCCAAAATGTTTTAATTATAGATCCTGTTGATGGTTCTAATAACGCAGTAAGAGGAATCCCATACTGTTCTATATCAATAGCCTATGCTATAGGTAGAACGATTAATGACATAAAGAAAGCAGTAATTCTTGATTTGAACACGAAAGATATTTATTGGGCTGTTAAAGGCGAGGGTGCTTACTTAAATAATAATAAAATTCATGTTTCTGATTTGGACATTACTGATAGCTGTTTTTTTGAATTAAATCTCTCTATGAAAAACTTTTTTAAACAAATAGATAATTTAAGACCAATATTTAGAAGTTTTTTTCGCGTACGCGTATTAGGGAGTAGCGCTTTAACGTTGTGCCAGCTTGCGAAAGGTAGCATGGAAGCTTTTATTAACTTAAGAGAAACTAATCGATTGGTTGATGTTGCAGCGGGATTACTAATCTTAAAGGAAGCTGGAGGAGAAGTTTTTTCACTTGATGGTAGAAAAATTGAAGGAGATTTATCTATTTATTTGAAATTCCCTTTCATAGCTTCAAATAACAAGTTAGTTCCATTTTTAAAAAGCGAATTAAGTTCGTATTATTAATAGCATAATTAGATGTATTAGTCAGGAACATTTATAGGATAAGTCCCGTATTTTCTTCTAATATTTTGCATAGCTTCAAATCTGTCAACTGTAACTGCTGGATTTATGCTATGTCCTGAACTAAAGATATATCCACCGCCCGGTGCTAATTCTCGTATTAATTTTTTGGCGTAATCTTCAATTTCAGAAATCTCTCCCATTGCTAGCATGATAGGGCTTAAATTGCCTACAAAAGTAATCTTATCGCCATATTTTTCGTTTAATTTAAATATATCGTAATCTGGGTTAGCAGTAGTAGATTCGATGGGATTGAGCGCATCAACTCCGCATTTTATAATGTCCTCAAAAATTTCCATTAAATCTCCATCTGAGTGCAATAATATTTTACAATCACGCTTATGAGCAGCATCGCATATCTGTCTTATCCATGGAAATACATATTTTCTGTATAAACTGGGGCTCATGAATAACCCATTCTTAAATCCGTAATCGTCCCAAAGTATCACCATTTGTGCATCGTTTTCAGCCAAGATTTTTACTAACTCGAGCGTAAACGATCCTCGGTCGTCGAATACTCTTTTGATTTGCTTATCGTGCGCCAGTATTCTTGAAAATGTTTCAATTCCAAAACCCTCCCATGTACATTCCATAAGTGATCCTGTAGCTGGAATAGAGAAAACTACATCGTTCATATCTTTTTGAATTTTTCTTCCACTTTGAAATTGTGCCAATCTCGATTTCAAGTTTGGATCTGGTTGTTCCCAACTTTCGTAATCTTCAAAACTTTTAAAATGACCACCATGATAAGCGAGGATTTGAGTACCATCTTCATACTGTTCAAACTTCATTATTCGACCGTATTCGTCGATAAAACCTTTTCCACCTTTAAGAAAATTACGAGGGAAAAGACTCACGATGCTATAGACTAAATCTATACCAACTTTATAGGAAAATTCATAAGAACCTTTATAACCACCAGCTGTTCTTGGATCAATTCCATAATATTTTACGATAGTGTTATTTGTAAAAGCACTCTCAAACGCGGGAACCCTATCTGGTTCTTCGTGTTCAATCGTTTTTAAAATTCTTTCTGGAGCGTTCATTTTATCTTTAGTTAATAATATTTTATTAAAATCTTTTATTAATTATTCATGATCTTTTAAATATATAAATTTTTAATTTTACAAGTTTGTAGAATTGATTCTCAATTGAACGAGTTAAGAAGGTTAACAAGGGAATTTTTTTCGAGAGATACGGTGTTAGTGGGCAAGGACCTCTTAGGAAAATATCTCGTAAGAAAAACAGCGAAAGGAAGAATGATTGGAAAGGTAATTGAGGTAGAAGCCTATTTAGGTCCAAAGGATAAAGCGTGTCACTGCTATAATTATAAAAAAACTGAAAAAACAAAAATAATGTATATGAAACCCGGTACTCTTTACGTTTATTATATCTATGGCACATATTTCTGCCTTAACGTTATAACTGAACCAGAGGGTTTTCCGTGTTCTATATTCATAAGAAATTTGTATCCAATTGATGGAATTGAACTAATGAAAGATAATCGGAATGTTAAAGTTGGCAAGAATTATAAAAATTTAGTGGATGGTCCAAGCAAGCTTTGTATGGCTATGAAAATAACTAAGGAGAAATTTAATGGCAAAGATTCTTGCGCTGAAAACTCAGTACTCTTTTTTACCGAAGGAGAGAAGATCGATGATAAACAAATCTTATTGGGAGAAAGAATTGGAATTGATTACGCTGAAGAAGATAAAGATAGACTTTTGCGTTTTATTTTGAATGAGGATCAATAATTACAAATATACTTAAATTTATATACGATTTATTTGACTTTTAATTTAGAGTTAAGGATTGTTTGATCACAATTTTAGTAAAAAATAAGAAAAAGTCAATTAGGTTGATTTAAATGGTAAAAGATGCTTTAAAATTTTTTCACGCATACATAAATGAGATGATTGAAGTTGGCGGAGAAAACCTCCCACGGGCCGTTAGCACAAAATTGGGAGCAAAATTAGCCGCTTTATATAAAAGAAAAGGTATTAACGATTTAACAACTGCTTTAAAAACTGCTTATAAAGCGTTAGGTGCCTCAACTTCAATTAAAAAAATAGATGAGAACACATATCTTATTAATTTAAAACATTCTAAGAAATTTTGTCCAATTGGCGGAACAAGAAACCCAAAATACGCAAAAACTATTCAAGATAGCGTATGTTTTCCTTATACGAGGAGTTTTTTGACGGGGCTATTTCCTGAGTTTCAATTTGAGACTGAAATCAAGGAGTGTATTGTTGACAATAGTAATTCTCACTGTAAATATGAGCTTAAAGTAAAGAAAAGCTCGTATTAATCCCAGGAAATGGTTTTTAGGAAGGAATAGAATAAAAAACCTGAACCTCGATTTTTTTCCAGTTTAACTTATAGTATTACCAATTTACTACTTTTTGTGGCTTCCTAAAAAAATGTTTTTCCTAATCAATAAATTGTGGAGGAAAGTAGAATAATGCGAGATTTTGTGGTTGTTAACGGGATCGTTTTGAGGTTTTTAACGGTTATAACGATTTGAAAAGCCTTAAAATTACAGTTCATGGTTTGAAAAGCATAGTCGACATTAAAGGTTTAAACAAGTTGGAAGGATTGGAAAAGCTTGAAATAGCCCACACGGAAATAAAAAGAATTGAAGGCTTAGAAAAACTTAAACGCCTAAAGACTTTGATCTTGTTTTATAACCAGATTGAAGACATGAGCGGGTTAGCGAGCCTTCCAAACCTTAAAACTCTTGTTCTGTCAAACAACAACATCTCGGGGATTTGCGGGCTTGAAAACGCCATGTCATTGGAGTTTTTATCACTAAATAACAATAAAATATCGGAAATCGAGGGTTTAGACAACCTTTCGAGTCTAAAGTTCTTATTCCTTCACAGAAACCAGATTAAGGGGATTAAAGGCCTAGATTCGCTCAGTAATTTAGAAAAATTACGGTTAAGCGACAACAAGATCGAAAAGATCGGAGGTCTTGGAGGGTTAACCAATTTGTATGAATTACGCTTGGACCACAACCTAATAAAGGAGGTTAAGAACGTAAATTGCCTTAAAAACTTAGGTTGTTTATTTTTGCAGCACAACCAGATCGAGGTTGTTCAGAAAAACGCGTTTAAAGGAATGCACGCGTTTAACCTTTTAAACATTAGTTTCAACCCAATAAACGAGTCTACCGGTAATATAGGCGGTATTTACAAAGGGGAGGTTCAAGTTCTCTTCTCTTAAAACTAAAAAATACGAAGGTAATCTAATTAAAATAAGATTTAAATGTATACTTCAGCTAGAACCAGTCGAGAGCATCCTTTTTTTTTGTTTTCATTCTTTTTAGCTAGGTTTAAGAACATCGCTATTTTAGATTAGAAAAATACCATCTTATTAAAGAATGCGATCCAGACACTAAAATAATTCTTGAAAAACTTACAACAAGCGAACATTGTCCGTTTTGCAACAGATTGTTTAAAGGAAGCGTCATATTGTGCGATGATTGTAATTCGTTGTTTTGCGATAGATGTGACGATAGGAGAAATGGAGAATTGTGGGGCGGCAAACTCTATCCAAATTGTATTAAAGAAAGAGAAAAAAACAGAGATTTACGATCTTAAACCATTGAGATAATTCTAAGTAAAATAAAACATTTTTTGATTCGTTTATTTTTTGCCTGAAATAGATGCTGAAACTTCAAGCGAATTGAATAAAAAACCTGAACCTCGATTCCAATCCTACTATTATGACCAGATAATATGCTCCTCCACGACCTTACCATAAAGCGTGAACGCCTAAACTTACGATTGCTCCATCCCTGGCCTGATCGGGTTTGTTATTACGAGCTCGAGCCTTTCCTACAAAAAGCACTACTCTGGCACCCACCTATATAGGGATACGCTTCGTCGGGACATAAAATTGGATAATAATTCTCATGAAACCTGAATCCAGGCAATTTCCGCTAATGAGGATTTTGCGGTCCGTCCAGCAAAGGGACTTCAGAGTAACCCCAAACGCTCCATAAAAGTATAATGAATGGAAAAATAAAAATTTATCGATTAGTAAATTGGATCTTTTTTATCCAGAGGAGAAAAGAAGGAAGGAAAAAGTAGGAAAAGTTATGTAACTTGGTGGTAATTAGCAACATAATAATTCAACTTATTTTTTTTCGTCGTAGCTAAACACTTCTAAAGAATTAATCTTTTTTTTTAGGTTTGGTATGTGATTAATGTTATTGTCTGATATGTATAGCCTTTTGAGGTTCTTAAGTTTAAATAAAAATTCTGGAATAAGGATCAAATTGTTAGATCCAATCCGAAGTTCTTTTAAAGAATTTAATTTACCAAGTGATTTTGGGAGAGTTTCGAGTCTGTTATTTCCCAAAGAAAGGCGCTCAAGTGATTTTAGATTTCCTAGAGTCTTAGGTAATCTGCAAATACGATTACGATTTAATACTAAAATTCTTAAATTTCTTAGGTTTTCAATTGATTCAGGAATATCACAGATTTGATTCATTCCTAAACCTAAATATTTAAGGTTCTTTAATTCCGTTAAGGCTTCTGGAAAAACCTTAAATTTATTAACATCCAAAGAGAGAGATTCAAGAGATTTTAGCCAACTAATCTCAGAAGGAAGCTTTTCTAGAAAATTACCTGCTAAATTCAATTCTCGTAGCTTACTTAATTGCCAGATCTCACTTGGAATGGATTGTATTGTGTTATAATCTAAGAAAAGTTTTTTAAGAGAAACTAATCTCGTTATTTCTATTGGAAATTGCTCTAAGTTAAGACCCCTTAACTCCAATCCACTAAATTTATTTTTGTCAAATTTTACGCTATAACCCGATCTCTCGTCGAAAATATCGATTTCTTCCACGATTTCCATATCCGTTTTAGAAAAAGTCTGAAGCTTTTTTAGAATAGAGACCTCCTCGTTTTCCAGAAACACTTCTAATAGTTCATTTTTGGCATATTTTCTTATGTAGCCTCCTCTAATTAGGTAGCGAACAACAGTTGGATGACCGCTTTCGAATCTCTTTATAATTTCTTCTTTAAATACTGCTTTTGCTACTTGGTCTCCCGCTT
>Ga0209121_10003505_pt1 | contig 15177 bp, 13 predicted proteins | sample Cruoilmetagenom3_FD_187292 | JGI IMG/M metagenome (GOLD analysis project Ga0209121, IMG submission 187292) | Oil polluted marine microbial communities from Coal Oil Point, Santa Barbara, California, USA - Sample 3 (SPAdes) (version 2) | ecosystem: Environmental > Aquatic > Marine > Oil seeps ...
GGTATTGGGCGCAGGTATGACCCACCCTGATGTCCTCAAGCGTGGTAATATTGATCCTGAAATTTATAGCGGCTTTGCCTTTGGTATGGGTGTAGAGCGGATTGCCATGCTTCGCTACAGCATAGATGATATACGGCTCTTTTACCGTAATGACCTTAGGTTTTTGAAACAGTTCTAGATTTCTAACAGCTAACATGAAGGCTTCGCTTAAATGGCTTAAAGATTATAGTGACATCGAGCTTGCTCCTAAAGAGCTAGCCAGAAGGCTAACTATGGCTGGCGTGGAAGTCAAAGATATACAGACTGCAGGCAGCACTTGGAACAACATAGTAGTAGGAGAAGTAACAGCTTTAAACCCTCATCCTAACGCCGATCGCCTAAAGCTAGCTACTGTTAATCTCGCCACCCAGCAGGTTACTGTAGTTTGCGGTGCCCCGAACATTGGCCTTGGTCAGAAGGTGCCTTTCGCCTCTGTGGGGGCACAACTTATAGATGGTCATACTGGAGAACCTATTTTGCTAAAGCCAGTCAAAATTCGTGGTGTTCTTTCTGAGGGCATGGTTTGCTCTGAAAAGGAACTGGGGATTTCTGATAGTCACGAGGGCATCATGGTATTACCACCAGAAGCTCCTATAGGTGTGCCTCTTAGTGACTATCTAGGTGATATTATTTTGGATTTAGATGTAACGCCTAATCGCCCAGATTGCTTATCTATAATTGGTATTGCTAGAGAAATTGCCGTTCTTACTGAGCAACCACTCCATTTGCCCGAGATTTACTATGAAGAAATAGAAGCTCCGATAGATTCCTTTGTCTCTGCTGACATAATGGAACCAAGTTCATGCCCTAGATACTGCGCCAGCTTAATCATGGGAGCTAAGATAGCGTCTTCTCCCAACTGGCTACAACAGCGCCTAAGTAGCTACGGCATGCGTCCTATTAACAACGTGGTTGATGTTACCAATTACGTGATGCTGGAATATGGGCAGCCTCTCCACGCTTTTGACTATCATAAGCTTGAAGGCAAACAAATTATCGTCCGTCGGGCTAGGAATAGCGAAACTATAACTACTCTGGATGGCTCAGAGCGGGTTCTTAGCCCAGATATATTAGTCATTGCTGACAAAGAAAGGGCTGTTGCTATTGCTGGAATTATGGGAGGATTGGATACCGAGGTTACAGGAGAAACTGAGGCTATTCTCCTAGAGTCAGCAAATTTCAACCAGGCAATCATTCGTCAAGGATGCCGCTGCCTCAGCTTACAAAGTGAAGCTTCAATTCGCTTTGATAAAGGGCTAAATCCCGACTTACCACTACTGCCACTGAAGCGAGCTACCCAATTGCTACTAGAGCTGGCGGGCGGTAAAGCAGCCAAGGACATAGTTGATGTTTATCCGGGGAAGCTAGAGCCAAAAGGCATATTACTTTCTGCTGAGACGGTAAAGCGACTTTCGGGCTTAGAGATACCATTAGCTAAAATTCTTAAGGCATTAAATTCCTTGGGCTTTGAATGTCAGTGTATCGACTCACTTTCACAAATCTTGGTAGTGGCACCTTATTGGCGTAGCGACATTAGGTGCTCTGCTGATCTTGTAGAAGAGGTGGTTCGCATTATTGGTTATGACAAGGTTCCTATTACCAGGCTTAGCTCTCCCTTACCTCAACAGGAATCAAGGTTGTCATTGCGAGTGCAGCGAAGCAATCTCAAGCAAAGATTACGAAATATTCTCACCGGCTGCGGTTTTCAAGAAATACTAACTTATTCTTTAACTAGCTTAGAGAGGTTGCAAAAACTTTCTCCAAGGCTTGAGTTAAAAATTCCACCTTTAAAGGTAGCTAACCCTATGACCAAGGAGCAAGAATACTTGCGTACTACTCTGCGGGCTAATATCTTAGCTACTCTGTCCAGCAATCAAAGGTATGAAGAGAGTGGCATAAGGCTATTTGAAATTGGCAAGACATTCTTGCCACAGCATACCTCTGTTAGCTACAAGCAAGAAGCGAAGCAATCTCCACTGGGTAAAAAGGAGCTACCTCAAGAGAAGGAGCTGCTTTGCGCCGCACTTAGTGGTTCAAGACAAAAATTGTCCTGGCATGGTAGTAAGGTGGTGCTCAATTTCTTTGACGCCAAGGGGGTGGTGGAGAACCTTTTGAACCAATTGGGACTGGAAGTAACCTTTGAGGCTAGTGATGATGAAAGCCTATTACCTAGGAGGAGTGCTAATATCATCATTGGCGGTGACAAAGTCGGTGTTGTTGGCGATTTGCATCCCAAGGTAGCACAAGCCTTCGAGTTTTCTGGTGCTGTTTATCTTATTGAAATGGACTTGGAGAAGCTACTAGCCAAAGCAACTGGGTTAAAGAAATATCAGCCTATCCCACGGTTTCCCAGCATAACCAGGGATATTGCTTTGATAATAGATGAGCAGGTAACCTACCAGCAAGTAGATGACATAATCCAAAGCTTTCCCTTAGTGAGGGAAATCACTCTTTTTGACCTTTATCGGGGTGAGCAGATACCTGAAGGTAAAAAATCATTTGCCTTAAGAGTTATGTACCAATCATCCAGCCAAACGCTGACTGACAAAGAAGTTGACAAAATCCAGCAGCGAATACTCAATCGTCTGCATCAGAAGCTCAGTGCTAGCTTGCGAATCTAATTTTTTAGCAGTCTATTTAGCGCTACAACTAGGTTTTCTAAAGGCAAAAGCTGGGTTTCTTTCCCTGTGCGCCATTTCATCTCTATGCTTTGGCTTTTTAGAGTGCGCGGGCTCAAGGTCAGCCGCAATGGTATTCCCAGAAGGTCAGCATCATTAAATTTAACTCCAGGGGATTCATCACGATCATCGAAAAGAACTTCGACTCCCGTTTTTCCCAATTCTTGGTATACCTTTTCAGCTAGGGGGGCAACTTCGGTGTTATCTAAATAAAGGGGGCAAAGATAAACCTGATAAGGAGCAACGGAGAGGGGCCAAATAATGCCTTTATCGTCATGGCTCTGCTCTACTATAGCTGCTAATAGGCGTCCTAATCCAATGCCGTAGCTTCCCATAACAGTAGGCCGAGATGCTCCGTTGGGATCTAGGAAGAATGCCTCCATTTTTTCGCTGATAAAGATGCCCAGCTTAAATATATGTCCTACTTCAATGCCGTGAGCAGAAGACAGCTCACTACCACACTTGGGACAACTATCTCCAGCGTGGGCTAAAGCAATATCGGCTATAAGGTCAACCTGAAAATCTCTAGGATAATTGGCATTCTTGAAATGATACCCTGGCTTATTGGCTCCGGCAATGAAGTTGGAGCCTAAAGTTATGGAATCATCAGCAACAATTTTGACATCTTTTATACCAATAGGCGAAGCAAAGCCGGCCACTACGCTTGCCTCACTTACCTCGCCTTCAGTAGCTAATCTAAGCTCGGAACACTTCAAGGTATTTCGCAGCTTAGTTTCATTCACTTCTAAGTCGCCTCGGATAACGACAAAGACAAATTCGTTATCAGCAGAATAAAACACAGCTTTGAGAGTCTGATTTGCTGGTACACCAATAAAACCAGCCACCTCTTCTATAGTTTTTGCGCCTGGTGTGGCTATTTCTTCTAGAGGAAGAGATTGCTTCGCTTCCCCTTCGCTACGCTCAGGGCTTCGGCTCACCGCAATGATGGTTTTGGCACTTTGAGCCTTCTCGGCGTTAGCGGTATAACCACAATTGGGGCAATAAATAATCTCATCCTCGCCAGTCTCAGTGATGACCATGAACTCATGAGATTCCTTGCCACCTATAGCGCCACTGTCGGCTTCTACCATCAAGGCTGGTAAACCAAGGCGAGCATAAATATTCTTGTAAGCCTGGCCCATTTTCTCATAGCTTTCATTCAGACCAGCCTCATCAACATCAAAGCTGTAAAGGTCTTTCATAATGAATTCGCGGACTCTCAGTAATCCGCCACGGGGACGAGGCTCGTCACGAAATTTAGTCTGTATTTGGTAAAGCAAGAGAGGAAGGTCACGGTAACTTTGCACATATCTGTGAGCAAGTTCAGCAATAACCTCTTCATGAGTAGGTCCCAAAGCCAGTTTGTGCTCCTTGCGGTCAGTTAAAGTAAACAGGGATTGGCCAAAGGAGACATATCGCCCTGATTGCTGCCATAATTCAAAAGGTTGCAACACTGGCAGCATCAATTCTTGCCCACCAGCTCTATCCATCTCCTCTCTGATTATGTGCTCTATCTTCCTGAGCACTCGCCAGCCTAAAGGCAAATAGGAATAGACTCCAGCAGCTATCTGAGCAATCATGCCACTTCTGAGCAGTAACCTGTGGCTTATGCTCTCGGCTTCCGACGGCGCCTGTCGCAAAGTCTTGCCAAAAAGTTTAGAGAAACGCATTTTTAGTTCACTCCCACCCTAGCCCTCTCTCGCAAGGGAGAAGGAATCTATTTCCGCCATTAAGGCTTCCACAAGATTTTCCTCAGTCACCGTCTTTACTATCTCCCCCTTTCTGAATATAATACCTTTGCCTTTGCCTCCAGCAATGCCTACATCAGAGTCTCTAGCTTCGCCAGGTCCATTAACTATACAACCCATAACCGCCACTTTTGTAGGTTTGGTTATCTTTTTCAGATATTCATCTACAGCTTCAGCCAAGGCAATAATATCAACTTCAGCTCGACCGCAGGAAGGACAGCTTACCAAGGTCGGTCCTCGCTGACGAAGCCCCAGGCTTTTTAGAATTTCATAGGCAACAAATACCTCCTCACATGGGTGAGCAGTAAGGGAAACACGGATAGTATCGCCAATCCCCTGATAAAGAAGTATGCCAATGCCGACAGCACTGCGTATAGCTCCATATTGAGGAAGCCCAGCTTCAGTGATACCTAAGTGTAACGGATAAGGTATTTTGTCGGCAATTAGCTGGTAAGCCTGAATGGTAGTAGGTACGTCAAAGGCTTTAAGAGAAACCTTAATTAAATTAAAGTCCAGGCTCTCCAAAAGCTTTATTTGTTTCAATGCCACGTTAACCATTCGCTCAGATAGCGGAGCATCAAGCTCAAAGTTTGTTGGCAAACTGCCGGCATTTACTCCAACCCGGATGGGGATTTCCCTTTCTTTGGCTGCCGCTACCACTTTGGCAATTTGCTCCTTATCGCGAATATTGCCTGGATTAAGGCGAAGTCCATCAACGCCAGCTTCCAAAGCAGCTAAAGCCAAACGGTAGTCAAAGTGAATATCAGCAATAAGAGGTAAGGAAACACTCTTTTTTATCACTGAAATGTTTTCAGCCGCTTCTTTATCTGGAACCGCCACTCGTACTATTTCACATCCACAATCTCTTAGTTGCTCAATCTGCTTTATTGTGCTTGAGACATCCCGGGTGTCAGTTTTGGTCATCGACTGCACCACTACCGGGGTATCGCCACCAACAGTTACTCTGCCAATTCTTATAGGTCTGGAAACTCGGCGTGTCATAATCCAAAGCTCCCACCTTTGATCAGGCGCAGGATATCATTAAAGGTTACCAGAACCATAAGAGTGATTAAAAAAGTAGTACCTATAGTGTAGGCCAAGCGCATAGCACGAGGAGAGAGACGTTTCCCACGCCTAACTCCCTCAATAAGTGCCACCAGCATCCCTCCCCCATCTAAAGGCGGGATAGGGAAGAAATTAAATAAACCAATTCCCAAACTAATGATACCAGCCATAAATAACATATTGCTAAACCCAAAGGACTTTACTGCCTCTACAGTTAATTGACCAGCACCTATTGGCCCTACTAATGCTGTGCCAGGTTCCTCTCTAATCAGGGAGATAGAAGCGACTAACAGCTCAGGCGTGTGGATAATGAGGCCACCACCTGAGTGGGCCGCTTTCCATATAGAAAGTCGCTCCCGCTCAATATGAACTCCGTCCACCCAGCGCAAATCAATACCCGTCACTTGTTGAGCAGAATCAAACTCTTTAACGATTTCTTCTTGCCCCCTGAGTAAAGCTAGATGTATTCCTTGTCCCTCCTCAATAGAAGCTAGGGCAGCAGATATACTCTTTTCACTGTATATGATTTGTCCATTAATGCTTAAAATGGTGTCTCCCGGCATAACACCAACCTCGTCTGCTGGTGAATCTTTCTGCACTTGGCTCACAATATTCCAGCACAGTAAAATGCCTATTGCTCGCCGCCCCAATGCGGGGTCGAACTTTGGTTCTAAGCCGATTTCATCTCGGCTTTCATCCTTTTGCAGAAGTAAGCTTATTTCTTCCCCTTCTTTACCCGCACTAACCATATTCTGCATATCCCCCCAGTTATGAACAGGAATCCCGTTCACTTGCAGAATTATATCTCCAGGCTCGATGCCCGCTTCTTCCGCTGGCGAATTGTCCACTACAGAATGCACCATAACCCCACTGCCAACTAACATATTTATAGGTAGCATAAAGAAGGTGCTAAGCAAGATAAAAGCCAGAAAAATATTGACTAGCGGGCCTGCTGCATAGACTATTAACCGACTCCAAGGACTTTTGCTCGCTAAGCTCCCAGGTATTGTAGGGTCATTTTCTCCAGCACTCTTGACGAAGGCTCCTATGGGTATAGCATTAATGGAATATAGTGTTTCCCCCCGCTTGATGCCAAAAAGTCGCGGAGGAAAACCTAAGCCAAACTCCTCTACCTTCACTCCGGCACGCCTGGCAGTGAGGAAATGCCCCAGTTCATGAAGAGAGACTACAACGAACAGGGTCAAAATAAAAAGGATAATAACTACGGCAATGCTCATCTCTTACCCTGCTTCCCAATTCCTAGCATATTCCCTTGCCCAGGCATCAGCAGCCAAGATTTCTTCTAAGGAAGGCTGAACGATGCTCTGATGTTGTTCCAAGGTTTCTCGCACTACTTTAGCTATATCGCTAAAACTAATACTCTTGTTAAGAAAAAGCTTTACAGCAATCTCATCGGCAGCACAAAGTACCGCAGGATAAGTTCCTCCTTGCTTACCAGCATCCAACGCCAATTTGAGACAAGGAAATCCATTTTGCTCTACTAACTCAAAGCTTAAAGATTGGATTTTGCTCAAGTCGAGGCGTGGTAGCTCTGAATTGAGCAACCTCTCGGGGTAACAAAGGGTATATTGGATGGGCAGCCTCATATCCGGGAAGCTGAGCTGCGCTTTTATTGAACCATCCATAAACTCTACCATGGAGTGAATGATACTTTGTGGATGAATTAATATCTCAATGTTCTCCAAAGGAGTAGCGAAAAGCCAATGCGCTTCAATAGCCTCTAATCCTTTATTCAGAAGCGTGGCCGAGTCAATAGTGACCTTCCTACCCATTTTCCATGTAGGGTGATGAAGGGCTTGCTCTACTGTTACTTTTCTTAATTCTGGCTGGGAATAGCGATAAAAAGGGCCACCGGAAGCAGTTAAAAAAATTCTTTGTGGTTTACTTTGTTCTCCTTGCAAGCATTGCCAGATAGCACTAAGCTCACTATCAATAGGCAGAATTTGAGCTTGATGGCTTTTAGCCTCGTGAACAATAACTTCCCCCGCCATCACTAATACTTCCTTGTTGGCTAAAGCTACTGTTTTGCCTGCCTTTAGAGCTGCTAGGGTAGGATACAGCCCTGCTTTGCCTGAAGTAGCTATAATGACCAGATCAACGTCTGGATGGCTGGCTATTTGCTCCATGGGTAAGAATTCCCCTCTATAGGTAAAGTCAGGCTCGACTGAGGAATAAAACATCTCAGGTTGAAATTTGGCTATTTGCTTTTCCAGAAGCTTGAGATTTTTACCCCCAGCTAAACCTACCACCTGAAACCTAGCAGAAAGAGCACGCATGACATCTAGAGCTTGCCGTCCTACAGAGCCCGTTGAACCTAAGATAGCTATTTTCTTTACGCTGTCCATATTACATAATAGTATACCATTGCCCCAACAAAAATAAGGCTGTCAAAGCGGTCAAGAATCCCACCATGCCCTGGCAACAGTTTACCTGACTCTTTCACCCCCATGTTACGCTTGAGCAAGGATTCAACCAAGTCACCAAATTGAGCAAAGAGGCTGATAAAACAAGCAAGCAATATGACCTGCCCATATCCCAGAGGTAAGGGAGAAAAATAACCGAGAATTATGAACACTGCTATAGCGCCCACAATAGCGCTTAACAGACCACCCAGGGCTCCTTCCCAAGTTTTACCTGGGCTTATAGCAGAGGCTAGCCTATGTTTACCCCATGCTCTCCCGGCAAAAAAAGCGCCCGTGTCATTGGCAAACGTGGTGAGTATAGCCAAGTAAACCCAGCCTCTCCCATCCTCTAAAATGCGCAAATTGACCCAGTAGCTGAGCATCCATCCGACATAAAGAACGCCAGCTACTAGCCATGCCCAGTCATAAAATGCCTTTTCTTGTGGTGGGAGACATAATAGCCAGATTAGGGAAATTGCCACAGCGGCTGTAATGACTATGGGTAATGTATTTGTATAGTGAGGGCTCAGGGCAAGTACCAGTGCCCATGACAAGCCAAAATAAGTTAGGGGATACCTCTTGGTGAGGCCGGTGGACATGTGATAAAACTCAGAGGTCCCGATCCATACCACTGCAGCGATAAGAAGGCTAAACCACGGGTCGCCAAACCAAACAGCAAGAATTATAAGAGGTATGCCTACAGTAGCAGTGAAGACCCTTCGCTTAAGCATAAGTCAATTTTATCAGCTTTCATGCCGCTGTAGATTATTCTTCCCTTATCTCCTTTTCTTTTTTCTGACCTATTATGTTTGCTTTGTCTATAAAGCTCTCGCTAATCCTGTCGATTTGCTTAATAGAATCCTCGAGCTCGTCTTGCGATATTTCCTTATTTTTCTCCATTTGTCTTAATTTTGCGATGCCGTCTCGCCTTATATTGCGCAATACCACTCTTCGTTCCTCTACTCTTTTAGACACCGATTTGGCTAGCTTTATGCGACGTTCCTCACTGAGGGGAGGAATGACCACCCGAATTATATCGCCGGCATTTAGGGGATTAAGGCCAATATCAGCTTTAAGAATGGCTTTCTCGATATTACGCAATGAAGTACGATCCCAAGGTTGAATGACAATTAAATTGGCCTCAGGCACAGATATAGTGGCAATTTGGTGGATGGGAATGAGTGCGCCATGATAATCAACCGTAATATTCTCAACTAGCGTTGGTGCAGTTCGTCCAGTGCGGATAGTAGCTAACTCCCGGGCTAAGCCATCAACAGCCTTTTGCATTTCTGAGTTCAGTTTGATAAGTATTTCTTCCACCATGAGCGGTTATCAATAAAGACAAGGGTGCTAATAGCTAACAGCCAAGCTCGAATCTGGTAAACCTTCGTATCTTTATATTCTCGCCTACCTTAGCTATTGTTTCAGCAACAATTCCCTCTACAGTCTTATCGGGCTCTTTGATAAAGGGCTGGAGAAGGAGACAAGCTTCTTGAGGGTCTAACTCTGCCTCTGCCGGGATTTCTTCAGCGGTGATAAACTGAGGAGCTGTAGCAGCTACTTGCATAGCTAAGTCGTGAGCAAGCTGTCTAAATTCATCCGTGCGAGCTACAAAATCAGTTTCACAGTTTACCTCTACTAATGCTCCTACCTGCCTGGTGTGATGAACGTAAGCTTCAATTAATCCTTGATTGGCAATACGGCCTGTCTTTTTTTTCGCAATTGCCAGTCCACGACATTTCAAAATCTCGATTGCCTTTTCTATATCCCCACCAGCCTCTAGTAAAGCATCCTTACACTCAAGTATGCCAGCTTCAGTTCTGTCTCTTACTTCCTTAATAGCCGCGGCTGGTACCTTCATTCAAATAACCCTGGGTTAATCCTCCTCTGGGTTAAAAGTATAAGAACCTAAGATTTCGATGGGCTTTTCTGACCCCGCGGATAGTAACTCAGCAGCTTCTCCTTCCTCGGAAGTTTGCATTCCTTTGCCTTCAATTATGGCATCAGTTATTCTGGCACAAATCAGCTTGATTGCTTTGATAGCATCATCGTTAGCCGGAACAGGGTAATCAATGTCATCGGGATTGCAATTAGTATCTGCGATGGCTATTACAGGGATATCCAGTTTTTTGGCCTCAGCAAAGGCAATTTTGTCCTTAATAGGGTCAGCGATGAAAAGAGCCCCAGGGAGAGCAGTCATTTCCTTAAAACCACCCATTTGTTCATTTAAACGCAAGATTTTCTTTTCTAATCTCACCCTCTCCTTCTTAGATAAGTAATCGAACTCGCCTTTCTCCCTCTTATCTTCTAAACGAACCAGATAATCAATCCGAGCTTGTATAGTGGCAAAATTAGTTAGCATGCCTCCAAGCCACCTTTGGTTGACATAATACATACCGCATCTTTTAGCTTCTTCCTCTATCACTTGCTGAGCTTGTTTCTTAGTGCCAACAAAGAGAATAACTTGCCCGCTGGCTGTTAGGTCTCGGGCAAAGGCACATGCCTCTTCTAACAGCATAACGGTCTTCTCTAAATCAATGACATATATTCCGTTGCGCTGGGTAAAGATGTATTTTCTCATCTTAGGGTGCCAATAGCTGGTAGGATGACCAAAGTGAGCACCTGCTTCCAGAAGTTCTTTTACTGACGGATTTTCCATTATCTTTCTAACCCTCTCAAACCTGCTGCGTCCCTGGAGGGATTTGAACCCACGACCCGCTGCTTAGAAGGCAGCCGCTCTATCCAGCTGAGCTACAGGGACACCTAAATTAAGTCTAACATACTGGAGACTATCAATAAAGATAGCGAATTGCCTCATACAAAACTATAAGTGTAACTCCTTCATCGCATGGTTGATATTATTCAGTGCATTTACAATATTTTCTTCCTCAGTTGCTAGGGAAAATCTAATGTATTCATCCATTCCAAATGGAGTCCCTTCGACTCCAGCTACCTGTGCCTTTCTTAACAAAAAATTGCGAAAATCTACAGAGGTCCTTATAGTGTATTCCTCACCAGCGAATTCATATTTGTAGGCAAAGAAATTCTCGATGCTGGGAAAGGCATAAAATGCACCTTCTGGCTTAACACAGCTAATACCATCAATCTCATTCAATCCCTTTACAAAAATATCCCTGTTCCTTTGGTATCTTTTCCTCATATCCTCGGTAGCTTCCTTAGCTTTTTGGCTAGTGTAAGCGGCACGAATAGCATATTGAGCTGGCCTAGAAGCTCCAGAATTGACATGACCTTGCAGTTTTGTTAATGCCTTGATAACTTCTCTCGGACCAGCAACATATCCTACCCTCCAACCAGGAACACCAAACCTCTTAGACGGGCCATCAACCAATATTGCATTATCTCTCACATCTTCGATTGATAATATGCTCACGTGCTTTTTACCGTCAAAGAGAAACTTACTGTAAATCTCATCGGACATAACCCATATATCTTTTTCTTTCGCAATTTTTGCTATTTCTTCTAGTTCATCTTTAGTATAAACAACACCCGAAGGATTGGATGGTGAACTATAGAGCAGCACCTTTATATTCTTGTCTTCCACCTCGCTAGGCCATTTTTCTGGATCCGGTCTCAAGTTCTCATCTGGCTCTAGAAAACAAGGAATACCATAGGCTATTTTCACAGATTCTGGGTAGGTAACCCAGAATGGAGTTATAATCCCCATACATTCTCCCGGCTCAAGTAAAACCCTCATCAATATATCTATGCCACCTTTTACACCAGCGGTAATTGCTATATCTTGAGGGTCATACCTCACTCCAATCTCTTTATTTATTACTCCCGACAATATTTCCCTTAACTCGGGGTCACCTTGTACCGGTCCATATTTGTGAAGCTTGCCTCCCTCTAAAAGTGCCTCCAAAACATCTTCAGTGGGGCCTGTATCTGGCTCTCCGACAGTAAGATTTATAATTCTGAAACCATACTCTCTTTCTAAAGACCTTATCTCCTCCTTTAAAGAAAGAGTTGCCGAGGGCTTTATCCCTTTTGCTAACTTACTCACACTTTGCGTCATCCCAGTCACCTCCTGATATTTCCACTCAGAATAAGAACTTTATCAATTTGCTTTTATTTCTATAAGTTCATCCACCAACTTCAGACCAGAACCTGTTAAGGGCAATAGAACTTTGCTCCCGGGTTCAATGAAACCTTCTTTTATGGATTGCTTTAAGGCTACATAAGGCACGGCGCTGGTAGGTTCAACAATAAAGCCAAGTTTCCTCAATTCTACCAAGGACTCCTTTATTTCCTCATCTTCAACTATGATGCCATGCCCATTTGTCCTTTTCACCGCTTCTATTATTTGTCCTCTCCTTGGCTGGTCAGTTACAGCCACCCCATCGGCAAGTTTCGTTTTAGTTACGCACTCTTTTTTGGCACCGAGCTCCTCACATGCCTTTGAATAACCACAAGCCTGGGATGCGATAATCTTGGGCACTTTGTCTAAAGCCTGGAGCTCTACTAACTCTTCATACCCTTTATACAAACCAAGTAAAATGGTACCGCACCCAACAGGAACTATTACATAGTCAACACTACCTACTTGCTCATAGGCTTCGTAAGCCATAGTTTTCTCGCCTTCTATAAAGTAGGGGTTCCACCACTGTGTTACATAAGCCAACCCCTCTCTTTCAGCTTTTATTGCCTCCCGGTTAACATCCATCCTGTCTCCATCTATCTCATGGACATTGGCCTGTAAAAGTCTGAGCAACTTCTTCTTCCCCTCAGGAGCGTATTTCGAGATAAACACATGGACATCTACTCCGGAAAGGAGGCCCATGAGAGAGTGGGCTATTCCAGCATTACCAGAGGAATCTACGATTATACCCTTTTGCCCCAGTTCCTTAGCTTTTGCCACACTAACATAAGCCCCTCTATCCTTGTGAGAGCCTCCCGGGCTCAAATACTCAAGCTTGAAGTTAACCTCAACTCCATCTACGTTTTCCTTGGCTATCGGAGTCCAGCCCTGGTGTACGGAAGGGAGTTCTTCTACGGGGAGAAGCTGAGTATATCTCCTGATATTTTCCTCTTTTACATCTATTAATTCTGGGAATTTCCTTCCCTGCAAATCGAAAATAATATCAAGTACACCTCCACAGTCATGCCGCCACCACCACTTATCTCTGCAGACTTCCTTGCCACAATTACGGCACACTATCTTGAATGGTATCATCTACGGGCCTCCTTTCCATCATTACAGCATACTATCCCTGAAAAAAGTGTCGATTATTTACACCTTAACTTTTGCCAGACCATGTAAAAAAATCTAAATCCAGCACTTTCTCAGTTTGCGCTATTGTTGAAATGTATGCCAGGTCAACAATATTGTTCAGGCTAATTTTGTCCATATCCAGTATGGCATCAATGCCCCGTATCCCAGCATAGGCTAAAGCCACTTCTGTCCCTGCTTCAAGTGATAGGCCGATTGACTCAAGAACCATGAGCAGCAGTATTGCCCCAGCAGGGAACTCCAATCAGATCCTATAGATGCTAAAATCACTGTAAGTACTATTACTGCCTATACCTTATTTCCTAAGAGTATTCATACAACATTACCCACAAATAGCCATATATGCGGTAGCGCCATCCATATTTATAACACTACCGAGTGGTAATGTAAATCGGTATACACTTGTTAATGTTATAGGATTTTGTCCTCTCTAACTGTTAAGGGAAAATGTCACCATGAAGGAGATGGTGACATTGAACAAGAAAGAGCAGATAAGGCTAATGGTACTAAATGAGGTGGAGACAGACAAAATGACTTCCAGGGAGGCTGCTGAGGTATTAGGCCTCTCCAGACGCCAAGTAAGAAGAATACTAGCGGCGTACAGAAAGGAGGGCGCCCAAGCATTAGAACATGGCAATCGTGGGAGAGAGCCGAGCAATATCCTGGACGGAAGCCTGAAGAAGAGGGTAGTTGAGCTAGCACAATCTACCTACGCTGGATGTAATGTCCAGCACTTCACCGAGCTTCTTTCCGAAAGGGAGAACATCACCCTTTCCCGCTCTTCAATACGTCTCATTCTTCTTGGGGCGGGTATAAAGAGTCCCAGGAAAAGACGTGCTCCAAAACACCGCAGCCGTAGAGAACGCTATCCTAAGGAAGGTATGCTACTCCAGATAGATGGCAGTTACCATGACTGGCTTGAAGGAAGGGGACCTTATCTAACTCTTGTGGGAGCAATAGATGATGCCACAGGAAAAGTTCCCTATGCCCTATTTAGGGATGAAGAAGATGCTCAGGGATATGTCTTACTTGTGCGGCAGATTGTCGCTGAGCATGGCATACCTGAGGCTTTATATCATGATGGGCATGGCATATTTGAGCGCTCTAAGAGAGAGCTGGAGACAATAGAGGAACAACTTAAGGGAAAAAGAAACCCAACCCAGTTTGGCAGGATAATGGAGGAGCTGGGCATCATATCTATCACTGCACTCTCCCCTCAGGCGAAAGGTAGGATTGAAAGGCTATGGGGCACCTTTCAGGACAGACTGGTTAGTGAGCTTCGCATAGCAGGGGCAAGTAATGCCGATGAGGCGAATAAGATGCTTTGGAATTTTCTTCCCCGGTATAACAGGAAGTTTGCTGTTCCTCCCACTGAGCCTGGCTTAGCCTATCGTGAGCCTCCTAAGGACTTTAACCCAGATGAGGTATTGTGCTTTAAGTATCAGCGTACTGTGGGGTGGGACAATGTAGTACGCTTTGGAGGGCACAGGCTACAGATAGTGCCCATCAATGGTAGATCAAGCTATGTTAAGGCTAAGGTGGAGGTACATGAGAGAATGGATGGCAGTTTGGCAGTATATTACAAGGGACAGTGCCTTCTTACCAAGCCAGCACCGCTAGAGGCACCGGTGCTCAGGGTGAGGAACACAACTAGATTTATTCCAGGGACAAGATCTCAGGAAGCTGCCCTTCCCGTGGCAAGTAAGACCCCGGAGCCAAAGACTCCTCATCCCTATAAGCCTCCCCCAAGTCATCCCTGGCGAAGAGGTTTCAAAATATATGCTGATAAGAGGGGGTGACATTTTCGCTTAACAATTAGAGGACATTTTCCCTTGACAGCAACAGTCTGCGAATTAAATCAATGTTGTAACTCAATGATAATGTCCTCTGTAGGACTCGATAGAAATGTCCTCTTTCCTAGAAGAATGGTAAAGAATAGGCAACTCCAAAGGAGGTGCCTGAATGGAAGGAGG
>Ga0209121_10003507_pt1 | contig 15173 bp, 13 predicted proteins | sample Cruoilmetagenom3_FD_187292 | JGI IMG/M metagenome (GOLD analysis project Ga0209121, IMG submission 187292) | Oil polluted marine microbial communities from Coal Oil Point, Santa Barbara, California, USA - Sample 3 (SPAdes) (version 2) | ecosystem: Environmental > Aquatic > Marine > Oil seeps ...
CTGGCCGAGGAAAAGCAGCTTAGCAACTTTCTGACCTTTACCGGACGCGCTCCGGACGCAGTGCTGTTCGAGGTGTTTTCAACGATGGATTTGGGCGTCAATCCAGATCGTGTGAATGTTATGAATGACAAGTCCACCATGAATAAAGTCATGGAATATATGGCATTTGCTAAACCTATGGTGCAGTTTGATGTGACCGAGGGGCGCTATTCAGCACAAGGCGCCTCGCTTTATGCTGCGCCCAATGATGCCGCTGATATGGCTGACAAGATCCTGCATTTGGTGGATAATCGCGAACAGGCACAGGCAATGGGCAAACTGGGCCTTGAGCGGCTCCGCAACCAGTTAGATTGGTCGCATCAGATCAAACCACTGATGGACGCTTATCGGCAGGTGTTGAAAGATTGATGGCAGGCACCGGTCAAAAGAAAATCCTCATCAGCTTCGGCACAAGGCCCGAAGCGATCAAGATGTTTCCCGTGATCAATGCCTTGAAGAAACTCCATCAGTTTAACGTCAAAGTCGTTGTCACTGCGCAGCACCGCGAAATGCTGGATCAAGTATTGGAAGTGGCGGCGATCACACCGGACATAGACCTTGACCTGATGCGTCCCGGCCAGAGTTTAGACGCATTGGCTGCAAGGATCCTAATCGAATTTGGCCGCATACTCGATACAGAACGGCCCGATCGCGTGCTGGTCCATGGTGACACGCTAACAACTTCGATGGTGGCCCAAGCATGTTATTTCCGTCGAATTCGGGTCGGCCATGTGGAGGCAGGTCTGCGCAGCGGCGACATCTATGCCCCTTGGCCCGAGGAAGTGAACCGCAAGATTGTGAGCACAATTGCGGATGTGCATTTTGCCCCGACCCAAGCTGCCGCCCAGGCTTTGCGGGATGAGAATGTGCCGGGCAATGCCATTTATGTGACCGGGAATACGGTGGTGGATGCATTGCTGACCACGCGTGACACGCTAAAATCCAACCTCGGTATGGCCCCGCAAATTGCGGATTTGGCGAAGGTCCACCCGAATAAGCGGATCATAGCTGTTACCGCTCATCGGCGAGAGAACCTTGGGCAAGGCATGCGCAGTATCGCGGCTGCGCTGAAGCGATTGAGTGGGCGTGATGACGTTGCAATCATCTATCCCCTCCACCCCAATCCGCAGGTCGCCGAGACTATGTGGAAAGACTTGGGAAATTCGCCCAACATCAGCCTGATCGATCCGCTCGATTACCCTGAATTTGTCGCGCTGCTGGAGCTTGCACATATTGTGCTGACCGACAGCGGTGGTGTCCAGGAAGAAGCACCCAGTCTGGGAAAACCGGTACTGGTGATGCGCGATACGACCGAACGTCCCGAAGGCATTGATGCAGGTACCGCGAAGCTGGTGGGGACCGATCCTTCAGAAATACTGCAAGCAACAACTCAGCTGTTGGATGATCCTGCGGCCTATGCGGCCATGTCCAAGGCGCATAACCCCTATGGCGAAGGCAATGCTGCAGCGCGCATTGCGCAGATCATTTCCGATATTGATTGACCGAACGCGTGCCAGCTGACGGGAACGCTCGGTTGTGCGTGCGATGCAAGATTGCACATATGAGGACAGTCAGACTGGCCCCCAGATCAATGATCCAATTGAGGCGAATAGGACCAATCATCCCGCTAAAAAGCAGCCAATCGGTAAAGTGCAAGGACACAATCCTGAGCGCGATCAACCCCATCATCGCCACCAGCGCCATGCCAGCGATCAGGCGCAATCTGGATTCTGGCCTCTCCCGCAATTGGCGCAATCGCTTGGCCATCCATGCCAGCAGACCAGCTGCAATAAGTCCCAGCGAAACCGCCAAGGGGATTTGCATTACGCGGCGCCATTCTCGCGCATTCGCTTGATCCAGAACTGCGCGCAGATAGTCTCGGGCGGTGTCTTCGGCAGCCATCGCCCTCAGCAACGCCATGCCAATGAAAACTGCCGCGACAAGAAACCAGAAGCGCGCAGCGGCCCTGACTGATGCGTCACTGGCATGCCCGCGCCCGGCCCAAACGCACGCCAGCGCAACACCAATATACAGTGCCGCTGCCAGCAGGCTGAGAGATGAAGGGGCTGCGTTTTCCACGATGTGTTCGTTCTTTCATCCGACTTGCTCGCATGCAACGAAGAATTGCCGCAGCGCGGATTTATGTCACCACTGATTCGCCGGGTCCGAAGGCGTGAAATGCGGATTGTCGCGCAATTGACGGCTCGATCATGCAAATCCAGCCAATCATCTGTGGAGTTATCGGAATTTAACCGATGAAGCGCTCCTTACCGAATTGCATACGCCACTTGCGCAGGGTAGCTTTTTTCACTTCGATTGAGGAGTATGGGTCAGGTGCTGAGCAGCAGCCATTTGCGTTTTGTGAAATTCCCGGCAGCGGCCTGTTTGGCGCTGCTGGTGGCTGCTTGCGCGTCCACACCCGAACCATTGATTGGCCCTGTTACCGCAACGGCCAGTGCTGATCTGGGACAGGCAGAGTATCAGTCTGCCAAGGCTGACACCTATGCCTTGAGCGCAGGCGACCGACTGAACATTCTGGTATTCCGCGAGCCTGACCTTTCTGCTGAGGCGATCATAATCGGGCCAGCAGGGACAATTGCATTGCCTTTGGTTGGGAAGGTGCAAGCCGCCAGCCTAACCACGGATCAGCTTGCCCAAGACATTCAAAGCCGGCTGGATAATGCTGGATTGCGTCGGCCCGATGTCAGCGTGAATGTAGTGGAGTTTGCATCGCATCTTGTCACCGTAGAAGGCGGGGTAGAAGAGCCTGGCGTCTATCAATTCAAGCCCGGGGCCAAATTATCCTCCGCTTTGGCCTTGGCGAAGGGGCCGAACCGAGTGGCAAGACTTAAACAAGTCGTAGTTTTTAGAGAGATCGACAAGCAAATCTCCATTGCCAAGTTTGACTATCAAGCGGTGCGGCAGGGAACCATGATTGACCCAATTTTGCGCCCGGGAGACCGAGTGGTCGTGGGCATATCTGGCCTATCCCAACTGTGGCAGGACACCATTCGCGCCCTGCCTGCCTTTGCCTTGTTCACGCAGGTTTAGGGGCGCACAATGAACACACCCACAACTTCAAGCCCTTCTTCAAGGGGCCAGCGCGATTTGGACGACCAGTCAGACTGGGTGCGCATGTTGGATGAGCACAGCGCCGGAGCGGGCGGATCTAGCCTGTCTGGGCTGTTCGATTTGACTACATTGCGCGGATTTTTCTTCCGCCAGCGCTACATACTGATCGCAACAATCGTGCTGTCATTGTTGGCGGCGCTGATCCTGACGCTGATCGCGACCCCGATCTATGAATCACGGTCTTCCGTCCGAGTTGAGCCACAAGGCAATTACATCGTGGAAGGCCAAGATCTGGCTCCGGCAATCGCATCGGGCCAAGTCTCGCAATATTTGCAGACCTTGGGCGAAGTGATTGAAAGCCGGAAAATGGCCGAATTGGTCGTCGGATCGCTCGAGCTGCAAAACCGGAAAGATTTTCTCGGCGAGGACGTTGAGGGCAACCGTCCTGACAATATCAGCGACGAACAATGGGCCGAGCAGAAGAAGCAACTGGCGATTACCATCGCCCAAGGCGGTGTCGCGGCTGAAATCCCCTATGACAGCCAAATTCTCAAAATTCGCTATGCCAGCAGCAATCCGGCCATCGCGGCCCAACTTGCCAATGCCTATGCTGAGAATTTCGCCGCAGATGACAGCCGCCGCACCTTGGCCAACAATGCCTATGCGCTGGACTATCTCGAAGGCCAGATAACCGAGACACGGCAGCGCCTGCAGGATGCAGAGCTGGCAGCCAATGCCTATGCTAGGCAGAACCGCATTGTGGGGCCCACCTCAATCAATGCCGATAACAGTTATGGCGGCGAAGGCGGCCCAACAATCACCGCGCTGAATTTGGCCCAGATTAATTCGAGCTATACCGACGCCCGCGCCAAAAGGATCGAGCTTGAGCAAAAGTGGCTCGCCATTGCCAACACACCTGTGCGCCAGATTCCAGCGGTGCAGAACAGCGAAGTTCTCAGGGATCTTGTCGGGCAGAGTTCTACCCTGTCCGCCACTCTGGCGGATCTGAAGCAACGCTATGATGACAATTATCCGCAAGTGCTCGAGACAAGTGCGAGACTTGCTGAACTGGACCGGCAGATTGCCCAAACCGGGGCAGACATTAAAGCCGGTATCCGCAGCGATTTCGAAGTTGCCAAACGGCAAGAGCAAGCTTTGTCAGCCGAAGTTGGCCGGGTCTCGCGAAACACATTGGACGAGCAGGACCTGCGCGTCCGCTATGGCTTGCTAGACCGCGAAGCCAGCGCCATCCGAGTGCAACTCGCAACCTTGCTTGATCGCTACAACCAGATTTCGGCCGCTGAAAATGTTCAGACCGGATCGATCACTTTGCTCGACCCTGCTTTGAAGCCCATGGTGCCTGTATCACCCAATCTCACGCGAAATTTGTTCATTGCCTTGATCTTGGGTTCTGGCTTGGCACTGACGATCGCCATCTTGCGCGAAGTGTTCGATGATCGCTTGCGCTCTCTGGCCGAGGTTGAGGATCGCTTTGGTGTGCCACTGTTGGGGCACACACCATACCTGGCTTCTAGTGATCTGGATGACGAGGGTTCCGCAGCATACATTGCCTTGATGGAATCCTATTCCTCCATTGCCTTGGCGATCCATTATACGCTGCCCAAGCATAACCGCGTGTTGCAATTCACCAGCAGCCAAGCGTCAGAAGGCAAGACCACCTCGGCCATCGCCTTGGCAGAGAAATACGCCAAGCTGGGTCACAAAACCTTGTTGGTGGATGCCGATTTGCGGCGGCCGGCTATGGCAGGGGCCTATGGTTTGGACAAACCACAGCTAGGGTTCGCCGAGGTTCTGAAGGGGCAAGCAGATATTCAGTCTGTGCTGCTGCCCAATACGCATGCCAATTTGGATATTCTGCCGCTGGGCACATTGGCAAATGATCCGGTTGAGCTGATGGCGGCGGGCTATATCCGTACCTTCATTGCGCAATATCGCGATCAGTATGACTATGTAATCTTTGATTCATCGCCAGTGGTTGGCATCGCAGATGCGCCAATCTTGTCGCGCTTGGTGGATTCGACCATCTTCATCATAGAAGCAAATCGGATCCACTTTGGCCAAGCCAAGGCGGCTATGCGAAGGCTCAGAGCAGCAGGGGCAAATATCCCTGGGCTGATCTTGACCAAATATCGTCCGCAAGAGGCTGGCCAGTCCTATGGCTATGAATATCAATATTATTCCTATTCCAAGGATGATTGATGGCGAGTGGGCCATCACGCCAAAATGACGGGCCAAGCTTAACCGAAAGTGGGGCGAGCTTTTCAGTGATCGTCCCTGCCTATAATGAAGAAGCCGTGATCGCGCGGTGCCTCCGGTCAATCTATGCTGGCGCGCCTGCTGGCAACAAACCCGAGGTGATCGTAGCCGCAAATGGCTGCACGGATCAGACCGTGGCCAAGGCTCGCGCTGCGGCCCCAGATGCTATTATCCTTGATCTTCAGCAGCCGTCAAAAGCAGAGGCTATCAATCAGGCCATCAGCATCGCGAGCCGCTTCCCCCGGTTGATTATGGATGCCGATATTGAGGCATCGTTCCAGACATTGGCCGCAACAGCTAATGTTCTGACGCAAGGGCATGCATTGGCGGCATCGCCGCGCATGAAGCTCAACCTAGATCAGTGCAGCGCTGCCGTGCGGTCCTACTACAAGGTCTGGCTACACCTGCCATATGCTTCCAATGGATTGATAGGCGGAGGCGTCTATGGCCTATCACAAGAAGGCTGGGAGCGGGTTGCGCCCTTACCCAACATCATTGGCGATGATCTTTATGTGCGAACCCGCTTTAGCCAATCAGAGCGAGCGAATATCGCGCAGAACGAAGCTGGCAGTGCTGTCAGCGTTATCATGACCCCGCCAACGGGTCTGGGCGAGCTCATCCGCATTGAGGCGAGGCGCAGGATGGGCAAGCATCAGGTCGACCACCTCTATCCCACCCAGCAAAGCGGCCGGATCAACAGTTGGCGCGACCTGCTGGGAAGCCTGTCCAAAGGTGCCAATCCAATCGATCTGGCAATCTATGTAACGGTTAAGTTGGCAGCCTTTGCTCGCTTCAAATCCAATCTGGCCCAAGGCAATCGCGAATGGGCGCGCGATGCCTCTTCTCGGATAGCATGATGGCCAGCACCGCAATTAACGCTGTGAACGCACGCGCTGGCAAGGGGCGCGGTTTCGCCGGGTTGAACATTCCCGGCCATGTGTGGCCAGCCATCATTATCACCTATGCAGCGGTATTGCCGCAAGAATTGGCAATCAGCCTGGGCGGAGCTGTACTGTTCCCATACCGGTTGTTTTTGTTGGCCTGCCTACCTTGGCTGCTGCACAGCTTTGTTTCGGGCGGTCTGCGCGCCCACGCCGTCGATGCAATCGCTGGACTGGTAACCGCGTGGATGATCATCGCGATGTTGGTCAACGAGCCCGCTTTGCGCGCACTGGAATTTGGCGCGGCCCATTCGATTGACTTTGGGATCGCCTATTTCGCTGGCCGAGTGTCCTTGCGCAACACACGCGATTTCAAAGTCTATTTTGTGGCGCTGCTGCCTTTACTGGCTGGCTTAGCTTTTGTCTTGATGGTGGAATCTCTGACCCACAAGCATTGGATTCGGATATCCATTGCGCAATTGTTGGGCGACGCTCCGCCTTCCATCCACCAGCAAGTGCGCTTGGGACTATACCGCGCTGCAGGCCCTTTTCCGCACCCGATTTTGGGTGGAGTTTTTATGGCATCAATGCTGCCGCTTGCCTTGTTTGCGACCGACCGCAAGGCTTGGATGGCTATAGGCCTTGTGGCGGCATGCAGCATGATTTTCACGGTTAGCAGCACGGCAATCCTGTGCTTTTTATTCGCGCTGATATTGATTGCGGTCCTGTGGTTGCAAAAGGAATCGCGCGGTCCGGTTCTGCTATTGTCAGCAATAAGCGCGCTCACCATTTTCAGCTTTGTAACGGTGGCCTCAGACAGTGGCCCGCTGACATTTGCAATCTATCGCCTCACGCTTGATCCAGCGTCCGGCTATTGGCGATTGTTGATCTGGGAATTTGCCGGCGCAGAAGCGCTCAACAATCCTGTGTTCGGCATAGGGCTGCGCGATTGGTTCCGCCCGTCCTTCATGGTGACCTCTTCGATTGATGCTCATTTTCTCTTGTGGTCGATGCGCTTTGGATTTGTCGCTGGACTAGGTTGCTTCCTGGTGTTTGTTGGCGCGGCCCTGCATCTTTTGTGGAACTTGCGGCTACAAAATGACGCGGCGCGCAAAGTATCGTTGGGGCTAGCCATTTGCTTGCTAGCGATCGTCTTTAGTGGCTTTACGGTAGCATTTTGGGGCGGTTTAGCAGCTTGGTCCTATATGTTGTGCGGCGCAGCGGTAACGATTGGCTCACCAAAGATTGGTCGTCGACTGGCTCTGCCAGCAAACCATGCAAACACGCGTCAGGTAGAGCACTGATGCCCAGCTTCGCCTTGGTCACCAAGACGTATCACGGCGATATCCAGCCATTTACCGATCTTTGCAAAAGCATCGACCAATTGATGCCGGATATACAGCATTATGTACTGATCGATCATGCCGACACAGAAGCTTTCGCATCTTTTGCAGGGCCAAAACGAACAATTGTTGATTGCTCTCAATTGTTACCGGAATTGCGCGAGACCCAGTTGCTTGGTCGCCGGTTTTGGAGGCTGGGTTTTGCCCGCATAATACGGGGTTGGATCTATCAGCAGATCGCAAAGATCGCCTTTGTTGCCGATATGGAAGAAGATGCTGCCATTCATTTGGACAGCGATGTTACCCTGCTAAGAGCTATTAAGGCCAAACACGTCTTTCCCAACGGCAATGTCAGACTTTACCACCAGCCCGGTGGCGGTATGGGGCCACGCCACTTGGAATGGCATAAAATGTCGCAGAAGATGCTTGGTCTGCCGCAGACAGGCTATGGTGGGTCTGACTATATCGGCCCTATCATAACGTGGTCACCAGGCGTGATACGGGCCATGATTGATCGTATCGTAGCCTCAAACCATCGCGATTGGGTCCACGTTCTAGCGAGCCACTTTCGCTTCTCTGAATATATTGTCTACGGGATTTTTTGCGACCATGTCGTTGGTGAGCATCAGCAGTTGATTGCCCAATCCAGCACCCAATATTGCCACAATTGCTGGGGCTATGATCTGGGTTCTCAAAGCGAGGTTGAGCGGTTCATCGATGATTTGCAGGCAGATCATCTTGGCGTTCTGATCCAGTCCAATCTGCATTTGCCAGAGCAAACGCGCAGATCGATCCTGCATCGCACAAAAGAGCAAGCCAGTTTGTTGGAAGCAGATCAGTGAACAAGCCTGATCACTTGGAAAAATCCACGAGCATCGACTTGAGCGTCCTGATCGTTGGATACAATTCCGCTTCATTTCTGGAAGCCTGCATGGGTAGAATTTACCCCATGTTGGATCAGCTCAATATAGAGATATTGTTCGTGAACAATGGCACCGATGGTTCAGAGGATTTGGTATCTCGCGCCTTTCCGCAGGTCCGCATTGTGCCCAGCCAAGGCAATATCGGGTTTGGCAGAGCGAATAATTTGCTCAGCCAACATGCGAAGGGTCAATGTCTATTGCTGCTCAACCCGGACACAGAGGCATCACCAAAATCCATCGCGGCGCTGATGACGGCAGCAAAAGACAATCCTGAGTATCCCATTTTCGGCGCTGTAACTTTAACCCGGCGCGATGGATCACAGCATTTCCCGCAAATGGAACTGCCCGGAATGGGGTCGCTGGCACGCGGCATAATCGGCCGATCAGCACGGCCTTTAGCCCTAAGGCAAGCTGACCGGCTGATCCCCGTGAACTGCGTGAGCGGAGGCTGTATGATGGTTCGCCGCGATGCTTGGGACGATTTGGACGGTTTTGACGAGAAGTTTTTTCTCTACGCTGAAGATATCGATCTTTGCAAACGAGCACAGTTAAGTGGGTTTAATCTGGCTCTCGTGCGCGATGCGCAAATCTTTCACGATCTGGGTAGCGGGCACTATTTCGCGCCCAAACGGCTGCTTCTGCAAATGCGAGGCAACGCTCATTACTTTCGCAAACATTGTAATCCCGTTCATGCGATCGGCTGCATCGCCGTGATGTGGCTGTCTGCATTGGTGCGCTTTGTCGTCGGCGGATTGATGGGCATACGCGATAAGAAATACCGTCAAATGTCAGCAGGATTTGCCGCAATTGCCCTAAGACCATGGGCATGGTGGCAAGGCTATCCCAAGAATAGAAATCGTAGACAGGGCAAAATCACGCCGTGATTGCACGCCGCCCTAATTATCCTATCTGGTACATTATTTATTTTCCTACATGACAATATGGCCCTAGATGCCCTCCCGTTTTCACCCAAACGGAGATTGCCATGCCCACCGATAGCTTCAGTACCACATCAGACAGCCCGATTGCCCCGGCCCAAGATTGTTTCTCCATTGCTCCCGACGACGTCGCAGAATTGTCCAAGATCACAAAGGCAATCTATGTTGGCTCGGGCGGCGATGTGGTTATCCGCGCATCACGCGCAGAGGCCGATGTGGTGTTTCGCAACGTCCCCGATGGCTACATTCTCGATGTCAGAGCCAGCGCAGTCCGCGCCAATGGAACGACCGCCACAGACCTGATCGGCCTAGCCTGATGCCCGGCTTTGGTTACGGCACAGTGCCGCATCACCACCGGCTTGCAGCTTCGCATAGAGGGGCTGAAGCGGCCGGCCTTGCGACAATCCAACCCTCAGCCCAATGGGATGGAACCGCCGCATCTGGTTTTAGCTCGACGCCGGCTGATCCTGCTCGCAGCACTGCCAAGCCAGCGATGCAATTGATGGTGCCGCCCAATCAGCATTTCACTGATACATTAGTGATTGGCGTCTTTGCCGGAGCCAATAATGCCGGATCGCTGTATAATACGTTGGGCCTTGAGCGTGTTGATGTACATTATGAAGGCACTGTTGTTTCCTTGACGGAGCCCAACTTTTACCAATTCGATGACCTGAACGGCACCGCTCGATCATATCTTGGGTGGTGGATCGAATTGGAGCACAGCGGAACCAATGGCCAAGCTGAGGTCTATTTCGAGGCGGTGCCGCAGGATCCTGCCATGCAAAACCGGGTGCTTGGCCCGGTCAGTTTCTTTCCCCAACGATATGACGATGGCCAAGGTGGCTGGACCCCGCATGATCTCTTTTTGGAAGTCGCTCCATCGCAGCCAAAAATCACCAATCAGCGATACCAGAACTTAAAAGATGCTGGTAATATCTGCCGTAATCTGGCTGCGCAGAACCCTTTGATCACGGTGACAGAGGCGGGCAGTTACACATTCGATCCCATCAATGGCAGCTATGATGGCAATGGCTATGCAACGATTGAGGCGAGCGTTCCGATCACAATCAACAAGTCTGCCTATGTGCCCGGCGCATCAACGTCATTGCGATGGCGGCATGATGGCATGTGGCTGCGCGGCAGCAACATTACGGTCGATTTTGCCGAGATTGGCAATATTTATCACGAAAATGCAGCCAATCGTCAGCATGTGTTTGAAGGCATCAATTTCACCGACAGCAAAGGACGCGGCGCGCTGTGGCTTAAGGGACAAAAACCCACCCCCTATATCGCGCGCGACAATCCCTATTTCATGGAATGCGATGTAGAGATTGTTCAAAATCCATGCCTCAACGCCTCACTTGTGCGCGGCTGCACATTCAATAATCTGGCCTATGATGTGATGTCCTATGCCCGGTGCATGGTCGGCAATGTTGTCACCCAATCGCACAATATCGATTGGCGCACCCCCTTGGCAGCAATGACCGTTCAATATGTAGGAGCCGCCGCAACCGCGACAATAGAGCTGGCCGGATCCAGCGATGCCAACAACCGCCAGATCATCGCAAAAGTCGATGGTCAGCCCGATCAAAGTTTTGACCTGCGCAACGAGGTCGCAGACTTTCAGGCAGACACAAATTACTCGGTTTCAGACGTGGTCGACTGGATCAATTCGCTTTCAGATTGGAGCGCAACGCTGCTGGATGACACGCGCCGGGCAACCGCATTGTCACACGATAGCGCCGCCAGCCTGGGCAACGGTTTCGGCGCAATAGATGCTAAATCAACCGCGCTGTCACTGCATACAGTGTTTGATATTCACGGCGATATCTGGGCGCTCAACCTGCAATCATCGACCAATAGCATCGTGTTTGGAAATACCTTCTACGGTAATGCCCTGCCCGTAATCACGCTGGGTTACAGCTCGATGGAAGATTTGCTGGTGGTCAACAATGCCGCTGATTCTGATGAAGCGCTCAATCCCAACTTCCTCGATCAGTTCAGCCAATGGTCCAAACCAAGTAGCCATGTGGTGGTGGCCCACAACACCTTGTCCAATCAGATCCAGCTGGTCCGCCCATCCCAAGGCATGACCGCTGATAGCTATTGTATGCTGGCCAACAATGCGATGCGCGGGATCGAATGGACTGGCACACCCGACGCTGCCCTATCGATTGCCGACAACCATCTGTTTGGCGCGGCGGTCAGCCCGGTGGGTGCAAAGCGCACGACCATTTCCGGGACCAAGCAAGACAATTTTGTCAATGCCTCTTTAGGGAATTTTTCGCCCAGCGGCGCATTGCAAAGCAGTCCAAAAAGCTCTGTTGCACGGTTTGATAAAGGCGGGAACATTCGAGGCACAACCGCACCTGCAGGCGCGGTTCGATAGCAAGCAAGGGCACGGCTCAATCCCAAAGCACCGTGCCCCACCATCCTTGCGTCGCTTCGCTCAACAGCATTTAACTTGCGTCGTGCAGTCAATCCGACTTAACCCGCAATTAGAACATCCAGTCGCGGGAAAATATGATCCAAGACAATAGATCGATCGAGGTTTCGATCGCCGCGCACTATGTGCCGCAGCGCGTCCGCTATCTGGCGCGCGCGCTTGACGCGATCAATCAGTGGCAGCAGACCGACATCGCTATCGCTATCGTGACCAATGATCTGGCTTTGGCTGACGATCCCGCGCTTTCTGCGGTCATGAACGAGCTTAACAACAGTGGTCGCAAAGTAACCTTCGATAAGACGCACGGCTTGGAACATCCTTGGCATCTGACTTGGTGGCATAAGCAGCGATTGCGCCAATGGGCCGAGCAAGCCGGTGATGGCGACCTGTTTTGCTATATCGAAGATGATATCGCGGTGCCGCAGGCCGCAATCGACTATTTCATGCAATATTTGGATGCCGCAAAGCAGCGCGGTGTGATCCCTGGCTTTCTGCGGTATGAAATTGACGCCGATAACCGCACAATATCGACCGATTTTCGCACCCACCAATCCATCGCAGATGACGATATCATCAGCCTGTCTGGCACCTCATTTGTACCGCTAGAATATCCCTATTGGGCCGGATTTGTGCTAGATAAGAAGCTGGCGGACGAATATTTGCGGTCGCCGTGGTCCCAAATTGACAGCGCGAATGCTCAACCCCAATCACACGGCCATACCTGCCGAGTGCAATCAGCCTGGGCCATCACCTATCACGATGTTCCTGTCGCTATGCCTTCACGAATGGTCGCACCCGTGGATGACAATTTGCAGCCGTTGGAACAATGCTGCGTCTGGCACACGCCCAACAATTATTCTGCCACACGCTCATATGGTTTTGGAACGATTGCGCTTGGCTCTGTTTTCATGCGAGCTGGCCTGCGGGCAAAGATCGCCAACCTCCGGCGGGCCTTAGCTCAGCAAGGGCACCGAATAATGCGCAAATTGGGCGGAATTTTCCAGTCATGAACCTCAAGCGGATGCGGGATCTGGCTGGTTTCTTTTATCAGCAAAGGGTCGAAGGCTTTGATGCGCCCACGCGACCATGGCTCGACCCGCAAGCCTTGGCATGGTTCGAAGATAAGCTTGGCAATGCGCAATCCTATCTCGAATTTGGTTCGGGCGGCTCAACACGGTGGGCGGCTGAGCTGGGCGTCGAATCCATCAGCATTGAATGCGACCGCTTCTTTGCTCGCAGTATGCGCAAATCTTTGCCTGACCTGCACAAAGTCAAACTGATCGATGTTGATATTGGCCTAACCGGGCCATGGGGCGTGCCTCTACCCGGCAGCCCAAATCCCGAGCGCGTGACCAAGTGGCGTCGCTATATCGATGCCCCTTTTTTGGAACTGGACCAATTGCCCGATCTGATCTTGGTTGATGGGCGTTTCCGCAGAGCTTGCGCCTTACGTTGTGCGATCGCCTCGAGCGAGACCGGGGCAACCGCTGACCTGTTGTTTGACGACTATTTCATGGAAGGCCGTGAAACCTATCACAAGCTTGAGCGGCAATTGGGCGCCCCTGCACAGATAGGAGAGGCCGCCCATTTTGTATTGCGACCAGACAATCTTGTGACCGAAGAAGACGTGAACCTTGCCCTGCAAGATTATCGCTAAGGCCAAATTTCAGCCGCGCATCTTGACCAATATCAGACTGATTTCCTTGAACAGTACGTGCCGCACCAGCCCGATCAGCAGCACCCATGTCAAAGCTGAAGCAGCCCCGCATACCAACAGCAACTGCCAAGCGGCCCAGCCGGATGGCAGCATTTTCAAGCCCAGCAGAGCGACCAAAGCACAGGCCAAGCCGACCAGCCCGCTCTTCCAAACTGAGCCCCCCATCTCGGCATAGCTCAACCCAATAGATCGCTGTAAAAGGTGCAAATGCACGAATTGAGATATTGCGATCACTCCGACCAGACCCCACGCTACTGCCGAAGTGCTGATGAAGACGGTGGCAATCAAAACGCCTATCCGAAAAACAGCCAAAGCTGCATCGCGCTTCATCAGAAGCGCCGTTTCGCCCAAAGCCGCATGGACCTGTTGGCTCAGCGCAGAGGCTGCATAGATAATCGCTCCGACCGCCAAAATTTGCCCCAGTCTGACAGCATCATTCCATTGGTCCCCAAACAAAGTAAGCACGACCTGTTCTGCCAGGACGATGAACACCGCCAGCACGGGCCATGAAATCCCTGTCAGAAGACCGACTGCCCGCAGATAGGCCGATTTGATTGCCAATCTATCGCCTTCCGCTCTGACGAAATAACTCAGCGCGATAGGCAAAGTCGCCTGCTCGATGCCTGATCGAAAGATCCGCACCACGCGATTGCCGCGGTTGTAAAAGGCGGTCATCGCCAACCCCTGTACAGCACCAATCATCAATGGTTCCAACGCGGCGGCGGCTCGCGTTGACAGCTGCGCTCCGGTCATCTGCACGCAGAACGTCCAAACTTTTTTAGCCTCCTTAAAGCCGGGCAGTCCGACACGGTATCTTTGGTCTACCCAGCCCAAGCACAACAGTTCGGTTGCGGCCTCTGCAACAACGCCCCACGCCAAGGCTTCAGCCCCCCAACCCTGCCCAATCAACCACAAAGTAACGGCCATGCGGACCAATGCTCCGGTGATCTTTATGCCCGCGATTGCGCCATAACGAAGCTCCCGCGCGAGGACCGCCTCAGCCGGTTGGGAAAAAGGACGCGTGGCATAGATCAGGCACATGATCAGCAAGCAATTGCCCGGAGAAGGCGAGGTGTAGCTATCCGACAAGACCCAACTGCCAACCAAGCATAGGCCCAGCGCCACTGCTGCCGTTGACAGCGCGATCAATCGCACCGCTCGCATCGTCTCGTGGTCAAGTATGTCGGTGACGATGATAAAGGACTTAAGCTCAAACTCGCGCAGCGGATCGATCAGCATGATAACCGCAAAGGCGATCAGGAATGCGCCGATTTCCGTTGGACTGAGCAGGCGCGAAACAACGACCACCAGCGCCAGTGAAATGAACAGATTTGCAAAGGTTGCAAAGTTCGACAGAAATAAGGATTTGCGGATCGAAGCCACTGGATCAGTCGCCCCTCATCCATTGATGCAGTTCTTCGCGTATTCTGCTGTTGGCGGCCAGTTCCGGGGTCATTATCGCTGAGAAATAGCGCCGCCCCTTCTCCAGCAGCCATGCCGGATAGCCCAACCAGCGCAGCGTGCTATCAGAACGGTT
>Ga0209121_10003508_pt1 | contig 15166 bp, 13 predicted proteins | sample Cruoilmetagenom3_FD_187292 | JGI IMG/M metagenome (GOLD analysis project Ga0209121, IMG submission 187292) | Oil polluted marine microbial communities from Coal Oil Point, Santa Barbara, California, USA - Sample 3 (SPAdes) (version 2) | ecosystem: Environmental > Aquatic > Marine > Oil seeps ...
TGCCAGATAAAAAACTACTTTGTTAATAAGGATTCTATTTGATTTATATCAAGCATTTTTCATAAATCTCAAAAAAAAATCTATCCTCTTGATGAGTGTTTTTTGACCAAACTGTTTAACAAACTTATAAAATTTTCTCTGTTTTGCTTGCATCAAAAATGATTCTTTATTTATACGCAGGCTGGCAAAATCAACTTCTGTCTTTATGTGTGGATTGAGATAAAAATAATCTAAAATTGCTTTTTCAACACTGGCAATCTTAAAGCGCTTGTCCTTATAGCTTACAAGGTTATAGCCAAAAAATAAATTTGGTTTTATCTTCCTATAAATAAAATTTCCTATAGAAGTTTTAAATTTATAAGTTTTGCGCGTAGAGACTGAGGTTATACCATAAATACTTTCGGGAATTAGATGATAATAGGATAGAGCCATTTCAAGGGAAATGTATGAAGGATTATAAATCCTATTAGCAATTTCAAAAAGGAGATTCTCATCCAATGCTAAATCAGAAAAAATATAATAACCTCTTGTTATTTTTTTGATATAATCTTTATTTTGCCATTCATTTAATCTTCTACGATGAAAATTTTTATCAAGCTTCTTAATATCATTAAGAGAAAATATGGTAAAGTCCTTTAAGGAATCTTTTAGTTTAACATACTGCATTTTATTTCTCCAAAGTGCTATTTTTAACACTTATACGAAATAAGATACAAAAATTAAATTAAAAGTCAAATTAGCTTTTTGATAAAATCTTCCCCACAACAGAAGCTGGTCTCGTTATTGCGGAAGAACTGGAAAACGGCATCTTAGATAAAATTCAGGAAAGGTTTGGACAGGATATTATCAGGAGGGGATGGTAAAACAAACTTGAGATCTCCTCATTTATCATTTTTCTCTCTTCTGCACACTTTTCAAAGGAGCCTCGATTACACAAAACACAGAGTATTTGAGCGTAAGAGACGTACCTTTATGGCGCCCACTGAGCTGAATTAATTTTTGGTTAGTAACTTTACGCGCTTGTGCTGCAATTCGTTCGCCGCGTAATGAATCACCTATATCGTAGTGTGTCGGTGTCAATTTCTATTTCTCCTTCTTTTATTAATTCTTGACATATTTCTACTACCATTTCTAGGTCCAATTTCAGCTCTTCAGCTATATCTGAGTAATATAATGGCTCATAAGTAGCAGTAAACAGCTTCTTTATTTCTTGTTTTGCTTGTGCCTTGTTAATCTCTCGTAAGATTATAGTTTTTTGCGTCGGCAGGCTCTCCATAAGCTTACTTACTTTCTTTTGTAGTTCCTCTACTTGCTGCTGGAGATAATTGTTCTCTCGCTGCAATTTAGTGATACGTTCTGAGAAGTCAAGAAGTTCAATTTCTATCAAACTTCCAATGGTAGCCTCACTAAAGTGACTAATCCTTTGAAGAGAAACGGCTATAACTTGCTCTTTCTTCCTTTTTAGTTCTTCTTCCTCTAAATCAGTGCAAGTATCGTTTTCTTCCTCATCCTCGATAATCCCTTGCCTAAATCCTCTTAAGTTTATATCCATTTTTGAATCTTTTCCATCTCTTGTAAAATTTTTTCGTACAAATTCAGTCTTTCTTTTGCTATTGTTGCTCCATTAATAATAGTATGAAAATTGAAATTGACTACTTGAATGTTTTCTTTTTGTCTCATCGGGGAGATATTAACTCGTACAAAGAAACATTCCTCAAACTTAAAGTGAATAATCGCTCCCAGTTTATACTCAGATGCAAATAATTTTTCGATGGTTTGTTTTTTAGGCGACAGGACATCCTTTAATAAATCATGTCCTACTTTAAGTTCATAAGTGAAATTAAACCCCATTGCTCTACAAGGAGTTTCTGGTAAGAAAGTAAAAAACTTATGCAAAATTTGTGGCATTAGTTTTATGTTATCTGAATCGAGTTTTTTTGCTGAAAGTTGAAGACGATTCGTAGCAACAACAAGTGAAAAATTGTTACTTTGCATAAGAGAAAACGCCGGTGTATGCACAAAATCATTGATTGGTTCACTGAGTATTTTTCTTTCGAGTACCCAATCGGGAGACACAATGGAAGGATTATAACTATGAGCTAAGACAACTATATTTGCTTTTCTAAGAGAAGCTCTGAGGTTGAAAGGCATTTTATAATTCCTCATAAGTAATTTTCTGTATATTATAAAATAAAACTTTTAAGAAGTCAAACTGCGTATTAAATTGTCAATATAAAATCTCTACCCATTGCACGTCTTCGATTAAAAATAGCGTATATTTTCTGAGATAGCAAGACATCAATCGTGATTATATCTATTCTGGAGAATACCTCAAATTTGCTGATAATAACCTTCTTTTTTACCAGCCCTTATAACTTTTTTGATATAGCCTTTATTTTGCCATTCATTTAACATTCTACGATGAAAATTTTTATCAATTTTCTTAATATCATTAAGAGAAAAAATGGTAAAGTCCTTTAAAAACTTATTTAATTCAATATATTTCATTTCAATTCCCTAAGATGCTATTTTTAGCATTTATATGCAATATAATACCAAAATTAAATTGAAGGTCAAATTGATGAAATTTTTCCCATAGCTGAAACCGGAAGCCAAGCTCGTTATTGTGGAAGAACTGGAAAACGGCATCTTAGGTAAAATTCGGGAAAGTTTAGAAGGAATTCAAGTTCCTCATTTTTAACTCTTTTCTTATAATTTCACATTCATTCTTTCGTTATATTTCTTTTGCAAAAAATTCCTTAATTTTTTAAGACTTTGTAGATAACTCTGGAGAACTTTCAGACGAACCCTTGACCAATCACTTACTGGATAATTTATGTCTAATTCTTTTAGAGCCGGTATGAAATCATCAGTATTTCCATGTATTTTCCTGCGTAACTTTTTAATTCTACGGAGGTTCTTTATAATATCCTGATCGTAATTAGAATCCCGTTCTTTTAAAAAAATTTCCAATAGACTAATTGTTCCTTCCTGTTTTGCTTTCTTTATCTCCTTTGGTCTATTAGATTTTATTAGCTTTAAGAGAGTGTCATTATTCATCCAGTCAATTAAATTGGAAATAGCAAGAATAAGGTTCTTAAAGTTTTGTTCATTTTCACATTCCCTCCTTATCTCTAAGAATACGTTTCCTTCTTTAATCTCAAAGAGGGAGTTTTTACAAACGGTTTTAACAAATAGATTAATATCATCCTGTTCTTTCATTATTTGTTCTACTAAAGAATTATCAGTTGTTAGTATGTCAAGTTGCGCAGAAAGTATCGAGGAAATCCTCCGTATAGCAACTTTATATTTTTCAAACGAGTCTTTTGGTAAACCCCTGTCAACAGTTAATATTCTTAATATATAAGCTTCTTCTTCAGCTTTACGATTTTGTATTCCGAATTTTTTGTAATCACTATAGTAATTCATAAATACTCCCAATATTTTTATGGCCTGATAATATCCAGCATAATCTAATTCAAAGTTAAATTTTGTTTTTAATTCTTTAAGATGGCAACAATTTTCTTCATAATAAGACTGTATTTTAGAGAATAAACTCTCATCGGCGATATAGTTTTTTTTAAAAATAATATCTACTAATATTGATAAAATTGAATGAATCTTATCAGCAGTATTACCAAAATAGTTAGAATATGTTTCCAAGTAATCCAAAAACTGTTTTGTACTGAGATATCCCTGTTTTTCATTGAAGAGATTCGCCCAAACTTCTTGGTGAGCGATCTCTGTTTTTAAAAACTCCTTATAACTTGAGGATTCTTTAATCATTTTAGCGATTTTCCGAAAATTATTCCCACATCTTTCATTTAGTTTCCTTACTTCATCCGATTCAGAGAGTTTTTCAGAGGAGTTTATTAGACCTAAAAAAATATCTTTCAGTTCAGGAATATTAAGAATAAAATATACAAATTCAGTTATATTATTCAAAAATGTTTTGGTCTCATTTCTGTCTAATCTATAAGAATTACTTATATCCCCTCTAAATTTAAAATTTTCTATTTCACCATAATATTGACTTAGCTGTTCTTTTATGGATTTTATCTTTGTATTACCCACTGGTCCTCTGTAAATTTATTTCTATAAAACTAAACCTAAATTTAATCTCTCATCTTATTTTTCAAACTATCGTTTTTTAAATTTAAATAATTGAGTCTAATTCTTCTTAATACTTTCATTTCTACTTCAAAATCTCACAACAGACTAACTCTGTTGGCTCGTATTTTTCCTTTAAATCTTGCCTCTCTTTTCTTTCACCTAATCTGAATTTATTGTAGATTCCCACCAGTCTTTTTAAAAAATCAATTCCCTCTGTTTTTTCTCTGTCAAGTCTCTTTAGTTCTCTTAATGCTTCTTCGGGGACACCTTTATTTAAAGTATCGTTAATTTTATCCAATAAATCCAGACTATCATTATCTTTAATCTCCCTTCTCAACTGGCTAAGTTTTTTGGAAATTCTTATAACTACTGGCTCTTTTTTTCTTTCTGTTTTAGTTCTCTGTTTAACTTCTTTTTCAAAGTAATCTTGTATTTTTCTAAGGGTGCTAAAGAAAAATTCTCTATCTTCCTGAAAAATTCTTTCTGTATCTTCATTAGACTCACATTTAACTTCCGTTAATACTTTACCCGGGGACGAAATTATCTTTCCCTCTTTGTCAATAATAAGAGGTTCAATGATTTCTCCTTTCTTAAAGCAAGCAAATAAACCTTTACAATTTTGTCCCTTTTTGCAGCTTCTTGTCCCAAACTGAAAGTTCTTTATTAAATTCATATATTCACTCTTTCCCTTATTAAGTGATTCTATAATCATCTCTGCTTCATCCAAACTGAAGCCCTCGTCCTCCTCCATCTTTTCTTCTAATTGCTCAATATTTTTTTTATCGTATATAGTGTACATATCTTTCTCATTTAATCTTTCTGATTCGTCAAGGATTTTTTCATCTTCACCAATATGGTCATGGATTTCCTGCGATCTGTTATGCACCCTCTCTCTCAGAGAAATTTCCTCCTCAATTTTTTGATGAGGTAAAAAGTTATAGACGAAAATTTCCTCATTTTGAGAACCTATTCTATCAACTCTTCCAACTCTTTGAATAAGCCTTACTGGATTCCAATGGAGGTCGTAATTTATAATTATGCTACAGTCTTGCAGGTTTAACCCTCGGCTAAAGACATCTGTTGAACATAAAATATTGATTGGCGTTTCTGTTTCCTTTAATTTATATCCATTGGCTATAGGAGCAAATCTTCTAACTATTGAAATAGCTTCCTTTGATTTTGCGGTGACAAAGGTAAGATTATTAAATCCACCTTTAAGCCTTTTATATAGATATTTTACTGTATCAGCATATTCCGAAAATATCAAGATTTTATCTTCCCTGCGTTTTTTTAGTATTTTTATCAACTCGTCAAATTTTTTATCTTTTTCCCAAGGTATTCTCTTGAGATATTCTGATATTTCCTCAAGATTTCCTATATCACTTTCAAGAGCTTCTCTTAGCAATTCTACTTTAAAATCTTCAATCTTATACTTTTTAGATGCTTCTTTTAGCTTCTCAAATGCATCCTCAATGAATATATCCTCTCGATAGAGAATGTCTTGTGCTTCTTCACCTGCTGGAATTATCCCCTTATTTATACTTTCCAAAAATCTCTTATGAATTTTGAGTAATCTATTTATAGTTTCTGAAAATGCAAAAATACTGCTCTCTAATCTTTTAAATAGCATAACTTTATGCAGTCCTTTAAGAAGCCCTGTTATTTTTCTTAAATCCTTATAAACAGCGTATTCTTTCTTTTCCTCTTTTACATAAGGCCATAGGTTATATCTTGCATAGGTAAGGTTCATAAGAGCAGATTTTATCTTTCCGTAAAGGTTATTATAGGTCTCATCTATGTTATAGGAAACAGTGGTAAGTCTTCGTTTTGGAAATTGGATGGGGAAATCCTCAACTGTATTATAGAATTTCTTTATATGATTCCTTGTTCTTCTTATTAAGATATTTTGTAGCAAGTCTTGAATCTTTGTTTCTTTTTTATCCACCATATTGAAAAATTCCTTTATGGATCCACCCTTTACTTGATATTCGTTAATTCCCTCTTGATTAAAAAGCCTTATTTGATTATATATATTCCAAATAGAGGTATTTTGTGGAGTAGCGGTGATAAGAATAACCTTTTTACCGCTGAGAAAAGGCTGTATTTCTCTATATCTTTTGTTATCAGAGTTTCTAAAACTATCACTTTCATCAATAAGCACTATTTCTCTATCCTTATAAGTCCAGAGCACACTATCCTCATTAAAGACACCCCTATTAAGAGCTCCCTGGGAAATAGTTTTAATGTCAACCTTAAATTTTTCACCAAATTCCTCCCACATCCTCTTTAATCTTGGTGGACAGATGACTACTGCTCCTTTGCCAATTTGTTTTAAAAGTGCTGATCCTATGAAGGTCTTCCCCAATCCAACTACATCGCTAATGAAAACGCCATTATATTTATTTAGGATTTCGTAAGCCTGCATTACAGCAATCCTTTGAAATCTATAGAGTTTCGGTATATTGCTCCAATCCCAGAGAACTTGAGAGCGGTATTTCATCTTTGATTGAACTAAATAATACAGTGTCATTATATAAATATCGTATGGATTAACGGTTTTCAGCGCCCAGCTATTGTCAATAGTATTGAGAATTTCTCCCTTAAAATCTATAGATTCATTCCAGATCTCATCAAACCAATTTTCAAGGCTCTTATAATTTTCATTTCCTCTTACAATGACATTAAGTTCGGTGGAGTGCTGGAAACCGGCCAAGGTCAAATTACTGCTTCCCACTACACCTATTCCTTCAGCTCCCTGTTGCTCAGCTATTTCTTTTTTATACTTAAATAAATAGGCTTTTGAATGGAGTCTATGCCTGGTATAAAGCTTTATCTTAACCTTTTCCTTAGTTATTAAATTTCTTAACCTTAAAAGCATATCTTCATTTTCTTCAGATTGATCCAAGTGCCCTATATTATTTGCAATTTTTGCCTTTGATGTGTCACTGATTGCCTTTCTTTTAGCTGGTCTCTGGTATTGTTGTTGGTTAAGGATTTCTTCCATCTCTTCTTTCTTAGATACACCTTCGGCAATTTCATCAATGGTCTTAGCATTGGAGGTTGTTCCAATAATAAGTTTTACTTCTTTTAAATCGGCGATATTTTCAGCAATTTCATCAAAACCGGAGAGGAAAAAATACCCCACAGCGAACTTTGCCTCACCACTCACTTTTAAAAAGGCATTTATCCTATCTTTTAAGAATATCTTTCTATTATCAATTATATCTGAATAATTATTCATATTCTCACCATTGTTCCTCAAGTTTTTTTAGTAATTATTTTCGTTCTTCGGTAATATCTTTTTCTGTAATTCTCGTTTCTCTTTTACCCTCTCTGTTTAGTTTTTTCTCAATCACTTGGGCCAACTTAGGATATCTTCTGTAATACCAGTTTTCCACTTCCTCTATATCCTCATCATTAAGATTATAAAGCTTATAGATGATTTTATCAATTTCTATTTGCTCATTGATCATGTAGTCGTATCTGGGATTTTGCTTTTGCTTGGTGATGATGGAGGAGACCAGGGAAGTGAGTTTCTGGAGTGTGAATTTAGGGGCATTATGAATTACAGGGATTTTTTTAGCTCCTTCTACCTGAGAATGAACGGAATGATTTATAAACACTTTAATAAAATATCGAGATAGTTTTGAGGATATAATTCCCAGCAGGGCCTTATTTTGTAAGTAGAAAGAAAATATTGACATTCCCATTACATCAAATAGAGTAGCGCTGCATTTTCTATATGTAGGAGCATAGTAACCCGTATCCGAGAAACTTATCCCCTCCTTAAAATAAAAATCCTTGTTTCTGAGGACTGCTGCAATTTGCTTTTTATAATATTGTCTGTTGGAAGGTATAGTTTTACCCTCAATTTTTAACCTATTAGCAATCGTTAGTGTCTTCATTCTCCTCACCGCTTCCTCTGACCAATCAATAAAATAAGGAGTAGGGACATAGTAATTTGGCAGCCAGCCTTCCTCAATATCAGAGGCACCGCCTTTATCGTAAGGGACAAAGTATTTTCCGCCAAAGTATCTTTTACCTCGCAGGCGGCTAAAGCCTGCGGCTACCTTATCAGGTTTATCTTTACAGATGCCTTTCTCGATAGTTTCCTTCCTTAATTTTTCATCATCTCTTATTCTTTTTAAATCCTTATCGGTTAAAATAAGCCTTAAATCTATTTCTTTATAATTTGAGCCTTTAGTTCCGGGAAGTTGACACAGATAATAATGATTGTCACCAGTTGCTAATCCTTGCTTTACCTCTGCAATGTCTCCCAGTTTTACCAGTTCAATTTCCTTATCATTAAAATCTACCTTAATAACAGGGGGCTCCTTTAATATGCTGACATTTGTAGTATCATCCATCAATTTGAAAAGTTTAGGCGAAGCGATAAAGAAGGAAAGATTGGAAAACCTTTTAATTATTTTTTGTCGGTAGGCATAAATTGTCATCTCTTTTTCAGAAGTTATGGTATAACCATCCTTTGTTTCATCGAAAACATCTTTTTCCACTAAAAGTTCGAATCCTGCTTCTAAGTCACCATTTTTTATATTTAAATTATGGAAATCTGCTGCCAGAACAAAGTCATTTTTTTCTCTATCTATTAAGTTCTTTTTAAATAAATATATTCCAGGATTTACTGTTGCCCTGAAGGTCCTGGATGGAACCGAAATAAGATACTTAATCTCGCACTCTTTTAATAGTTTTCCTCTCAACTTGCGATGAGTCCTTATAGTCTGGTAGGTATCACTCATAATAAAACACAGTACTCCCCCGGGTTTCAATATCTTAGCTCCAAGAGCGGTAAATACTCCATAGCTATCGTTGCTGCCCAAGCCAAATTCACCTTTTGCCACTTCCTGAGGTTCATTTATTCCATAAGGAGGATTTCCTATGACGATGTCAAATCCTCCTTTTATACCTATTACCTCAAAGAAATCAAGCCACCAATTAAAGGAATCTATTTCTTCTTTGCCATCTTTAATTTTCGATATTTTAGCATTAATATTCTCTATTTCCCTCTTTATAGCCTCTCTTTGCTGTTCTGTTTTTTTAAACAGACCTAATTGCTCAGGCTTTTTAAATAATTCTAATTGTTCTTCTGCTCCCGATAACTCCTGCTCTTTTTTTCTTTTAATCTGGGTTAAATACCAGATAGCAATCTCTGCTTTCTTTCTTTTTATTTCTTCCTTTAACTTCTTTCTTTTTGATTCTTCAAAGGCTTCTGCGTATTCTATCTTTAAGTTCTTAAATTTTTCTATTGTATTTATTATCCCTTCCGAGGTTTTCCTTCCAGCCGTATTTACTTTATTCATATCAAAAGGATAGCCAAATATTTTTGATTTCAAACTATTTCCCTTTAAAATCCTGAAATCAAGATTTATCAGGGGAAGGATGTCCTTTGTATCTTTTGTATCTTTTGTATCTACTACCAGAGAAAGCCAGAGTCTAAGATGGGCTAAATGAATAGCTCTTTTCTGTGTATCTACTCCATAAATAGAATTTTCTATTAAATTTTTCCTTAGTTTGTATCTACTTGTAGCCTCTCCTATGGCATTATTTATCTTTTCAACAAAGTTGACTACTCTATTGAGGATATCTACAGCAAAAGCACCTGAGCCGACCCCTGGATCCACAATTTTTAAATCAAGAAGCTTCTCTTTTATTATCTTTAAGTTATCTTTGTCTATATCATCTAATTTTGGTTCTTCATCAAATATTAATGACTTTATTTTCCTTCGTTCAATTAAAGGGAGTTCGCTGACAAGATACTCAAGAAGTGACTCTCTTGCCATAAATGTTACTATAAACCTTGGGGTGTAATAGCTCCCCGAAGCTCTTCTAACATCGGGAATGTCCTTATATTTTTCTGATTCAACTGCCAGTACTAAATTCTCAAAAATCTTGCCCAGCATTTCGGGGTCGATGGCTACCTCTTGTTCATATTCATTATCCTCTCTAATAGTAAAGTTAAATCGTTCAAGAAGATCATTAAAAATTTCCTCAAATATTCTATTGGATATCTTTATCCTTTCCTCAATCTGGTCAAACTTAAAAAGTCCTCCGTTTAAGAAGGGAATATCTTCAAAATCGGGATGATGAAAATCAGGGCGAGACAATTTTTTAAATAAAGGAAGAAGAAAATCTCGATAATAATTCTTTTCTGAATTATGATTTAAATTTAGGAAATTGTTATATAAAAATTTATAATCTTCTTTAAGCCACTCTTTCTTCTGAATAAAGTAGAGAAATAAAAGACGATTGAGAATGTTTTGAGTAAGTTCGTCAGCCTTTTCTTTATCTACATCATTTTCCTCTAAAATGGTTTTTCTCAAATCCTTATACTTTTCTACAAATATCTTATAGAATTCCTCAGTTACTGCTTCAACATTAAAGGCTTCCTCACATTTGGTCTGTAGGTCTAATGAAGATATGCCTTCTGGAGCATAAATCATACTTAATCTTTCTGCAGCTGTCCTGAGCCTATCGGTTTTCCCTACAGTAATTCTCCTGAATCCCCTTGCTTTTTTCTCTTTATCTTTTCCTATATACCTGGTATTTATAAAATGAAATTCAGTCTCTTTTTTATCAGTAAATACTATAAGATTGTTTAGATAGTATCTTGAGATAGTTTGAACTGCTGGACGCTCAATACCCTTAAGAAGTGCATCAATTTTACATAGGATTATCTTAAAATCTCCCTTTGAGGCTATGATCTTAGTTTGGATTATTTTATCTTTTATTTGAGGAGAAAAATCTATCTCATCCAATCCCTTATCAGCATAGTCAAAGTTTGACTTTTCTATAAAGAGCTTTCGCACATCTTCAATTCTTTTAGTGCTTTCAGTGCTCTTAAGTTTTTCAAGAGCTGACTTAATATCTTTCCAACCAGTCATTTTAATATCTCCATAAAGTTAGATTTATCTATAACTATACCCTTTTCAAAAAAATCAGAATTTGTAGAGTGTCCAAAAATTAATGGGATTTTCCCTTGATTAATTAATTCAAAAAAGAGTTTCTCTAAATTTCTTCCTTTATTTATAAAGATAAAAAGGTTATAACCAGCTATCTCTGAGATAATTTTGTTTCTTTTTAGAGAATTATTTAAGGTAATTTTATCCTTTTCCCATAAAGTAGAGGCAATAAGCAATCTATTTTCCTGGTAAGCCTCTTCCATATAATTGAAAAATTTAAAATTCCTGATACCTTTAGAACTAAATAAAATTATTTCTTTTTTCTTTTTTAGTAGTTTTTTAAATATTACTCTTTCAAAAGGAGAGTGCCATCCACTAATAAAGGTATAGGGGATATGTGATAAGGTTAAGATAAAATCTTCTGCTGTAGGTATAATGCTTAAGGGGATTTTCTGGGAGGTAAAAATTGCTATTTTCTTTTCCTTTAGAAACTCAATATTTCCAGAAACAAAAATTTTATTGTTATTGAATGAAAATTTATGAATCTTTTTAAGTGGTAATTTGTCTATGTTTTTCATCAACTGAGGTCCTTGCATTTCTTAAAGAACTATTTATTTAGCTAGAAAAGTGTCAATTTCTGTCTTAAATGATGAATAGACACAAAATACATTATCAACCAATAATTTTAACTCCTTCTCATCTAATAAGAATCCATAAGCGTGTATAAAAAAATGGCGAAATGCTAAATATTTAGCCAATTGTTTCTTTGTAGTTTCAGTAATAACGCCTTTGCTTACTGCTTGCATTAGCAAATCTTGATGCCATGAATCTGAATTCGGAATCTGGATACCTTGAGAACTTAATATCTGTTTAAGGATATTCTCAATTCCGGTATAAATATTATGTAAAAATGTACCTATGCCTGCCAATTCAACAATACTTTTGTTAGATTTATTTTTGACCTTTTTTAGCTCCCCAAGAACAATAGATATGTTCTCCAATTCAACATCAACTTTTTCTCTTAAACTAGCCATATAGTTTTATCCCCTCTTTTTCCACTAATTTGTTGAAAGAACTTTTTTTGTCCAGGTTAACTATGTCTACAGGTTTTGAAAGTAAAAGTAATAATTCGCCATAGAAATCAAAGAAAAGTTCGGGTTTTATTCCTTTTATACCAATATCTATATCCCTTGGCTCTTCTCTTTCAATAGAAGAGCCAAAGAGAATAACTTCTCTTAGATCATATTGTCTTGCATACTTTAATATTATGGCCCTATCCCTTTCTGATATCATTTTGTCTTTCACCTCCATTAAAATAACCGAACTACTTCTTTATTTTTCTCTTCTCTATCCTTTTCTCCACTTCTCTTACAGTATAAGTCTCCATTTTATTCTGCTCATATCTCAATAAATTCGGATCTGCTTATCTTCAACGATAATGAGGTGCTTTTCTAAAAATTTATCTTTATGTCTTTCTATTAAACTCTGCATTTTAGTTAGATAGAAGAAATGTTCTCATCCAACAAAAACCGAATTTTCATATTGCGTAAGCCTCATATTCGCGGAGTTTTGCTGCACATTGAATAGCAGCTTTAATGTCCTCTGCTGTTAGTGAAGGATAATTATTAATGAGATAATTGGGTAAACAGGGATTCGGAATACTTACCTATTACACCTCCATATTTTCAATGCTAAATCAAAAAAGATAATAGCGAGTTTATATTCTGGAAGTTTATCACCGGTATGGTTTTTTCACTCAAATTTTTTCCATAATTGCTCAGGTAAATATATCTTTAACTTCGGCATAGGATAGTGCTTTTGATTGTCGGTTAAAAGAATTAAGTCATTAGCCACGGCTATACCAGCAATAGCTACATCAGGAAGAGAAAGAGAAATCCCTTCTCGTTGATATTTCTTTTTATATTCTCCAGCTTGTTTGGCTATCTCTTTAGTTAATTTATAATTCTCAAGGCTATCTATGAATTCCTCAGTTACCTTTCTTTCTTTTTCTTTCATTCCAGCATAAACTTCAATGATATTAATCGGACAGCAACCTAAGAATGAGCCTTCAAAGAATAGTTTTCTTATTAACTTTACTGTTTTATCTTTTCCTCTAAGATAATCAATTATTACCGTGGTATCTAAGAGATATTTAGCCATAAGTTATTTTGTTGTCTTTATAAATCTTTTTTCTGATTCTTCTCTAAAATTTCTTACCCATTGGGAAGTTCCCTTTTTTTCAAGTTCAGGGTGATCTTCATCTTTCCACGCTCCTGCTGCTCTTTCCAGAGCTTTTTGAAGACGGATTCTTTTTAGCTCCTTTCGGGTTGCCTTAGTTATAAACTTACTCCTCTTTCTTCTTCCCATTAACTTGTCTATTTCCTTTATCAGGTCTTCAGGAAGAACTAAAGGAGTTTTGACCATTTTGACTTTTTGCTCAGACATAATAATTATCCCCTCTTATTATTTCTAATTTAGATTACTTTACAATATACCAAATAACGAGATATAGTCAAGGGTTGTAACTACCATTTATTTCATTAATGCAAGAGAGCCCATAGGATCCCAGGGAGAAAGTTCTATAGGTTTTTCTTCTAATGCTTGCTGTAATTTATCCGATAAATATTTTTTGTTGATAACAATTTGATACATAAATTCATCAAACCAGGGATTACTCATAATAAAGAACCCCTTTTCCCCTTTCTTATCTCCCCAACTATTTTCTACTTTCCAGCGATTTGGTTTTCCATCAACTAAATTTATCCCTGTAAAGACCATAGCATGGGTCATCCGACTCTCTCCATAATCAAGTCTTTCTGCTTTAGTCATATTGAAAGAAGTATCTAACGCTAAATCAAAATTGTAGAGATTAGTATCCATTATTCCAGAATCTCGATCCATCATTTTTCCTACATCGCACCCAAACCAGACAAGTTCATGCTCTTTCAACTGCGAAACTGCAAGAGATTTTAAAGTTTCAATATCCACATTTAAATAAAGAACATCTTTTCCACCTTTTACATTTCCTAAATATTTAACCGTATAAGTTTTCTCAAATGGCTTATCTTTAGTGGGAGCATTTATTATACTTACATAATCGTGAATATTTGTATCTACATATTTTTGAAAAAAATCAATTGGAGTTAAATTACGGTCACGGTGGAATTTTTTATCTTTATCGCGATATTCAAAATCAAATTTTTCAGGTGGTTCACCTAAAAAACAGCAAAGCATACGGTGAATTTCTCTTAGCATAGTTTCTTTTTTAGAGCGAAGCCTTTCTATCTTTTCTCCTTTATGAAAAGATTCTCTTAATATGGCGGCATCTTCTCTTAATTTTACAGTAAGCAGTTGATTCATCCTTGCACTTTGACTGCTATGAAATGTTTCTGGCATAACATATTTTGGAACAACACCGTATTTCTCAATAAGATTAAGAAACATATCCCATTGTCCGCCATCTCCTAAAGGATTTGAAAGTAGCCACATTATAATTCGGCTATTTATTTTTTCTTTAGCTGTTTCCAATATATTATCTAAAAAATAATTGGCTTTCTCAAGTTTATCCCAGAACATCTGGTAATTTTGAGATAATTCAAAATCTTTTAAATTATTCTTTTCAATAACTTTCTGTCTAAGAACATTTAATCCTGCAAATAACCAGCAACGCCCACTTTGTTTTTGATTAGTAATTTTATCTATCTTCATCTCATTTGAGAAGGTGTACTGCATTTTAACCAGAGATTTCTGATTAATTGCCGAAGAATCAATCCCATTTTTAATGATAGCATTCATTATAACCCTATACTGTGGATTTGCCTTAAAATCTTGTGTAAATTTTCCAAGCATCTCTTTAGAAATTAAATCTTCTTTCCCCATCTTATTTTTCTCCTTTTTAATGGATTCTGGTTAATATATTAAATATAGTTCCTTTTAGTTCAATATAATACCAAAATTGAATTGAAAGTCAAAATCACGAATCAGCTTGATCATTTCTTCCGTAGCAATCTTTTTCATCTCCAAGGCTCTCCTCTATCCCAAGATATTTGGTTACATTTTACGAAGAACAGCTAATCTGCAGGATGCTCAAGATATTACCTCAGAAACATTTCTTAAGGCCTTAAAAGGGCTAAAAA
>Ga0209121_10003509_pt1 | contig 15163 bp, 15 predicted proteins | sample Cruoilmetagenom3_FD_187292 | JGI IMG/M metagenome (GOLD analysis project Ga0209121, IMG submission 187292) | Oil polluted marine microbial communities from Coal Oil Point, Santa Barbara, California, USA - Sample 3 (SPAdes) (version 2) | ecosystem: Environmental > Aquatic > Marine > Oil seeps ...
AAGCGTAAGGAGACCGGTGAATATTTCAGGATTGGTATGAAAAATCCACCACCCCCTAACACCAGACCACCAGTGGGCTGAGAGCCAGACAAATGCTTAGAGGAGTAAGTATGGCATGACAGCATCCGTAGCTATGCAATTAATTGTAGATGGGCTGGCAATGGGGCTGGTCTATGTATTGCTAGCCTCGGGTTTCAATTTAATTATGACCGTCCCCAAGGTCTTGTTTATTGCCTATGGTGAATTCTATATGCTGGGGGCTTATGTCCTTTGGGGACTAGTGCTTCTGGGGAATATTCCCTTTTTGCCTGCTCTATGTTTGGCAACTATAGCCACTGCTATATTGGGGGGTATAGTTTACAGGCTTATTTTTCAGCGTATCCAATATATGGAGCAACAGTTCTTAACTAATATAATAGCCGCCCTGGCCTTATCAATGATAATAGCACAGGGAGCGTTGTTAGTTTTTGGAACAGAGTCCAGGGGTATGCCATCGATATTTCCCGGTATAGTCAATATTGGCGCCATTACTATTGCCGCCGAGAAGATAGTGCTGGTCGTACTCACCTTAGCAGTGCTTATGGGATTGAACATTTTCCTTCAGAAGACAAACTATGGCCGAGCCATGCGTGCCGTTTCATTTAACGCAGATGTGGCTGCTTTGCAAGGAGTCAGCGCTAACATGACATGCTTAGTAACTATGGCAGTTGGTTGCGGCCTTGCTGGCTTTGCTGGGGGGCTTATGGCCCCGGTGTTTGCACTTTCCCCCAAGATGGGCTCCATAACTATATTTGTTCTCTTTGTAGTAATGCTCGGTGGAATTGGTAGTATGGTTGGTGCTATTCTAGCAGGATTAATATTGGGCATGACCTTGAGCTTTGGTCAATTCTTTTTTGGCAGTGGCCTATCACAGATAGTCTTTTTCGTTGTTATCTTCATTATTTTGTATTTCCGGCCTGGAGGTTTGCTTGGAAAAGCCGAAGCGGACATACCGATTTAAGCGTATAGATACACACAACAGAACGTCAATTGGCATAATCGTTCTGGTAATAATCCTGCTCCTGGTGCCAGCGGTAATGCATAGTCCCTATTATATCCACCTGCTGATTATGGTGGGCATCAACGCTGCACTTGCCATGACCTTCATCTTTCTCCTCAGAGTAGGGTTAATAAATTTATCCATAGCCTCTTTCTGGGGTATAGGGGCTTATGCCTCAGCCATGTTAACAATGAGGCTGAACCTGTCATTTTGGCTTGCCTTACCCGCAGCCACCATAATATCAGGAGTTGTTGCCCTCATTGTTGGCCTCCTTTTATGCCGTAATTCCGGGTTTGGCTTTATAATACCAACTCTAGCATTTGCTTCGGTGGTAGTCCTTATATTGGGCACCTTTGATGTGTTTGGGGGATATGTAGGTATCGTAAACATTCCACATCCAGAACCCATCGCTATACCCTTTCTCCCAGTTATAGAATTCACTTCCAAGACGCCTTATTACTACCTGATGCTGTTTCTGGTTGCAGTGGTGATAACCGCATTTTATGCCTTCTACTCTGCCTCGACAGGCAGAGCCTGGAGAGCAATCGGCCTGAGCTCTAGCCTGGCAGAATCACTGGGCGTAAATCTCTTTAAATACAGGCTGACAGCATTTATAATTTCCTCCTCTGCCTGTGGGTTAATGGGAAGTTTTTATGCCCATTACTACAGCGCTCTCGTGCCTCTTACGTTTGCCCCTTTCCCTAAGACGATTTATTGCCATATTTTTGCCATTTTGGGCGGGATAGGTTTCCCCTTTGCAGGACCAGCAATCGGCGCATTTATCCTGACAATCGCCCCCGAGCTTCTGCGTGCTACCGGGGCGATTGAGCCAATTTTGACTGGCCTGTTAGTAATATTGCTGGTGCTGTTCGCTCCTACCGGCATTTTGGGCCTGGCAACTTCTGGGTGGAGCTCCATGCACCCTTCTGAAAGTATAGACAGAATAGGCAAGTGGATTAAGGCATCTCTACCGACCAGCAGAACAGACCGAGAGAACAGGAAATGAGCACAATACTTGAAACCAGGAAACTAAGCAAATATTTCGGCGGCCTAGCCGCTGTTAACCAGGTAGACCTTGACATTGCTGACTTAGAGATACTGGGGCTGATAGGTCCCAATGGGGCAGGTAAAACTACCCTCTTTAACTTGATTAGCGGCTTCTTTCCATCCACTAGTGGGAAGGTGACATTTTGCGGTCGGGACATAACTAACTTGAAAGCACACAATACAGCACAATTGGGGATAAGCCGCACTTTTCAGGCATCAACCTTATTTATGAAACTTTCGGTCATTGACAACGTATTTACTGGTTGCCATCTGGGATATAGGACGAGTATGTGGAAAAGGCTGCTGCGTATGCCTTCTGCACTGGAGGAGGAGAATATGTTGAAGCACAAGGCTATAGAATTATTAGACTTTATGGGCTTGGCATCACTGAGAGGTGAAATAGCAGGGAATTTGACTCACGGACAGCAGAGGGTTCTCGGCGTATGCGTTGCTTTGGCAACTAATCCCAAGCTGCTACTATTAGACGAACCTGTCACGGGTATGAACCCAAGCGAAACACTGACCATGGTAAGCTTGATCAGGCAGATACGAGATGATATGGGTGTTACCATTATGCTAGTGGAACATGATATGAAGGTAGTTATGAATCTATGTGAGAGGATAGTAGTGTTAAGCTATGGGCACAAGATTGCTGAGGGTCTACCTGCAGAGATAAAAGAGAACAAAGAGGTGATTGAGGCTTATCTGGGGAAAGAGGAGGCGGAATAGATGCTGCTTGAAATTAAGGATTTGAGAGTACATTACGGAAGAGCAGAAGCATTAAAGGGTATTTCAGTAAGCGTTGAAGAGGGAGCGATAGTTGCTCTCATCGGAGCTAATGGTGCTGGTAAGACAACTACCTTGAGAACCATATCCGGGTTAAAGAGGCCAACATCGGGGGAGATATGGTTTCAAGGTAAGCGAATAGATAGGATGCAAGCTCACCACATTATTAAGCTGGGCATCGGCCATATACCTGAAGGCAGAGGAGTTTTTGCCCCTATGACAGTACTGGACAACCTGCTAATAGGTGCTTATCTACGCAAAGACAGAGAGCAGATAGATAGAGACCTTGATAGTGTATACCAACATTTTCCCGTCTTGAAAGAAAGGGGCAACCAGAAGGCAGGCAGCCTAAGTGGCGGTGAGCAGCAAATGTTGGCCGTAGGTCGAGCCCTGATGAACAACCCTAAATTACTCTTGATGGATGAGCCAAGCATGGGTTTATCGCCTATTTTGGTGGCGGATGTCGGTAATATAATCCAGGATATCAATAAAGTTGGAATAACCGTTATACTGGTAGAGCAGAATGCCCGTATGGCTCTGAAGCTGGCTAACAAGGCATATGTCCTGGAAGTAGGTAGTATAACTCTAAAGGGTGACGCCAAAGAATTGGCAAATGATGAGCGCGTGAAAAAGGCCTACCTGGGTGGCTAGCATAAATCTAAACGGGTGGAGCAAAAATCAACGGTTAACACTTAAATCTTTATCCTATACAGGGTTTTTTATGCTGTGGTATAATGTGCCCCATTATGTTTAGTCGAGGTATTACATGCTAGAGAAAGAAAAAAAGAACGATATAATTACGCAATTCAGGCTCAAAGAAGGAGATACCGGGTCTGCTGAAGTCCAGGTAGCATTGATTACTGAAAGAATAAGCCTGTTAACAGAGCACCTCAAAGTACATTCACATGATTATCACTCCCGCCGCGCCCTTATTAAACTGATAGGCCGGCGCAGGAGATTTTTAGCTTATCTCAATAAAGCAAATCCCGGGCAATACCTCTCACTCACCTCTAGATTAGGCCTGAAGAGATAAAAGGAAATAATATGTCTGACACTTTTGAACGCTTAATAGCTGATAGAAAATTTACCATACAAACAGGGAAACTCGCGCAGCAAGCGAATGGTGCTGTGACTGTGCGTTATGGGGATACAGTAGTATTAGTCACCGTCTGTGCTGCCAAGGAGCCTACAGGAAAGACGGGTTTCATACCTCTAACAGTAGACTATGAAGAAAAGCAGTATGCAGCTGGTAAAATACCAGGTAGTTTCTTCAGGCGAGAAGGACGCCCCGCTGAAGGAGCAATTATAACCTGTCGGTTTATCGACCGGTGCTTAAGGCCTCTCTTTCTCAAGGAGTTTAACCACGAGATACAAGTTATAGCTACGGTGCTCTCTGCAGACAAGGAAAATGACCCTGATATTTGCGCCCTCACCGGCGCCTCAGCAGCTTTACTTATATCTGATATTCCATTTTCTGGTCCGGTATCAGCAGTTCATGTAGGATACATAGATAACAGGATGGTCTTAAATCCTACTTTGCCCCAAATTGAAGACTGTTTGCTCTATGTAGCTGTTGCTAGCACCAAGCAAGATGTAGTGATGGTGGAGGCAGGCGCCAAAGAGGCCCCTGAAAATTTGATACTTGAAGCCATCGAATTTGGGCATGAAGCTAACCAGGAGATTATCAAACTCCAGGAGGAACTACAGCAAGCTTATAGCCAACCCAAAGCAGAGGTTAAACCCAGAGAAATCGCACCCGAACTTACAACTCGTGTCTGTACTTTACTTGGCAATAAACTGGACGAAGCCCTGAATCAAGCAGATAAATCACAACGGAACCAGGCCTTAGCCTCGCTTAAGGAGGGGATAAGACAAAAATTAGTTGACTCTGACTCCGAAGAGGAAATCAGCCTTGTTTTTGAAACCCAGCTTAAAGACAAGATAAGGAAGAGAATTCTACAGAGAAGGCAGCATCTGGATGGCCGACGGGCTGATGAAATTCGCCCTATCCACTGCGAAGTTGGCCTTCTACCTCGTGCCCACGGCTCTGGTCTATTCACCAGGGGAGGAACACAAGCTTTGACTATCACCACCCTTGGGTCAGCAAAACAGGAGCAGTTATTGGATGGTTTGGGGCTGGAGGAGACTAAACGTTTCATGCATCACTATAACTTCCCCCCATTCTCCACAGGCGAGGTAAAACGAGTAGGGTCGCCAGGGAGGCGTGAAATTGGCCATGGCGCTTTAGGAGAGCGGGCTATTAGGCCAGTATTACCACAAGAAGATGATTTTCCTTACACTATTCGTTTGGTTTCTGAAGTGCTTAGCTCTAATGGGAGCTCATCTATGGCCAGCACCTGCGGTTCAACCCTCTCATTAATGGATGCTGGCGTACCTATCAAGGCACCAGTAGCTGGAATAGCTATGGGACTGGTCACAGGAGAGAATGGGAACCATGTCATCCTGACTGACATAGAGGGAATAGAAGATGCTAATGGAGATATGGATTTCAAGGTTGCCGGTACTTCTCAGGGAATCACAGCTTTGCAGCTTGATATTAAACTTAAAGGAATGAGCTCTGAGATTTTAGCCGAAGCTCTAAGCCAAGCTCGCCAGGCCCGACTGGAGATATTAGACAAGATGGCACAGGCCATTAGCGTTAGCCGTCCTGAGCTTAGTCCCTATGCGCCCAGGATGTATGAAATCTTCATTGATTCCAATAAGATCGGCAGTGTCATCGGACCAGGAGGCAAAACTATAAGATCTATCACAGCTGAGACTGGGGCAACAATAGATGTAAAAAGTGATGGCAAGATTACTGTTGGTTCCTCTAATGAAGAAGCGGCTCAAAAGGCAATCAGTATGATAGAAAGTTTAACCCGTGAAGTGAAACCAGGGGATATATATACTGGAAAAGTAACCCGTCTACTAAATTTTGGGGTCATGGTGGAAATCCTCCCAGGTAAAGAAGGACTGGTTCATATCAGTGAGCTTGCTGACCACTATGTATCTAACGTTGAAGATGTAGTAAAGCTCGGTGACGAAATAACGGCCAAAGTTATTGAGATTGATAATATGGGTAGAATAAATTTATCGCACAAGGCAGCGTCTGAAACACGGTCTCCTCTGCCTGACGCTAAGACTAAGGACTCCTTACCCACCAAGCATCATTGGCAGAAACAACCAAGTTATCATCGCTCTCAACCTCATAACAACAGCAATCGCCACACCGGTTATAACAATAAATAGGGCACACCGATATATTGGGGAGAGGATATATGGAAGTCATAAGAGTGATAATCCATGGAGCCCTGGGAAGGATGGGGCAGGAGATAGTTAATGCGGTGCTCCATGAGCCTGGTCTAAAGATAGTTGGTGCTACAGAAAAAAAAGTAACTCAGAAATACCTCCCCTTAACCGGAACTCCAGATTTAGTGCCCTTCTCCTCCGACTTGGACTCTCTTCTTAAGAGTTGCCGCCCCGATGTGTTGGTAGATTTTACCAATGCTGCAGCTTCTATAGCGGCTGCTCGCATCGCTATCAAGCAGAAGGTCAGTATGGTTATAGGCACCACAGGTCTTTCTGAAGAGAATGTAACAGAGATTGAGCAACTATGCCAGGCTAACAAAGTTGCTGCTGTAGTGGCACCCAACTTTTCTCTAGGTGCTGTACTCTTGATGCACTTGTCGAGAGTTGCTGCTAAATTCTTCGACTATGCCGATATAATAGAAATGCATCATGAGAAGAAAATAGATGCTCCCTCAGGAACTGCAGTGGCCACAGCAAAAGCTATGCTAAAAGCTCGTGGCAAACCTTTCATCCACCCTGAAACTGAGAGGGAAATAGTCAGCAGCGTCAGGGGTGGACAAGTAAATGGTATAGCTATTCATAGCCTGCGCTCACCAGGATTTATGGCTGGGCAAGAAGTCATATTTGGCGGTGCGGGGCAGACTCTGAGCTTACGTCACGAATCTATAAGCCGGGAATCTTTTATGCCCGGTATTATCTTGGCCATAAAGGAAGTAACGAAATGTAAGGGGTTGGTCTACGGATTAGATACCCTGCTAAAGTTATAGAGGCAAGCATATGAAAGAGCTCAATGTAGCTATCGTAGGTGCCACTGGGCTTGTAGGACAAGAAATTATTAAGATACTTGAGCAGCGTGATTTTCCTATAGCCTCGATCCAACTACTCACTTCCGACAACTCTTCAAACACAGAGCTCTTCTTTAATCATCAGCGAATCGAGATTGGGAAAGCTACAGCAGAAATATTCCACAATGTTAATGTCGCTTTCTTCTCGGCTGGCTTAGATGTTAGCCGCCGTCTGGCTCCCCTTGCTGTTAAGACGGGAGCGGTGGTCATCGATAGTAGCGCCGCTTTCACAACGGATCCCACAGTCCCCCTAGTAGTTCCTGAGGTAAATTCCGAGGATATAAAATGGCATAAGGGAATAATCGCCAACCCCAGTTGCTCCACAATCCAATTGGTGGTAGCCCTTTATCCTTTGCATAAGGTTAATCCTATAAAACGAATTGTAGTAAGCACTTATCAATCGGTATCAGACAGCGGTGCTGATGCTCTAAAAGAGCTAACAAGCCAGGCAAAGCTGGTTTTGGGAGGACGTCGTGTTTGCCCCCACATCTTTTCTCACCAAATAGCCTTTAATATACTACCAGAAATCGATGTCTTTCTGGATAATGGCTATACTAAGGAAGAGCAGAAGATAGTGGAAGAGACACAAAAAATAATGCATGCAGAGGATATAACTATTTCGGCAACCTGTGCTCGAGTCCCTGTTTATTTTGGACACTGTGAAGCTTTGAATGTGGAATTTGTCTCGCCTACCACTCCTGAAGAAGCAAGGAGCATCCTGGCTAAAGCGCCTGGTATCAGGATCCTTGATGATTCTGCTGTTAGCTTTTACCCTCAACCCTGGGCAGCAACTGGTTCAAACCATGTATTTGTAGGCAGAATCAGAAAAGATATTTCTCACCCAAACGGGCTAGTAATGTGGGTAGTAGCTGATAACTTACGCAAAGGGGCAGCGCTAAACGCTGTGCAGATTGCCGAGGCAGGAATACAGATGGGATTGATAGGACAAAACCAGAGGCAGCGCTCTTCCACCACTCGCTCCCATTCCGCCAAGGGAGCAAAACTTAGAAAGGAGAACAACTCAAGATGCGTAAATTAGGTCGACTCCTAACAGCTATGATTACGCCCTTCGACGCTGAGGGCAAAGTTGATTATCAACAGGCGAAGAATTTGGCTCAAGCTCTACTTAATTCCGGCAGCGATGGCTTACTACTCTCCGGCACTACTGGAGAATCTCCTTCCCTCAGTCTCGAAGAAAAATTACGTCTTTTTGCTGAGGTCAAGTCATCAATAGCTAACCGCGGAGCAATAGTGGCTGGCACCGGCAGTTACAATACCAGGGAAAGCCAGGACTTGACCAGGGAAGCGGAGAAAATTGGAGTTGATGCCTGTTTGCTGGTAGTTCCTTATTATAATCGGCCGACTCAGCAAGGCTTATTTGCGCATTTTAGTGCCATCGCCCAGGCCACGACTTTACCCTGTATTTTGTACAATGTGCCATCGCGCACAGCCACTAACCTTGCTGCCGATACCGTAATCAGGCTAAGCCAGATTGATAACATTGTTGGCATAAAAGAAGCCAGCGGTAACCTCCGCCAAATAGCTCAAATTATACAAGGGGGCCAGAATGATTTCCTGGTTTACAGCGGCAATGATAGCGACACCTTGCCTATACTTGCTATAGGTGGTTATGGTGTAATCAGCGTCGCTTCACATTTAGTCGGGACTCAAATAAAACTGATGGTGGACAAATTCCTTAACGGTGAAACTCAGGAGGCAGCCGACATTCACCGTCACCTATTGCCCCTGATAAATGCCCTGTTCGTTGTCTCCAACCCTGTGCCTGTTAAATATGCTTTGAATTACGTTGGTTTCACCGTAGGCAAACCTCGTTTGCCCTTGCTTGAGCCTGACGAAGAATCAGCAAAGATGATTCAGACAACGCTAAGGAACTATAAAATTGACCTGCCCGTACCCCCAAAAACTGCCCACAAAAGTTAGGACAGGTACCCTATAGAAAGCCAATCGGTTTTCAAGGTAAAAGAGATCTCACACTTACCACCTGCTCTCGGCTTGGGCCTATCGTGATTAGACTAACAGAGCAGGAAAGGAGTTCCTCAAGTCTAGCTATGTAATGACGAGCTTCCGTCGGTAACTGGTTAAAGTTGCGAATTCCTTGTGTTGGCTCTCGCCAACCCGGCAGTTCCTCATACACAGGTTGGCATTTCGCTAACGTAGTCACATCGCTGGGAAAAGAATCCAAAATTTGGTTATCAACTTTATAAGCAGTGCAAATCTTAATTGAAGGGAATCCGTCATAAATATCGAGATGTGTTAAAGCTATATCACTGAGACCATTTACCTGTACGCTTAGGAGCCCTGCCACAGCATCAAACCAACCACAGCGTCGCGGTCTCCCTGTGGTAGTGCCATATTCGTGAGCTTTCTCCCGTATAAGTTCACCGACTTCATCCTTTAGCTCAGTAGTCATTGGACCAGCACCAACTCGAGTGCTGTAAACTTTAAATACTCCAATAGTGCGATTAAATTCCATTGGGCCTATGCCTGCTCCAGTACATCCTCCCCCTGTCAATGGCGAAGAAGAGGTTACATAAGGATACGTGCCGAAGTCGGGATCAAGCAAAGCCCCTTGAGCACCTTCCAATAAAATCAGCTCCTCCTTCGATAATGCCTCGTGAATTATGGAATTTGTTTCCCGAATGAATGGAGTCAATCTCTCCCCGTAATGGCAATATTGCTCAAAAATCTCTTCTAATACCAAAGGCGGATGCCCATACACCTTTGTAAGAATAATGTTCTTAAGTTCAAGGCTTTCCTTTAGCCGGCCTAGAAGATTTTCTTTACTCAGCAGGTCTCCTGCACGGATTCCTATCCGGGCCACTTTATCGGTAAATGCCGGCCCTACTCCCCTGCGTGTAGTGCCTATGGCTCCCTTACCTCGCCTTTCTTCTTCCAGCCCATCAAGCAGGGTATGATAAGGCATAATGAGGTGGGCACGGTCACTCACAATCAGATGGCTTAAATCCACGCCATGACTTTTAAGCTCATCGATTTCCTTGAGAAGTACCGCCGGGTTAATGACTACACCATTGCTGATAATACAGGTTGTTCCGGGGTAAAAAATACCTGAGGGCACGAGATGCAGCCCGAATGTGCCATAGGGGTTAACCACCGTGTGGCCAGCGTTATCACCTCCTGAAAACCGAACCACCATCTTAGCCTTCTCAGCTAGAAAGTCAACTATTTTCCCCTTTCCCTCATCACCCCATTGCCCTCCTATAACAGCTATAACAGCCATCTAATTAACCCCCTTAGTTTTTGCTCGCAGGCTTAAATAAAGCAGCCTCTGCAATACGGTAATATAAACGAAAACTACCAAGACCCATAAAGCGATAACAACCTGGTTTACTATCAAACCTATCACCAATACTATAACTCTCTCAGCCCTGGTAAACAAACCGACCTTACACTCCAATCCCAAACCTTCTGCCCTGGCTCTTGTGTAGCTAACGAGAAAGGAGCCAATTAAAGCAATAAAAATGAGCGCAATTTCTAATGGAGTAGCCCCTCTTAACATAAATGCGATTAAAAGACCGAAAAATATAGCAGCTTCAGAAATGCGGTCGAATGTAGAATCCAGGATAGCACCAAACTTTGTAGTTTGATTGGTAAAGCGGGCCAATGCCCCGTCGAGAAGGTCAAAGAATCCGGAGATTAAAATCACAACTCCGCCAAGAAAAAAATGGCTGGTGGCAATGAGATATGCTGCACCAATATTTATAGCTAAACCTATGGAGCTGAGGGCATCGGGCTTTATCCCACTTTTACTTAAAATCCTGACTACCGGACTGGTAATACGATAGGCTGAATTTTCTCGAAACTCTACTAATCTTATCACTCCAACTCGTCTCAGCTAATCTATGTCGCCTTCCCTCTCTAAATCAGGCATAACGTCACAGTATAGCTTATTTGGATGGGAGAATTAAATATAAACCTCAATACTTTAAAGTATTAAGCTAAAATTTTCCCCCTACACCCCTACAACCTTCAGGGCCCCCTCCACCACCTGTTCCCAGGAAAACCTGGCAGCCTGTTTCACCCTCGCCCTGATAAGGCTTTACCTTTGCTACAGCAGTAGCCCATACTTCAACCCTCAGCCATCTGTGGCTCCGGCAGTGAAATGGGGGCCTCTTGCTCCTCACCAATAATAAATGCTTCAGTTCTTAAGCGAGCCTCATCATCGGAATATTGTATCGGTGGGGATTTCATAAAATAAGATGAAGGGGCAACAATAGCTCCGCTTAGCCCACGGTCTAGAGCTAGCTTGCAGCATCTCAGTGCATCAATAACCACCCCGGCTGAATTAGGACTGTCCCATACCTCCATCTTCAGTTCTATATTCAGAGGGACATCACCAAAAGTACGCCCCTCCATCCTTATATGGCAAAACTTGCGATCGGCTAACCATGGAACATAATCACTGGGGCCGACATGGATGTTGCCATCGCCCATATCATAATCTAGCTGAGAGGTAACAGCATTGGTCTTGGAAATTCTCTTGGATTCCAGGCGCTCTCTCTCCAACATATTATAGAAGTCAGTGTTGCCACCAAAGTTCAGTTGATAAGTTCGTTCCAATTTAACACCACGATCCCGGAAAAGTCTGGTTAATACTCGATGAGTAATAGTGGCACCAACCTGAGATTTGATATCATCACCAATAACAGGCAATCCATGCTCAGCAAACCGGCTTTGCCAGTAAGTTTCACGGGCAGTGAACACTGGTATGCAATTGACAAGACCACAGCCAGCAGTCAGCACCTGCTCAATATACCACTTGGTTGCCTCCTCGCTACCTACAGGCAAATAGTTGAGCACCACATCGGTTTTAGTCTCCTTGAGAATGCTTACTATATCGGCTGTCGGGCCTGGCGCCTTGGTAATAATTTGAGACAGATATTTGCCCAGCCCATCATGCGTCATACCACGCTCTACCTTGACCCCAATTTTAGGTACTTCGCAAAACTTGAAAGTATTATTTGGTAAAGTATAAATAGCTTTAGACAGATCTTTGCCCACTTTGTTTTTGTCAATATCAAATGCAGCCACAAAGTTGATATCAGATATATGATAGCCTCCTAGATTGACATGCATTAGGCCAGGGACGAAATCGTCTTCTCTGGCATTTTTGTAGTAATAAACTCCCTGGACCAGTGAAGAGGCACAATTGCCCACACCTATGATGGCTACATTTATCGTTCCCATAATTTGCTTTTCCTCCTTATTAGTACATTACAATACTATCTTCTGGCAACTACACATATTTAATTGCTCAAAAGCGAAGCTACCCTTCTAGCCTGCCCCCACATTTTAATTATTATGTTCATCCCACGTAGCAATGTCAATACCCTTGTGGGTTAAACATAAAATAATACCCTACTAAAAGAAATTTCTCCAGTCAATAAGGCTATGAGCTGCTCCTCACATACTCGATTTCCTGTTCTACCTCCTCCACCTCCTTTTTCAGGTCTTCTTTATATTCCTCAAGCATACCAAGGTATTCCTGCTTACTCAGGGATTGTCTCGGCCCGTTGAAATATAAGCCAAAAGGAGGAAGTCCAAAGTAAAACCTCCAGGATCTTCTGCGCCACATCTTTATTTACCTCCTCTCCCTCACGCCCCTCGGCAGATAAGAGATGGGGCGGACGAGGGCCACCTTTATTTATTTCAAATCGGGCGCCGCACCGGTATTCCGGTATGGCGCGGATACTTCTCTGGCGTAGAATATATTTTATCAATAACCAGCAAATAGCGCTCATCTCCAAGTACTTTCAGCTCTATTTTCTTTACCTGACTTAGCTTGCCTCCTAGAATGTCGATAGCTTTACCGGCACTGCTTATCTCCGATTCAATTTCTCCTTTCTTTTGAGCCACAAACCTTCCACCAATTTGACAGAAGGGCAAGGCTAATTCAACCAGGGCAGGCAATGAGGCTACAGCACGTGAGACGACTAAATCGAACCGCTGACGGTATGATGGGAGATGGGCTATCTTCTCAGCTCTACCGGTTACTACCTCCACATTATCCAATCCTAATTCCCGGCTAACATGGTGAAGGAAAATGGCTTTCTTAGCCGTGGAATCAAGGAGCACCAATCTTGCCTGACCAAGAAGGATTTTAAGTGGTAAGCCTGGAAAACCGGCTCCTGTACCTATATCTATAATGCTCAGACTCGGGCTGTTCAATTCCTCTTTGGTTAAAGCCATGCTTACAGTTATAGAATCGAGAAAGTGTTTTAACTGCGCCTCCTCATAATCTGTTATGGCTGTGAGATTAACATTCTTATTCCACTCTATTAGCACTTGATAGTAGAGCTCGAATTGCTTCACCTGCCTGGCATTGAATTCTATCCCTAACTCGCGCGCCCCTACTACAAGTCTTTCCATATAAAGTCACCTGCACGAAATAATAACACTTCTACTGACATTTATCTTATTAGATACTGTTTTGGTGAGCTTGGTCCTTTGACGCCGAGTGGGTAAAATTGCTAAGCTACAGAACTCGGAGGAAATGCGAAAATGCCTGATAAAATAGACATGGAAAGAATTGTTTCCCTCTGTAAGCGGAGAGGAATTATTTTTCCCAGCAGTGAAATTTATGGCGGACTGGCTAGCTGCTGGGATTATGGTCCTGTAGGAGTAGAGCTTAAACGCAATGTTAAAAATGCCTGGTGGAAGGTTATGGTCCAGGGCAGAGAGGATGTAGTAGGCATAGATACCAGCATTATGATGCACCCCGGCGTCTGGGCAGCCAGCGGTCATATCGATAGCTTCACTGACCCTTTGATGGAGTGTAAATCCTGCCACCTGAGGTGGCGAGCTGATGACATAGATAATCAAAAATGCCCCGAGTGTGGTGGTGAGTTGACAGACCCTCGCATGTTTAATCTAATGTTTAAAACCTTCATGGGCCCTGTGGAGGAGAATGCGAGCACAGTTTATCTCCGCCCAGAAACAGCCCAGGGCATGTTCGTCAACTTTCAAAATGTGCTCAGCACTTCCAGGAAAAAGTTACCTTTTGGTATTGCCCAGACAGGCAAATCCTTCCGTAACGAGATAACACCAGGCAACTTTATCTTCAGGACCCGAGAATTTGAACATATGGAATTGGAATACTTCGTTAAGCCGGGAACTGATGAGTACTGGTTTGACTACTGGGTGAAGGAGAGGTTTAACTGGTATATCAAGATGGGTATAAGGCAGGAGAACCTGCGTCTGCGCCAGCATGGCAAAGATGAGCTGGCGCATTATGCTAAGGACTGTTACGATGTCGAGTACCTGTTCCCCATGGGCTGGTCAGAATTAGAGGGCATTGCCAACAGGAGTGATTATGACCTGACACAGCACGCCAAACACAGCGGCAGGGACCTCACTTACTATGATGGCGAGAGCCAGGAGCGTTATATCCCTTACGTCATTGAGCCATCAGCAGGAGTTGACCGCACCATCTTAGCTTTACTCATTGATGCCTACCATGAGGAAGAAGTTGAGGGAGAGAAGAGGGTAGTTTTACGCCTGTGTTCCTCCATAGCCCCCATCAAGGTAGCTGTTTTGCCTCTGAGCAGGAATGCCAGGTTAGCCCCGCTGGCACACAAAGTTTACCAGGAGCTATGTTCAGACTTTATGACCTGCTATGATGACTCTCAAAGCATAGGCCGAAGATACAGGCGTCAGGATGAGATTGGCACTCCCTTCTGTGTTACCATTGATTTTCAATCTCTGGAGGATAACCAGGTTACTATTCGGGAAAGGGACAGCCTGGCACAGATTCGGCTGCCTGTAGAGGAACTGGAGATGACTCTGCAAGCCAAGCTTAAAGGCGAAGCTTTTGATGCCTCGCCATTGTGGGCAACAAGGCAGAAGTGAGTCCACTGAAAGCCGATAGCTATCAGCTTTCAGTATGAGCGGTCTATTCCAACAACCATTGAGGCTCTTCGCTTTCGCTCAGAATGACATTGCAATCTTTTCAGAGTGACAACGAAATTTTTATTTAATTAACTTAAATGCTGTCACATCCACTAGCCCTAAATCAGTCAGCCTCAACTCAGGAATCACAGGCAGGGCGAGAAAGGAGAGGATAGAGAACGGAGCTGGCGGCAGATTGCCCAGGCTAGCA
>Ga0209121_10003510_pt1 | contig 15162 bp, 11 predicted proteins | sample Cruoilmetagenom3_FD_187292 | JGI IMG/M metagenome (GOLD analysis project Ga0209121, IMG submission 187292) | Oil polluted marine microbial communities from Coal Oil Point, Santa Barbara, California, USA - Sample 3 (SPAdes) (version 2) | ecosystem: Environmental > Aquatic > Marine > Oil seeps ...
GCTCAAGAACGGAGGACAGGCTTTATTGTAGCAAAGTGTGTTGCAGTCAAGCGGTTAAAAATGCTCTTAAGCTAAGAGAGATAAACCCTGCTTCAAATATCTACGTACTTTACAAAGATGTGAGAACTTACGGTTTTAAGGAGGAATTCTATCAGAAAGCGCGAAATCAAGGTGTAATCTTCTTACGGTATACCGATGAAAGTAAACCTGTGGTTACTGGTGATAATAATGAGATAAAAGTAAAAGCCTTTGACCCAGTGCTTAGCGAGGATGTGCTCATTAAGCCTGATTTATTAGTATTGAGTGCTGGCATCGTTCCAAATGAAGGCAACGAGGCGCTGGCAAAGATGCTTAAGGTGCCTCTTAATGAGGACGGCTTCTTCCTCGAAGCTCATGTGAAGCTCCGGCCAGTTGACTTTGCCACCGATGGTATCTTTGTATGTGGTCTCGCTCACTCCCCCAAGCCCATAGAGGAATCGCTTTCGCAGGCTCTTGCTGCCGCGGGGAAAGCAGCTATACCTCTGGCCAAAGGATTTGTAAGCGTTGAGCCTATTGTTTCTTCCGTAAATGAGGAAAAATGCATTGGCTGTGGACTCTGCGAATCGATTTGCCCTTTTAGCGCTATCAGGCTTGTTTCCAAAAATGGGGTTAAAAAAGCCGAGACTATCCCGGCATCATGCAAAGGTTGTGGACTTTGTGCCGCTAGTTGCCCTCAGCAGGCAATCACGATGGGGCATTTCACCGACGAAGAGCTGAGCGCTCAAATTGAAGCTTTAGTTCCCGCTTAAGGGGAAGTTATGACTGATGGATTTGAACCTCAAATCGTAGCCTTTTTGTGCAACTGGTGCTCTTATGCTGGAGCCGATATGGCGGGGATATCCCGGATCCAATACCTTCCTAATATCCGAGTTATAAGGGTAATGTGCTCTGGAAGAATTGATCCCGTTTTTATCTTTCAAGCTTTCCTCTGCGGTTTTGATGGAGTTTTAGTATTAGGTTGTCATCCTGGGGATTGCCACTACCTCGTCGGCAACTATCATGCGGAAAAGAAAATAAACAGGATTAAAAAGCTCCTAGAAACTACTGAAATCACCCCAGAAAGGCTTTATCTTGACTGGGTATCGGCGGCGGAAGGGGCGAGATTTGCCCAGATTGTGGATTCCTTCACCGAAAGAATAAAGCAAGAGGGACCTCTCTGTAAAGATGCCCTTCTCCTCCAGAGGTTACATGCTGCTGAATTAACGGTGCAAAAGGAAAGGGTCCGATGGCTCTTGGGAAACGAACTCGATTTAATTGACAAAGAAAATGTTTATGGAGAGAAAATCCCTTTTGACGAATTGGATGCAGCAATAAGTGAAGCACTTGAAGATGAATTTTTCAAGAGTTGGCTTGGGCTGATTTCGGAGGAAAACCCTGTGTCGGTGAGGGAGATGGCAACTGTAACAGGTCTTAGCTTACAAAGGACCTCTAATTATTTAACTGACTTGGAAGAGACAGGGGAGATTTCCCTTCATGGCTTTAAAGGAAGAACGGCGAAATATATCAAAAGTAAATAGGAGAGGGAATGGGTGAGAAAGTAGGCGCTGTGCTGGTAGTGGGTGGAGGCATTGGCGGTATTCAGGCCTCCCTCGATTTAGCCGAGACGGGGTACTTTGTTCATTTGATTGACTATTCTCCGGCGATTGGCGGAGTGATGGCTCAACTTGATAAAACCTTCCCCACTAATGACTGCGCCATGTGCATTCTCTCTCCTAAACTTGTTGAATGTGGAAGACACCTAAATATCGATCTCATTACCAACGCTGAAGTAAAGGGGATCGACGGAGAAGCAGGAAATTTCCTGGTAACGCTAACAAAGAGACCAAGATACATTGACATTGAGAAGTGCACTGGGTGTGGGGTATGCGCTCAACATTGTCCCGTTAAAGCGGTCGATCGATTCAATCAAGGTTTAAGCAGGAGGTCTGCTATTTTCGTATCCTTCCCTCAAGCAGTGCCTCGGGCATTCGTGATAGATAAAGACAAATGCATCGGGTGCGGCTTGTGCGAAAAAGTATGTTTAGCTGGAGCAGTCAAATATGCGGATGAGGAGCAAATCAACACCCTTAACGTAGGCGCTGTGATCCTCTGCCCTGGATATGAATTATGTGATATGAGTGCTTTTTATAAATATGGCTATACCCGTTATCCCAATGTGGTTACAAGCCTTGAGTTTGAAAGGATGCTGAGTGCCTCGGGGCCATACAAGGGTCATCTTCTTCGACCCTCCGATAGGGAAATCCCTGAACGAATTGCTTTTATTCAGTGTGTAGGCTCACGGGATAGCAAACATCCTTATTGTTCCTCCGTTTGCTGCACTTACGCCGTGAAAGAGTCAATAGTGGCTAAGGAGCATACGCCTCTTGACCTAGAGGAGACCATTTTCTTTATGGATATGAGAACCTATGGAAAAGATTTCGATAAGTATTATAACCGAGCAAAGGAAGAATATGGAGTCAGCTTTGTAAGGTCTAAGGTCTACGAGGTGGAAGAAAAAGACGGCACCGGGAATTTGACCGTCAAATACCTCACTGAAGACAACAAATTGAAGTCTGAAGAGTTCGGCCTTGTAGTGCTTTCAGCAGGGTTCCGGCCTTCACAAAAAGTGATTGATTTGGGGAGAAGACTAGGCATTCAGCTTAATAAGTATGGTTTCTGCAACATGATTCCTTTCTCCGGGGTAGAAACTTCCAAGCCAGGAATTTTTGTCGCCGGCGCCTTCTCAGGACCAAAGGACATCCCTGAGACAGTGATGCAGGCAAGTGGGGCGGCAGGAAGTGCTTCTACCTTGCTTGCTCCAGCACGAAATACCCTTACCGCGAAGAAAGAATACCCGCCGGAAAGGGATGTATCTGGGGAGGAGCCCAGGATTGGTGTGTTTATATGCCATTGTGGCATCAATATCGGTGGATATGTAGATGTTCCTGCTGTCACTGAATATTCTAAGACTCTCCCCAACGTGGCCTATGCTGAAAATAACCTTTATACTTGCTCCCAGGATACCCAGGAGAGAATAAAGACCACAATCAAGGAGCATAGCCTAAATCATGTTATAGTTGCTTCCTGCACCCCAAGAACCCATGAGCCTTTGTTCCGCGAGACTATCAGAGAAGCTGGCTTGAACAAATACCTCTTTGAAATGGCAAATATTCGTGACCAGTGCTCCTGGGTCCATATGCATGAGCCGGAGAAAGCCACTGAGAAGGCAAAGGATTTAGTTAAAATGGCGGTGGCCAAGGCAAGGCTAACAGAGCCACTAAAACCTTTGTTTACCCCGGTTAACCACTCCGCTTTGGTCATTGGGGGAGGTGTAGCCGGGATGGTGAGCGCTTTAACCTTAGCGGAGCAAGGTTTCGAAATCCATCTTATTGAGAGAGAAAGCGAACTCGGCGGAATGGCGAGAAGAATACATTATACCATTGATAATGAGGATGCTCAGATTTTTCTCGCCGATTTAATTAGAAAGGTTAAAGAACATCCTAAGATTAGGGTCTATTACAATACTTGGATTGTAGATGCCTACGGATATGTGGGGAACTTCACCACCGAGATAATGAGATATCGCGGCAGGGTTATAGAGAAGATAGACCACGGCGTGACCATAATTGCCACTGGGGCTCAGGAATACAAACCGAAGGAATACCTTTACGGAAGAGACCCAAGGGTGCTCACTCAGCTTGAGCTTGAGGAGGAGATAGCGAGAGGGAATCCAGATATAGTAGGCTGCGACAACCTGGTAATGATCCAATGCGTAGGCTCCCGAAATGGTGAGCGACCATATTGCAGCCGGGTATGCTGCAACCAGGCAATTAAGAATGCCCTGAAGCTTAAAGAGATAAAGCCCGAAATGAATATCTATATCTTCTATCGGGATATGAGGACATATGGATTCTATGAGGAATACTATCAGGAGGCAAGGCAAAAGGGAGTTATCTTCTTGAGGTATGACCCAGAAGATAAACCTGAAGTGAGGCAGGAGAGGAAGGATGGACGGTATCTAATAAGGGTTGAGGGTAAAGACCCGGTGCTAGGGGAGAAAGTAGCTATTGATGCCGATATCCTTGCTCTAGGCGTGGCGATGGTTCCTCCAGAAGAGGCAAGAGAGCTTGCCATGCTTTACAAAGTGCCTTTAAACGAGGATGGCTTCTTCTTGGAGGCACATGTAAAGCTTCGCCCGGTGGATTTCGCCACAGATGGAGTCTTTCTCTGTGGGCTTGCTCATGCTCCCAAGTCGATAGAGGAAAGCATCGCCCAGGCTAAAGCAGCCGCTTCTCGAGCCACTACTATATTGTCTAAAGATACTGTCGTGGCTGAGGGCATTGTTGCCTCCGTAAACGAAGAGATTTGCTCAGGCTGTGGCATCTGTGAAGCTCTTTGCCCTTATGGAGCTATTGCCGTAAATAGGGAAAGAGGAGTAGCTGAGGTCAATGAGGCTTTGTGCAAAGGATGCGGCACCTGTTGCGCTGCCTGCCCTTCAGGAGCTGCCCAACAGAGGGGCTTCACAAGTAACCAGCTAGTATCTATGATTGGCGCTGCTTTGGAACTGAGGTGACATAGTAGAGCATCAAGGCACACCCCTCTGACCTTAAGAGATAAAAGGGACCTAGTTACCTCCATAGCCCCCGTTGCTGCCCGCGTGCTTCTTTCTCCAATTGAAGAAAATATACCTGGTACTTGGTATTTGGAGGGTAGGAATATGAATAAGCATAGCCTAACCTGACAAGCTCGGCATTAATCATGGTATTATTCACCCATACATATCTAAGCAAGCGACCATATTCATCTTTATCCTCAACATCTTTCTTCAGTCGGACTTTCTTACCCTCAACCAAGCTGCGATTAGCCTCTGTAGCCTCAAGATAGTAAGGCGCACCCTTTTCCGGCGTATCAATACCAATGTAACGCACGTGATAACCCCCTTCAATCTCTATTGTGTCCCCATCAATAACGCGAGTAACAAAAACTGTATTCTCATTAACCCTGCTACAGCCTGTGGCTAAGAGAATCAAAACTAAGGCGAGGATAAATGCTAACTGACCTTTATTCCACAATCCAAATCTGTGATGGGTCACGCAAGATGATTTCTGGATCTCCTTTGTAGATTTCAATTTTACCTTTTACCCTCACTTTCTTATTCAAGAAATAGGTTTCAGGGTTAGGTGGGAACGCCTCAATAAATTTGTCCCTTATGGGCTCACCGGTTTGCCTGTCTTCCTTCCAAATGATACACGTAAAATATCCTTCATAAGGGTCATGGAAATCCAAGAAAGTCGGTTGTCCTTTGGACCTTTCAGCATAATAGGTTCTAACTACAATTCCCCCAACTGTGACTACTTCCTCTGGATGGCTATATCCAATTTCTAAAAGTTTGTCAGTATCTAAGGCATCAATTACTTGCTCTGCTTCCTCCACTAGCGGAGGATTGATGGTTAGGTTCACTACTGCTGTCTGGGGTGTATTGGAGGCTCCTGGAGCGGAGATAGTGATGATGGCGGCATAGTTGCCCGTGGTCATCCCAAAGGTATCCACTGATAGGCTTACGCCATCCATCTCTCCAGCGGAGCTGCCGCTAGTCGGGCTTACGCTGAGCCACGGAGCACTATCACTAATTGACCAACTTAGCACACCGTTATCAGAGTTCCATATACTCAATGTCTGGCTTGGCGGGCAAGGCTCTCCTTGCTCGACACTGAAGCTAAAGTTTGATGGACTAGCGGCTATAGTAGGGGATGGCAGCGATGCTGGTTCTCCACATGCCAGGAGCGAGCCAACTAATAGAAGAGCTAGCCCAAAGAGCAGAGGTGAAACCCATTTATGTTTATTTCCCATCATAGCTTCTTCAAATACAGTCTCTTTCCCTTGCGTAAATATACCTTGATTACATATCCAGCCACAGTTTAGCAGAAACTACCATCAACAGCCTCCCACGCTTCTTTCCCCAAGATAGAAGAGCTTTTAATCTACCTCAAATTAGGTTAAACTTTTAACGATATGGCTCTGAAATATAATCCTCAAGAAATCGAGAGGAAATGGCAGGAGAAATGGGCTGCTGACCACATCTACGAGGTCAAAGAGGATAGCAGCCGGCCCAAATTTTATGCTCTAACTATGTTCCCTTACACCTCAGGAGACCTTCACATTGGGCATTGGTACGCTATGGCTCCTTCAGATGTCCATGCCAGATTTAAGAGAATGCAGGGATATAATGTGCTTCATCCCATGGGTTTTGATGCTTTTGGATTACCAGCAGAGAATGCAGCTATCAGCCATGGGATCCACCCCTATGACTGGACGATGCAGAATATTGAGCATATGCGTTGCCAGCTCAAGAGTATAGGGGCGATTTATGACTGGAATCGGGAGGTAATTAGCTGTCTCCCCGAGTATTATAAGTGGACGCAGTGGCTTTTCTTAAATTTTTATCACGCTGGCTTGGCTTACCGGGCTAAAGCACCAGTTAACTGGTGCCCTAAGTGCCAGACGGTATTAGCTAATGAACAGGTGGTAGGAGAAGGATTCTGCGAGCGCTGTGGCAGCCAGGTGACTAAAAAGGACCTGGAGCAGTGGTTTTTTAGGATCACCAAATATGCTGAGGACCTCCTCGACTTCAGCCACATAGATTGGCCAGAGCGGATAAAGACAATGCAGAGGAACTGGATTGGCAAAAGCGAGGGCACCGAGGTTTCTTTTGCTCTGGAACATGAGGGCGTAGAACAGAAGGAGATACGGGTGTTTACCACACGCCCTGATACTATTTTCGGTGTAACTTTTTTCCTTCTGGCGCCAGAGCATCCTTTGGTTCCCAAATTGACTACCCCGGAGCACAAGGCTGAGGTAGAAGAGTACATTGCCTGGTGTAGGCGGCAGACGGAGTACGAGCGGACAGCTTTAGGCAAGGAGAAAACAGGAGCCTTTTTGGGAAGCTATGTCATCAATAGATTAAGCAGGGAGAAAGTGCCTATCTGGGTTACTGACTATGTCTTGCCAACTTATGGCACAGGAGCAGTTATGGGAGTTCCAGCTCACGATGAGAGAGATTTTGAGTTTGCCAAGAGGTTTAATCTCCCTATACGAACAGTTATTGCTCCTCCAGGCTGGGCAGGTGGGGAACTAACAGAGGCATATACTGAGTCCGGCACAATGGTAAATTCCGGGGAGTTTAACGGCTTACCTAGCGAACAGGGACATGAAAGGATTTGTAATTTGATAGAGAGAAAAGGCTGGGGGAAGAAAGCTGTTACTTACCGCCTTCGGGATTGGCTTATCTCCAGGCAGAGGTACTGGGGGGCGCCCATACCGATAGTTTATTGTGATAAATGCGGCATAGTCCCTGTACCTGAGAAGGCTCTCCCAGTTTTGCTCCCTCCTGATGCCGAGTTTAGGCCCACTGGCGAGTCTCCTTTGAAATATTGCCACTCATTTGTTGATACTACTTGTCCTAAGTGCTCTGGGCCAGCACGACGAGAGATCGATACTATGGATACCTTTATGTGTTCTAACTGGTATTTCTTACGTTATACCAGCCCAGAAATTGATAGTGCCCCCTTTGATGCTAAAAGGGTGAAATATTGGCTGCCCGTGGATTTGTATACTGGTGGCGCCGAGCATGCTGTTATGCATCTACTCTACTCCCGCTTCTTCATTAAGGCGTTAAGGGGCATAGGCTTGGTTGACTTTGATGAGCCATTCACTCGCCTGTTCAATCAAGGAACAATAGTCTATGGAGGCGGGAAGATGAGTAAATCTAAGGGCAATGTAATTGCCCCGGATGAATATGTGGCTGAATTGGGAGCCGATGCTGTTCGTGGCTACCTTATGTTTATCGGCCCTTGGGGGTTGGGCGGGGAATGGAGCGATAGTGGCATTGTAGGCATAAGCCGCTGGCTAAACAGGGTGTGGAGCTTAATAGAAGCAGGCTACACCAGTCGGGATGTTGAGCCAAAGGCAGAGAAAGAGCTTCGCCATATCATTCACAAAACAATTAAAAAGGTAACCAAAGAGCTGGAGAGGTTTCACTTTAATACCATGCTGGCTAGCCTCATGGAGTTTACCAATTATTTATCCAAGGTACAGGAAGCAAAGAATATATCAGTTTCGCTTTGGCAGGAGGCCATTACTTACTTGCTGCTTCTCCTTGCTCCTAGCTCCCCCCATCTTGCTGAGGAGTTGTGGGCTAGAACCAGACATCCTTATAGCATTCACAATCAATCCTGGCCAAAGTGGGCTGAAGAGCTGGCTAAGGAAGAGGAGATTACCCTTGTCATTCAGATAAATGGCAAATTAAGAGACAAGCTCCTTGTACCCGTTTCCATCACCGAGACCGAGGCCAAGGAACTAGCATTGGAGCGGGAGCGAGTAAAAACCTACACCAGCAATAGAAAGGTCACCAATATTATCTATGTCCCTAAGAGGGTGATAAATATTGTAGTTAAGTGAGGAGGAAAAATGCAGATAGCTTTTATTGGCGGTGGAACTATGGGGGAGGCGATGATAGGATGCCTCCTCAGTAAAAAGGTTGCTGCGCCTAGAGATATTACGGTTAGCGATGTAAGCCAATCACGACGAGAACTATTAAGCCGAGAATATGGAGTGAGTACCTTAGCTGATAATAGAAAGGCAATAGAAGGTGCTGACTTGATTATCCTGGCAGTGAAGCCCCCGGACCTAGCTCAGGCAATGGAGGAAATGCTGAAAGCTGACAGCTTACAGCCGACAGCTCTTATATTATCCATAGTAAGTGGTGCCAGCTTATCTATTTTACAGCATGGCTTGAGCCATCCTTGCATTATCAGAGCTATGCCTAACATGCCAGCGCAAATCGGTGAGGGAATGACTGTATGGACAGCGACTGCTGAAGTCAGCCAAAAACAGAGGGAGATGGCTCAATCTATCCTCAGTGTTTTGGGCGAGCAAATTTACGTTGATAATGAGAAATATCTAGATATGGCTACAGCCTTAAGCGCAAGTGGGCCAGCTTATGTATTTCTTTTCATTGAGACGCTCATTGATGCCGGTGTCCAAATTGGCCTGCCACGAAATATGGCCGAGAAATTAGTAATGCAAACTATAGTAGGCTCTACACATAGTGTGCAAAAGACAGGCAAACATCCTGCTGAGTTGCGAAACATGGTTGCCTCACCAGGAGGAACCACTGTGGAGGCTCTTCTTCGATTAGAAAAAGGGGGGTTCCGCTCGAGCCTCCTTGAGGCTGTTGCTGCCGCTTATAACAAGGCTAAGCGTCGCCTTTAGACAAGCTGCAAAATACGATGGAGCCGCTTTTTGAATACCGCAATTGCCCTAATTGTGGAGAGAATGATTTTGTTGTGCTCTTCGAGTCTAATATGAAAAAAGACGACTTTCAAGAAGGCATAGAGAGCGTATACATGTTACCGGGGGGCAATTACGGAAGGCATGTCAAATGCCGGAATTGTCATCTCATATATGTAAATCCCACTGAAAAAGGGAGCAAAATCAACGAAGACTACGCCCAAAGGAAAAGCAGTGATGCCTCTATCATCCGCGAGAGTCGCTTGCGCGCTACGAAGTCCCAAGTGGCTTTAGTGAGTAAGTACAGGAAGGGCACAAGCCTTTTAGATATAGGTTGTGGCGAGGGTTTTTTTCTATTTAATGCCTCCAATGCTGGGTACAGTGCTAAAGGGATTGAATTATCACAAGATGCCACAGCATATGCCAAAAGGGAATTCAGCTTAGATATAGAAGCAGGAGCCTTTGAAGAACTGCAATTTCCAGAAAACTATTTCGCTGTAGCCACCTTATGGCAGGTTCTTGAACATCTTCCATACCCACTTGCTATTCTCAAAGAAGCCTACAGGATACTTAAACCAGGAGGGCTGTTAGTGGCATCAACCCCGAATATTGAAGGGATACCGGCAAGAATTCTTGGGAAAAGGTGGTGGAATATAAGAAACCTCCATATCAACCAATTCAGTACAAAAACCCTTACAGCTAGCCTTCAAAATGCCGGGTTCAAAAATGTATCCTCTGTCTCTTATAGGGAATCCATAAGCTTACTTATGCTATTTATACCAATACTAAAATACCTAAAGGTGCATAAGCTGCTAAAAGCTTTGCTCTATCCTGAGTCCATCTTAGGCAGGATTATGAATAAGATAACGGTAGCATATCCCTCAGGACTCGATAACTCTACAGTAATTGGTTTCAAATAGAAGACTAGGTAACCGCTGGAGTCTCGCCTGGATGTAGCTTATGCCATTTCTCTAGAAGTTGCTCACGCGTTTCTTTATGGTCAGGGTCGAGAATGCAACAATCTACAGGACAAACCTCAACGCACTTAGATGATTCAAACCAGCCGACGCATTCAGTGCACTTATCGGGGTCAATAACGTAAATTGTCTCGCCCTCACTGATTGCCTCATTCTTGCACTCCGGCTCGCAAGCGCCACAAGCAATACACTCATCAGTAATTTTATACGCCACCTTTACATTACCTCCTTAAATTTTTATTTGCTTTATTCTAACATCTAGCCTTCCCTTTTTGAACCCCCAGGAATCCTTACTGAGAACTTCTCCTTTAGAGCAGTAGCAACATGGTCAGGCACCATGCCTTCAAGGCAACCTCCTAACTTAGCTACTTCTTTAATCAGGCTAGAGCTAAGGAATTGATATTCAGAGTTTGCCATTAAACAAATCAACTCGATATCCGGGGCCAGCTTTTTATTCATCAGCGCCATTTCAAATTCTCGTTCGAAATCAGAACTCACCCTCAACCCCCGAATCATAACTGCCCCCTTTACCTCGCGAACAAAATCGACAGTGAGCCCACTAAAAGATTTAACACATACATTAGGCAAATCAGCTACCGCTTTCCCCGCCATATCCATCCTTTCTTCCAGGGAGAAAAGTAGCTGTTTACCAGGCTGATCATAGATGCCGATAATTAACTTGCCAAAAACGGCTAAGGCACGGTTGATAATATCAATGTGCCCATTAGTAATGGGGTCAAAGGTTCCAGGATAGACTGCTATTGCCATGACTTAACCCTCCCTTTGGTAAATGGAAATAAAGGTATCACCATAGTGGCGTTGTTTAGCTAGATGCAATCCATCATAATTAGAACTTAGTGGAAAGCGATTTGCATGACAAACCACAATGGTAGAGTTTTCCCCTATTAACTTCGAGTTAGCTATAGTTGCCAACAAATTACCTACAGAAGACTCTGAGTAAGGAGGATCCATAAAGATGATATCATAACTATTACTAAGAAAAGCAACCGCCTTATTGGCGCTACAGCAATAAATATGGGCTTTGTCTAACAGCCTTGCCCTATCCAAATTGTATTTAATGATGTCACAGCATTTTCTACTTTGGTCCACAAAATCGGCCCACTCCGCCTGGCGGCTCAGAGCTTCTATACCCAAAGCGCCACTACCAGCATATAAATCAAGAACGCAATCCCAACAACTAACAGTGCTCTCCAAAATAGAGAAAATAGCTTCCTTGACTAAATTGGTTGTGGGGCGAATTAACTGCCTCCGGGGAGCTTTTAGCTGGGTCCCCTTGGCTTTACCGCCAATAACTCGCATTTTTAGCCTTTGACAATCCTTCAATATTCTATTACGATTCACCGATTGTTTCAACCGGTCTATATAGTTTGACTATAAAGAGTGGCATAATCTATAATTGGTGTGAAATCAAGCAACGGACATTGGAGCTGGAGAGTTGAATATGAGTCATAGCTTTGAAAGGTTCTCCGAAGAAGCTCGTAGGGTGCTAATGCGCGCTCAAGGAGAGGCCAGGCGTCTAGGCCACAGTTATATTGATACCGAGCATATATTGTTGGGAGTAATAGCGGATGAATCAGGAATAGCGGCTAAAGTTCTAACTAATTTAGGTGCCCCACTGAATAAAGTGCAAGCAGCGGTGGAGTTTGTAGTTGGGAAAGGAGAGAAACAAACCAGTGGAGAGCTCAACCTAGCTCCTCGGGCCAAAAGAGCTATTGAACTTGCTGTTGATGAAGCACGCCGTTTTAATTCTAGCTACATAGGTACCGAGCACCTTCTACTCGGGTTACTGCGCGGAAGCGAAGGAGTGGCCAGTAATGTTTTAGAGAGTTTCGGTATTACTTTGGAGCGGGCACGTGATGAAGTCAACCGCATTATGAGGCATGAAGCAGTACATGCTCGTAGTACTCGTAGTCCTACACGCACACCAACTTTAGACCAGCTTGGAACAGACCTAACTGCCCTAGCCCGAGCGGATAAGCTTGACCCCGTTATTGGACGCACCAAGGAAATTGAGAGAGTAACTCAAATATTGAGCCGCCGTACCAAGAACAACCCAGCGCTTATAGGTGAACCAGGCGTGGGCAAAACAGCTATTGTTGAAGGGCTAGCTCAGGGCATAGTAGCTGGAGATGTCCCCGAGGTGTTACAGGGTAAGAGAATAGTCGCCTTAGATGTAGGTGCACTGGTAGCCGGAACGAAGTATCGTGGCGAATTTGAAGAGAGGCTGAAGAGAGTTATTGCCGAGGAGAAAGCTGCTGGCAATTGTATCTTATTTATCGACGAAATGCAGACTATTGTAGGCGCTGGTGCCGCTGAGGGCGCTGTCGACGCTTCTAGCATCTTAAAACCTTCGCTGTCACGTGGTGAAATACAGTGTATTGGTGCTACCACCTTCGACGATTACCGCAAACATGTAGAGAAGGACCCGGCTTTGGAACGGAGGTTTCAGACTGTCCTGGTAGCTGAACCCACGGTAGAAGAGACTCTGGAAATTTTGCGAGGTATCAAGCATAGGTACGAAGAATTCCACCGCCTAACTATAAGCGACGAAGCCTTACAGGCAGCAGCCCCTTTGGCCGCCAGGTATATACCCGATCGCCATTTGCCTGACAAAGCTATTGATTTGGTAGACGAGGCTAGCTCTCGGGTGCGCATCAAGCATGGTAGCGCGCCCATTGGTTTAACTGAGGCAAGGCAAGCCCTAGAAAGCGTACGCAAAGAAAAAGAGTCAGCTATCGCCAGTCAACAGTATGAATATTCCGCTGAGCTGCGTGACCGCGAGCTTCAGCTAATAGAAAAGGTTGGTATGATGGAAAAAGAATGGCAAGTTAAGCAGGAGCTAGGCAAACCAATGGTTACCGCGGACGACATTGCTGAAGTGACTAGCATGTGGACTGGTGTCCCGGTGCTGAGATTGACTACTGATGAAACTAGCCGCCTTCTTCAAATGGAGGAGGCTTTGCACCGTCGCATCATTGCCCAGGATGAAGCCATAAACACCGTGGCTAAAGCGGTGAGAAGAGCTCGCTCTGGCTTGAAAGACCCCCGACGTCCCATCGGTGCCTTCATATTTTTAGGGCCTACTGGAGTGGGTAAAACCGAGTTAGTCAAAGCTTTAGCCGAATTCATGTTTGGCAGTGAAGATGTTTTAATCAGGCTTGACATGTCCGAGTTTATGGAGCGTCATACAGTTGCTCGTCTGGTTGGAGCACCTCCTGGCTATATCGGCTATGAAGAAGGTGGTCAGTTAACTGAGGCAGTGCGGCGGAAATCTTACTGTTGTATTCTTCTTGATGAAATTGAAAAGGCGCATTACGATGTATTCAATATGCTGCTCCAGATTTTCGATGACGGTCATTTAACCGATGCCAAGGGGCGCCGCGTTGATTTCCGCAATAGCATCATAGTTATGACCAGTAACATTGGCGCCGAGCTTATTAAGCGTGATATGAGCATCGGTTTCGCTACTCATATTAATAGCAAAGAAAACCAGCGAGTGGAATATGAAAAGATGAAGGAGAAGGTACTTGGGGCAATGAAAAAAACTTTCCGCCCTGAATTCCTCAACCGTATTGATGCCACGATTGTCTTTCACGCATTAACTAAGGAGCACATTCGTCAGATTGTTGACTTAATGCTTAACCAGGTTGCCACTCCACTGAGAGAAAAGAATATAACTTTAGAAATCACTGATGCCGCTAAGGACTTCCTCGGCAGTAAAGGTTATGACCCTGTTTTTGGAGCACGTCCTCTGCGCCGTGTAATCCAGAATTTAGTTGAAGATCCGCTTTCCGAAGCCTTGCTGCGTGGGGAGTTCCAATCCGGGGATACAATAGAAGTGGACTGTGATGAGGAAAAGATTGTAATGCGGCCATTAGTTAAAGAAGCTTTAAAAGGTTGAAATCTAACAACCGAGATAGAGCCAAAGTCAAGCGTATTTTTGTTTGTCAGCAATGTGGTAAGGAAAGCCCCAAGTGGTTGGGACGATGCCCCGATTGCCAAGCATGGAATAGTTTTGTAGAGACTACAGTTAGTCTAGCTCGCCCCCCTAGTGATTGGCTCCGCTTCACAGAAAATAGACCTCAAGAGCTTTCTCAAGTGGAAAGGGGCTCATTTTCTCGCCTTCACCTCGGTTTCGCCGAGATGGACCGGGTCCTCGGAGGCGGTTTAGTGCCCGGTTCTTTGGTACTCATAGGAGGAGAGCCAGGAATAGGTAAGTCCACACTTTTACTTCAAGCTTCAGCTATGATAGCTGAGAATAACAGGCTTGCAGCCTATATCTCTGGGGAAGAATCTATTAACCAAGTCAAGCTTAGAGCTGAGCGTTTAAGCATGGGTGGCAAAGGGCTTTTTATTCTTTCCGAAACCAACCTACCTGCCATCTTAGGGCATTTAGAAGAGCTCTCACCTGGCTTAGTTGTCATTGATTCCATTCAAACTATGTATCTGGAAAATATGTCTGGAACGCCTGGTAGCCTTGCCCAAATACGTGAATGCACACTAGAATTAATGCATTGGGCAAAGCAAAATAATGTGCCTGTATTTATCGCCGGGCATGTGACTAAGGAGGGGTCTATTGCTGGGCCTGGAGCGCTGGAGCATATCGTTGACGTAGTGCTTTACCTCGAGGGTGAACCATTTAGTAGCTATCGAGTGCTACGGAGTGTAAAAAATCGCTTTGGCTCTACCAACGAGGTAGGCATCTTCGAAATGAGCCATAACGGGCTGACAGAGGTAGAGAATCCATCTCAAGTTTTCTTATCCAAATATAGCGATGCCGCTATTGGCTCAGTTGTTGTGCCAACGCTTGAGGGAAGTCGTCCCTTACTGGTGGAGATTCAAGCCTTAACTACCCCCG
>Ga0209121_10003511_pt1 | contig 15162 bp, 13 predicted proteins | sample Cruoilmetagenom3_FD_187292 | JGI IMG/M metagenome (GOLD analysis project Ga0209121, IMG submission 187292) | Oil polluted marine microbial communities from Coal Oil Point, Santa Barbara, California, USA - Sample 3 (SPAdes) (version 2) | ecosystem: Environmental > Aquatic > Marine > Oil seeps ...
CCTGATATTTTTTAATAATTGTTTCTTCTCACACACTTTTTTCTTGACAAACAGATTAAAATTTTGTATAAAGCAGATATAAAAAAATGGATAGAAGAAGGTTGTATAATTCAATGCAAGATTTTTTAAGTAAATTGTTTTACAGTTTCCTTTAAGCATATAATCATAGTAGTGCCGCATCAAGTAGAAAAAGTTGCATTCTAACAGACGAGGTTTCAATAGACGAGGCTTCCAGCCTCGTGGTGAGGCAAGATGCCTCACCTGTTGTTTTGGGACGAAATCGGGGACGGGGTTTGACCCTGATGAAATAGTTTTACATTTCACGGGGCAGGCGATATGACGTTTTTAGGACAAGAAGAATGTTCCTCATTGTTTTTGCATTTCTATTTTTTTTCTTGAAATTTCTTTTTTTCGGTAGTAGAAAAAGATATGGGTGCAATCTCAATATTTCCTCTTGACATAAGAATTATTGAATGTTAAAAGAGACAATGGACTATAAAGAAGAACTCCGCCTATTAAAAGACAAAAAGGAATGGGAGAAACTTCTTTCCTATTCACTCAAACTTCACGAAAAGGATAATAAAGATAGATACATTGTTAGAATGATTGTGCTCGCCTGTGAGAAACTCGATAAGGAAGAAGAGGCTGTTCCATTCTGGGGAATGCTGGCTAAAGGAGAAAATAGACCGGAAGAGTATTCACAGAAACTTGTAAAGTATTATAAAAACAGAGGAGATAAAGATAACTGGACCAAATGGTCAAAAAAATTACTCCTGCAGGTTCTAAGAAAAAAGGATTACGATACTCTTGAAGATGTATGGATACAACTGCTCGAAAGCGATGCAATCGATAAAACATTTGCCTTTGAGATAGCAGATAAGATAGTTTCTTCTGGAGAAAAAGAAAGAGCTTTTACATTACTCGACTTCTTCCTTCTCTCGTTGGAAGAGAAAGAAACACTTTACAATGACGCTATTGATATTGCTAAAAGGATGCTCGAAATTGACAGCACCAAAATGAAATTGAGAAAACGATTGGAAGGTTTTTACAGGAACATTTATAGCAAATGTAGTGAAATAGAAAACTTTCTGGAAAAAGCAAATATAAGAAGAAGTGAGGATACCAAAAATGCTATTTACTTCTTCGAAAGAATAATCGAATTCTGTCCAGGGAGGTATGTCGAGCATAGAAGCTGGGGTGTGGGAAGGATACATTCTGTCGACCTCCTTTTCAACAAGATATTTATTGACTTTTCTGCCCGTCCAGGACATTCCATTAATCTTGATCTCGCATTTGAAATTCTTTCACCCCTTGAAAATGATGCTCTTCCTGTTTTAAGAATAGAAAAAAAGGATTATCTACTTACATTAAAAAAAGAACACCCTGCCCAACTTATCAAACTATTACTGAAGGGAGAAGAAACTGTCTCACAGGAAAAAGCAAAAGCACTTCTTAAAGGAATTGTAAACGACGATGAATGGCTGGATTTCATAAAAAATGTAAAAAAAGATACGGAAAATCAGGGTATCGAGATAAAAAGAAGTGGCAGCAGGTATTCCTTCAATCGGGTGAATGAGACTAAGCAAAAAAAGTTATCCCTCTCCAAAATGAAAACAATTACTTCTCCTCAGCAAAAATTAGCAACTCTAACAGCCATAAAAAAAGAGGGTTTAAAACCCGAGGAAAAGGAGGTATGGATTGATTATTCAGAAAAACTCTTGAGAGACAAAACCCTTACCTTACTGGAGAAGAGCGAACTACTTTTTGCCCAAACAGAGGTCAGTGCTAAAAAAAATAGATTAAATGATGGACTAAAATTACTACTGAAGGGAACGAAAGAAAACGATAGAATAGACTTGCTTAATCATCTGCGCCAAAAGCGATATAAAAAAGAGATGTTCCTTTTCTTCTGTGAAGAGGATTATAGACTTGCGGAAAAGGTCTTTTTGGAAATAACCGATGATGGGCTCAGAAAGACCGCACAGCGGATTATTGAAAAGCGCACAAATATAAAGGAGTTCTTGTTAAAAGCATTACTGAACCCCTATAAATATCCTCTCTGCTTCCTCTACTCTCTCGATTTGGTTATGAAAGATAAAAGAAGAAGAGACCTGCTTGATAAACCTATCATCCTCTTTGAAACATTACTCGAGTTTCTATCAAAAAATGGTAAACAGCCAAAGATTAAAATACGGGCAAAAATGGGCTTTTCAAGATATGGATTTGATATCTACAGGTGGATTCTTGAAACCTCATCTATTGAGGAAATCAAGATACTCCTCGATATAATAAAAAAAGAGGCTACAATTGATTCGGAGGATAAAAGGGTTTTTGAGAGACTGGCAGAGACAAAATACCCTACCCTTAAAGGAAAGGTTACAGAGGAATTCTTCTATGTAACGAAAGAGGCTCTTAAAAAGAAGCAAAAAGAACTCGAACATCTTCTAAAGGTCGAAATCCCTGCCAATAGCGAAACCATAGGAAAAGCAGCGAGCCAGGGAGACCTGAGTGAAAATTTCGATTACATATCAGCAAAGGAAAAACAGAAAAAACTCATTAACAAAATAAATACACTAAAGAGGCAATTACCAAGAGCCCGGCCCATCGAGGATTTACCATTTATAGAAGGAATCGTTGGGATAGGAACAAAGGTTATTTTAGAAGCCGAAGGAGAGGACAAAAAAAGGGAAATCTTGCTCCTTGGCCCATGGGATAGAATTTCCGAAAAAGAGGTTCTTTCTCACACTGCACCACTGGCAGGAGAACTACTTGGAAAAAAGTTAGGTGACTTCTTCACTGACAATTACCATAAAAAAAGATACAGGATTATCCTTATCGAAAAATACCGTAATCAAAAATAATATATTAACTGAATCAAAACATGCTCACCATTTTTGCTTGACTTTTTTGATTTTCTCTGTTATATAAGTCTAATATTCAGTAAAAGTGCTGTTGGTTATTTTGCTGGATTAAATAATTGTATGGTATAAAAACTTATAAGGAGGGTCAGTGGCAATAAAGGTTGGTATCAATGGTTTTGGACGAATCGGGAGGTTGGTATTCAGACTCGGAATGAAAAATCCCGAATTTGACTTTGTGGGTGTAAACGACATTACCGGTGCGGAGAATCTCGCTTACTTACTTAAGTATGATTCAACACACGGTGTCTTAGAAAAAGATGTTAAGGTAGAAAACGATGAACTTATTGTAGCAGGAGACAGGTTTAAGGTTTTTGCTATCAAAAATCCGAAGGATATTCCATGGAAGGAACTTGGGGTAGACATAGTTATTGAATCAACTGGGATATTTAGAAGTAGGGATAAAGCAGCCAAACATCTTGAAGCAGGTGCCAAAAAGGTAATTCTTACTGCTCCAGGAAAAGGTGAACCCCCTGACTTCACCGCTGTTCTTGGCATAAACGAGGAGCATTATGACCCTAAAAATCACAATGTGATATCAAACGCATCCTGTACAACGAACTGTTTCGGACCGATGGTAAAGGTGTTGAATGACAATTTTAAGATAAAAAAAGGTTTTATGACTACTATCCATGCTTATACCAATGACCAGAGGTTGATGGATACCCCCCACAAAGCAATGCGGAGGGGCAGAGCCGCAGCTTATTCTATCATTCCAACAACAACGGGTGCAGCGAAGGCAATAGTACTTGTGATGCCTGAATTTAAAAATAAACTTGATGCTATATCTATAAGGGTTCCCGTCATAGATGGCTCCTTGGTTGACTTTGTTTGTGAAGTGGAGAAAAGTACAACTGTAGAAGAGATAAACGAGGCATTCAAAAATGCTTCCGAGGGTGCTTTTAAGGGTCTTATCCAATATTCCAAAGACCCCCTTGTTTCTGTTGACATTATTGGAAATTCCCATTCCTTGGTATTCGATTCTCTCGAAACAAAAATGCTCGGAGACAATTTTATAAAGCTAGTTGGATGGTATGACAATGAATATGGATACGCATCAAGGGTTGTAGACCTAGCGAAATATATTGGAGAAAGATTGTAATGAATTATGACAAACTGAGGATTACCGACATTGAAGTTGAAAATAAAAGGGTCTTTACAAGATTAGACCTCAATGTGCCGCTTGATGAAAATTGTAATATCGCAGATGATCACAGAATTGTCTCAGCTTTACCTACTATTAAATACATCCTAAAAAAAGGTGGAAAACCCATCCTCGCTTCACACCTTGGAAGACCAAAGGGTAAAGTTGTCCCAGAACTCTCATTAAAACCCGTTCGAAAAAGACTCCAGGAACTCCTCGATACCAAAATCATTCTTGCGGAAGCAACCGTGAACGATGAAATTATCGGAATAAGCAAAAATTTAACGGCAGGGGAGGTATTACTCATTGAGAATCTCAGATTTGAACCCGGGGAAAAAAAGAATGACCCAGAATTCAGCAGGAAACTTTCCTTGTTAGGAGACCTATATATAAACGATGCATTTGGAACGGCACATAGAGCGCATGCTTCTGTTACTGGTATAACGGAATTTTATAATAAAAGGGCAATGGGATTTCTGATGGAAAAAGAACTTAAATGGCTCGGTTATGCGCTTGAGAATCCAAACAAATCCTTTATAGCGGTTCTTGGAGGTGCAAAAATCTCGGACAAGATAGAAGTAATAATGAACCTTATTCCAAAGGTAGATACTATCATTGTCGGTGGAGCAATGGCTTTCACATTTCTTAAAGCAAAAGGTGTTACAGTCGGTAATTCACTTATCGATAATAACAAATTACCAGAGGCAATGAAAATCCTTAACTATGCAATAGAAAAGAAAACAAATTTCGTTTTACCAAATGATTTTGTTGTTGCTAATAAATTCTCCGATGATGCTGAGAAGAAAACTGTAGAAAGGGATAAGATACCCGATGGTTGGATGGGATTGGATATTGGTCCATTGACAACAAAAATATTCGAGCAGGCACTTATGACCGCACAAACTATCTTCTGGAATGGACCAATGGGTGTTTTCGAAATGGACAACTTCAAGAAAGGAACATTCCAGATAGCAAAAACGATAGCAGAGAGAACCCAAAAAGGTGCTATTACAGTAATTGGTGGAGGAGATAGTGTCTCTGCGGTAAAAATGGCTGGTCTCGAAAACAGATTTACACATATCTCAACTGGTGGGGGAGCATCACTCGAATTTATGGCAGGCAAGGACCTTCCAGGAATCTCTTCACTATCAGATAGGGAGGAACATTGAGAAGATACCTTATTGCTGGAAATTGGAAGATGAACAAAACCAACCAAGAAGCGGTTGAACTTGCAGGAAAGGTCGTCCCAAAAGTGGAAAACATCCATAATGTTGACATTGTAATCTGTCCACCATTCACAGCGCTTGCACCTGTCTATGATATAATCAAGGATTCGAATGTGCATCTCGGTGCACAGAATATGTTTTATGAAGACGAAGGTGCTTACACAGGGGAAATCTCTGCAAAATTTCTAAAAACTCTTGGATGTAAATTTGTAATAATAGGGCATTCTGAGAGAAGAAAATATTTTAATGAAACGGATAATAACGTTAACAGAAAAATCAAAAAGGCACTCGAGCTTGGGCTCATTCCAATCGTATGTGTTGGCGAAACACTTGACGAAAGAGAAAACGGTGAGACGGAAAAGATTGTAAAAAGAGAAATCGTTACCGCTTTAGAAAATCAGATAGATAGTGAAAAATTAATCCTTGCATACGAACCCATCTGGGCAATCGGTACAGGTAGGACGGCAGCTCCAGAAGATGCAAATAAGATTCATAAACTCATCAGAAACATAGTAAAAACCGATTTTGCAATGGATGGAAATGCTATAAGGATTATTTACGGCGGTAGTGTAAAACCAGCGAATACTGAAGCACTGATGTTGCAAAGCGATATCGATGGTTCACTCATCGGTGGTGCAAGTCTCGATGCCAAAGGCTTTGTAGATATAATCACCACCACAGCTGGTTTGCCATAGGAGGAAAATATGTTTGCAATATTTTTACCGATACATTTAGTAGTATCTATACTCCTTATTATTGTTGTGCTTTTACAACAAGCAAAAGGAGCCGGACTTTCACCTGTTTTTGGAGGCGGTCAGAGTATCTTTGGGGCAAGAGGTGCTACTTCATTCCTTTCAAAGATGACAGCAGTGCTTGCTACTCTCTTTATGATAACATCAATCCTCCTTGCTATTTCTCCAAAATTCAGAACGAGCGAGACAGGAATAGAACGGGAATTGAAAAAAGACCTTATCCCCCAAGAGACTACCCCGACGGCACCCGGGGCCGGTAGTGAAACTGAAAAACTACCCATCCTTCCAGCAGGAGGAGAGTAAAAAAATATAGAAAGATAAAAGGAGCTAATATGAAAGCGGTTATAGAAACTGGTGGTTTTCAGTATTCAGTTCAGGAAACCGAAAAGGTAAAAGTCCCAAAAATCAATGCTAAGATTGGTGATAAAGTGAAATTCGACAGGGTTCTTGCAATAATAGATGGGAAAAAATCAATATTTGGCAAACCCTATCTTAAACAATTCTGGGTTGATGGAGAAATTATAGACCAGTCCAGGTATCCGAAGGTTATCTCATTCAAATTTAAGAGAAGAAAGGATTACAAAAGGCTAAAAGGACATCGTCAGCACTATACAGAAGTTCTCATTAAGAAAATAGCAACAAAACAAACTAAAGAAACAAAACAAACCAAAGAAACTAAATAGACTAAATCGGAGGTAAATTATGGCGCATAAAAAAGGTGTGGGTTCCTCAAGAAATGGAAGGAATAGCAATCCCAAATTTCTGGGTGTAAAAAGATTTTCCGGGCAGGCCGTAAATGCTGGAACCATTATCGTAAGACAGAGAGGAACAAAAATACATCCTGGAAATAATGTAGGTAAGGGAAAAGACGACACACTCTTTGCACTTACTACAGGCATTGTTAAATTTGAACGGATGGGGAAAAACAAAAAAAAGGTGAGTGTCTATAGCCAACCCTAAACCCCTCCCCACCCCAAAACAATAAAACCACAGAGAACACAGAGACACAGAGAACACAACAAAAGTGTATCTCCTTACCACCACACCAAAACAATGAAACCACAGAGAACATAACAAAAGTGTATCTCCCTACCACCACACCAAAACAATGAAACCACAGAGAACATAACAAAAGTGTATCTCCTTACCACCACACCAAAACATATTTAGACACTGATTAACACTAATAAAATATTGTCATTTGTCATTATACACTGGACATTTGAAATTGGGTTCAATTTCCTAATCTCCATTTTCAAATTTCTGGTTTATTTAGTTTAGATTTCATTTCTCATTTGCCGTTATTATGTTTTAGGTATCCAATCCGAAATTCGCAATTCGAAATCCGAAATGGTTTTATTGCCCTATGCACTTTTTTCACCACTACATCTCCATTTTAATCTTTATGCCCGTGCTCATAAAAAAGCCAGATAAAAATACCCGAGGATAAATATGGATAGAGTGTTGTGTGGATAGCCAGACCCAGGTTTTTATTGTGAAAATAATGAAATCCAAAACTGGGATGGAGTGCAAACTCGTCTTCACCACTGATATCCTCCCATGCGAGGTCTACTCTCATATTTCCTCCATCATAAAAAGTTTTATTAACAATAACAGAAATTTTTAATATTTGCAAGGAAAAAGTAAATTTCTCCTTGCACTTTTTTGTTTTATGTGATATAAGAATATCAAAACATAGGAGGCAAAGTGAGAAAAATCTTAAATATTTTGTTCTTGGTATCTTTTTTTTACACACCATTCCTTCTGAATGGAAGTGAACTTTACAAACCACCGCAAAAGGAGAGAATTGGTAAAAGGTTGCAATATGCTATGGAAAAAATGTCGGACACCGATGAACTCAATATCTGGGTCTTTTTTACGGACAAAGGTATATTTACCAAAGACGAATATAATAAAAGGATTGCCCAATTCAAGAACAATCTCAGTCCGCGTAGAAGAAGAAGGAGGGAAAAAACAGGGAAGATAGAAATAGTAGATTTCACAGACCTTCCCGTTAACAGGGATTATGTTAAAAGGATTGAAGAGGAAGGAGCAGAGAAAAGGGTAGTATCAAACTGGCTGAACGGAGCAAGCTTCAGGGTAAAAAAATCAGAGATAGAAACATTGAAGGATTTACCTTTTATACGGAAAGTGGAAAGGGTGGAAAAATTTTACTCCCAACCCCTGAAATATAAACCGGTAGAAAAAATTATGAAGAAAATGGATAAGGAAGAGGAATACGAATTTAATTACGGAAATTCAAAAGCCCAGAATTCCGTTATCGCAGTAGATATTGCACACAATAATGGTTATTTCGGCAAAGGTATAAGGATAGGTCTGTTTGATACAGGATTTTATCTTGACTCAACGAGGTTCGAAGCACTGGGTGTGGTAAGTAAAAACATTATAGATACATGGAACTTCATACATGATACCTCTTATGTAGGACCCGAATATGGCGACCCTCCTGGACAAATCAATCATGGCACATCGATGCTTTCACTGATTGCTGGATTCAAGGATAACGAACTCATAGGACCTGCCTTCAATGCAGAGTTCGCTCTCGCAAAAACCGAGCAAATAGATAGAGAGATAAAACAGGAAGAGGACCGCTGGGCTGCTGCTGCTGAATGGGCAGATTCCTGCGGTCCTGATAAAGGTGGTGTTGATATTATATCCAGTTCTCTCGGTTATAAAACCTTTAATGACACTATAGGATATTCATACACAGATATGAATGGGAATTCAGCAAAAATCACAATAGCAGCTGACCTTGCAGTGAGCAAGGGTATTGTCGTTGTGACAGCTATGGGCAATGTTGACTATAAAAACCCTACCGATAGACCAGATACCTGTATCGTAGCACCTGCGGATGGAGACAGTATAATCTCAGTAGGTGCAGTAGATAGTAACTATGTTTCGGGAAAATGGGAATGGGCATGGCTACCCGAAGCGGAAACAGGTGCTATAATCGGACCAACTTCTGATGGTAGAAGAAAACCCGAGGTCTGTGCCACCTGGTGCGGGCATCATACAAATCCTGAATATGACCCCGAACAACCTGATACTGCCCAAAAAAGTCCTTATGTCACGGGACAGGGAACATCCGTTTCCACAGCAATGCTCGCTGGAGGGTGTGCTCTTATTTTGCAGGCACATCCAGATTGGTCTCCTATGAAGCTCAAGGATGTACTTTGCAAAACAGCGAGCCAATCAGGGACCCCTGATGATACACTTGGATGGGGCATCGCGAATATATGGGAAGCAATAAACTACGAAAAACCTGAGATACCTTCATTCGAAAAGGATGAACTATCCCCACCATATCCCAATCCATTCGTTCCTAAAAAACATAGCAGGGTTGTCATACCCTTCAATATAATGAACCAGGGTCTTGGAGGAACCATATTCATATATTCTCTATCGGGCAAGAAAATCAGGGAAATAGACCTCGGTTCTTTCCTCTTACCTGGTAGGTATACAACACCAGAGGAGGGTGCAGTAATCTGGGATGGTAAGGAGAGTAACGGTAACATCGTCGATTCTGGTATCTACATCATTCTACTGAGAACGGGTTACGCAAGTTCAACCCAAAAACTCGCTGTCGTAAGATAGTAACTTGTGATAGAAGGAGGAAAGAATGAAAAGGATACTTTTAATATTTGCACTGTGCTTGATTATATTTGTTGGCTGCAAAGAAGGATATATATCTGAGGAAGCAGAGGAAACCGAACCCCAAACCACACGAGAAGAATTAGATAAAGCGAAAACTGCTACAGAAGGATTTGACACTCAATACGGGGAGGAAAAATTCGAAGCGAAAACCATCAAAACAGCTTATGTAACTGTACATTCCAACAGGGTTAATGAATCCTGCGATAAAACACTCTTGCTGGTTAAAAAATACAATGGTCTCATTGTTAATTCCAGTACATCTAAATATGAAGAAAAAGAAGAGGCAGTAATTGAGATAAAAATACTACCTAAACATTTCCTTACATTTATAGATGAGTTAAAAACCATAGGAGATGTGGAATCGAAAAGCATCAGTGAAGAGGATGTAACAGAAGAGTATTATGACATTGAAGCAAGATATACCAATGCACTAAAAGTACAGAAGAGGCTATTTGACCTTCTCAAAAAAGCAAACAGGGTTGAGGACATCCTCAAGATTGAGAAGGAAATTGAGAGAGTGGGTGAAAATATCGAGACCTTTGAAGGAAGAATAAAATACCTAAACAGTAAAACCAACTATGCACACATCACGGTCACTATTTATAACAGGAAAATCAGTCTTATTGGGAAAATAGGAATAAAGGAAGGTTTTGCTAAATCCATTAGATATGCCATACATTTTTTCTTTGGAATAATCTGGTTTATAATCGTTCTTATTCCACTCGTTATCTTAATTATTATCATCTGGTTAATTATTGTCAAGATTATTCGTAAGAAGAGAGATAAAAAATAGGGTAGGAGCAGGTTCCATCTGCGAAAATATGACAAATAAACCAGAGATAAAACCCTATTTTGATAGTATCCTTCTCTACTGTTTAATTCAGGAATTCCAAAATCTAAAAGGACAAAAATTAAAATCTCTTCAAAAGGATAGAGAGAATAATATCTATCTCTCCTTTGGGGATTGCATATTTTTTGCATCCACACACCCATCTTTTTACAGGGTTCACCTATTACCGAGAAAAAGGATTAAGGATTTAAGGAAACATCCTTTTGAAGACTACATAAGATTCTCCAATGTTATTGAAATAAAACAATTGGGATTGGACAGAATCTTTTACATACATTTTTCGAAAAGTAATTCCGCATCTCATCACTATCTTCTTTTCGAACTTATGGGTCCTTCATCAAATGTATATCTACTTAACAGTAATAAGAATATAATTTTGCAGCATAAAAAAACCACAAGAAACAAGAAAGGAGAGAAATATTCGTTTATCCCTGTGGATATTAGCTATTCTGCCGAGGAACAGGAGGAACCCTCAGCCAAAGAGACACTCAAGTATATTATGGATGCTGTATCACCCATAACAATAATAGAAAAACGATTTAAGAAATTACCGGAGTGGTTAAAAGAGATAATATCCAAAAGAGATGAGCAGCAAATAAAAAAGAATTTTTCATCAATAATCAAAAATCCGAAACCCTACATTCTATATGAAAACGTTATACCCTTATACATATCCCCGAGCAGAATAGAAGGAAAAGCAGAAAAAAAAGAATCCTTCAGCACCGCTGTAGCGGAACTTTACGACTATTTCATAGAAGAGGAAAGGAAGAAAAGGATAAAAAGGAATATAACAAAAGAGATAAAAAACAGGGAAAAGATACTAAAAAGACTACAGTTGGATAGTGAGAGGTCGGAATCGAGCGAGGAGTTTAAGAAAAAGGCAGAACTCATCCTTGTCAATCTTAAAAAGATAAAAAAAGGGATTAAGAAACTTCACATAGAAGACCCTTACAATAAAAGCAATTTTATCGAGATTGAAATAAACCCAACAAAGTCACCTATCAAGAATGCTGAAGAATACTTCAAAAAACATAGAAAAGCAAAAAAAAGCAAAAAGATAATTGAGCAAAGAAAAAGAATAATATTAGAAGAAACAGAGAACCTAAAAAAATATATAGAGGGATTTAATGAATTGAACAGTATGGAATTAAAGGAACTCGAATCTCAATTCCTCACAAAAAGAACCTTTAAGGAGAAGACAATTTGCAAAAAAAAGTTCAGGAGGTTATTGACAAGACGAGGAAAAACCGTTCTTATTGGCAGAAACAGATACGAAAATGAAGAGCTTACATTCGGAACGGCAAAACTTAGCGACCTCTTTTTTCATATAAGGGAAGCACCGGGTAGTCACACGATACTAATAAACGATGGAAAACTCGCAATGGACGATATCGTTGACGCCGCAAGAATAGCTGCCCATTTCAGTAAGGCACAACATTCCACTATAGTTCCTGTAAGTTATACAGAAAGAAGGTTTGTGAGAAGGTCGAGAAAATTGGGACCCGGCAAGGTTATGCTCACCAAAGAAAAGACCATCTTCGTAAAGCCCGAAATCCCATCTCGCCCTACAGAAAAGTAATCCCTGATATAAAGTTCTATGAAAAAGTAGCCTATACATCCCGTTAAATATGAGATGTTCCAATGGGTTTCCCTTTTTAAACTTGATTTTTTTTTATTTATATGATATTATGCCCTCTATGAAAAAATGAGCGAACGGTCAATCTGCAAATCAGTACTTACGAAGAAGAGAAAGGCAGTTTAAAGATGCTAAGAAAGAATGCTCGAAAGTTATTAAAACTTAATACTCCTTCGTATGTCTACGATGAAAACAAAATAAATAGTAACATTGACATGCTTAAAAAGGTTTTTTATCGTGGCAATACGGAAATCCTTTATGCTGCCAAAGCAAATTCCTCTGTCTCCGTCCTCAAACTTATTCGTAGGCAGTCCCTTGGTGTTGAAGTTGTATCACCGGGAGAAATCTTTCTGTCACTTAAAGCAGGATTTGAACCCGATAGAATCCTATACAATAGCATTGCACGTACAAAACAAGACATCGATTATGCTCTCATAAATGGTATTACACTGTTTAATTTTGAAGCAATTGACCAGGCAAAACTTCTGGAACACTGTGCAAAGAAAAAGAAAAAAGAGATAAAGCTCTTCGTGCGTTTAAACCCTTCAATCTTTGCGGGAACCCACACGCATCTCTCGACAGGCGCTCCATTGAGCAAATTCGGTATTGAAGTGAACGAACTTGCAAAGGTCATAAAACTTGCGAAAAAGTTTAAATATGCAAAATTAGTTGGTTTGCATTCCCACATTGGTTCTCAGATACTATCTTCTTCTCCGTTCATAAAGGCAGCGAAAAATTGCGCAAGGATATTGAGAACTTTCAGAAAAATGGGAATTAAAATGGATTACCTCAATCTCGGTGGAGGATTTGGAGTACAATACTCGAAGTCTGATGAAAAACTTAACTTTACCCACATACAGGAAACTTACTACAGGATAGCACAAAAAAACAATGTGAAACTCTTCGTTGAACCGGGTAGATTCATAATTGCTAATGCAGGTTTTATCTTGACGAGAATAATATCGAAAAAGATGAGAAATAGAACTCCACTCTACATAGTAGATGCAGGAATGACGGAAAACCCAAGACCCGCAATATACAGGGCACACCACCACATCGAGCTGCTTACAAGAAGGAATGGGCGAAAAAAGAAATCGCGTATTACAGGACCCCTTTGCGAGAATTCGAATGAATTTGGCACTTACTCTCTTCCTTCACTTAAAATAGGTGACTATCTTGTCATACAAAACAGCGGTGCATATACACGAACTATGGCTTCAAACTATAATGGTAGATTGCTTGCCGAAGAATATATCTATACCGGGGAATCGCTTTGCAAAACAAGGACAAAACAAACTCTATTGAATCTTATCGAAAATGAAAAATATTAAAGTCATAAAAATCGGTGGCTCTGTATTAAGGACACCGTATGATTATACCAAAGTTGCAGCTAAAGTGATAGAGAACATAAATTCTAATGTTTGTATCGTAACATCTGCTATGAAAGGAACCACCAGCAAACTCGTTTCCTCATTCTTGCAAGCAATACCTGAAGCTGATTTCTGGAACTTCGAAAAATTTGTTGGAATGGGTGAAGTGCATTCTGCAATCCTTCTGGATTCTGCATTCAAATCTCTGGGGAAAAACTCCATAGCTGTGCTCCCATGGATGAAGGAATGGCCTCTGTATGTTTCGCTGAAAGACAAACAACCCATATCTCTGAAGAAAACAAATGAAATGAGAAACTTCAGGCTCCTGAAAAAAAGCGAAAGAAAAGTCAAAAAATATTTCCGTCATCTTTTACAAAGATACGAAATAATAATAATCCCTGGATTCGTAGTCAAGGACACGAAGGGAAGGTTTGTTACTCTTGGTAGGGGAGGCAGCGATATTTCCGCTCTCTTAATTGGTGAACTCCTAGGTACAGAAGAGCTAATCCTCATCAAGGACATCAACGGAATTATGAGGACTGACCCGAAAGCAAATGGCAAAGTTGAAAGAATAAAGAACCTTGACTCGACTGAATTGGGAATAATTACATCATCAGGGGCACAGATTCTAAATCCCCTATCACTCAAACACAGAGACAAACTTAAAAAAATAAGAATCGTTTCATTCGACTCTAAATCCTTTCGAACCGGAACAGAAATTTCATTTGGAAAGAGTATATCCGTAAACATATCCGATAAGGAATTTTCCGTTTTGACATTTATTGGGAATAAGATGCCTGAAACACCTGGAATTCTGTACGGAATCTCGAAAATTCTAAAAAATAACGACATTTCTATACACTCTATTACCATTTCGGATAATCTGCTTTCATTATACACAGAAAATAATATAGGTGATTACGCTTACAGACAACTTACCCCATTATTGGGGAAGATAAAGAATTTGAAGGCATTGAATATCAAAAAGGACATTGGAAAGGTAACTATAAGAAGCCTTAAATTTATTAATGAACCGGGAATCGTTAAAAAGATTGTCTCTCCAATTTCCAAACAGGGAATAAATATATGGGAGGTTCTTACGATACACACCGATGTTATGGTTTTTGTGGACAAAAAAGACCTCGTTAAAACATATAGAGTGTTAAAGAAAATATTTTCAAAGAAGTGATGCCAGTCAATAAAGATAATAGTTAAAAAGCGAGGAATATTATTATGCCATTTTCCCTTTTTACCGACATTGAGGGTTCACCGAAAAGTGGGAAAAATACAAAAATGAAATGTGTGAAATTCTTTCTCGTCACGATGCAATATTGAAAGAGAAGATAAATTCTTTTCGAGGAAAAATAATCAAACATACTGGAGACGGCGTATTTGCGGTATTAGATGAAGGTGAACCTCCGAAGTGCGCAATTGAAATTCAAAAAAAACTTGCTGAAGAAAACTGGGGTAAAATCGGTGAACTACGGATTCGTATAGGAATCCATGCTGGAGTTGCGGAAAAAAGAGAACAAGATTATTTTGGTCCCGCCATTAATAAAACAGCAAGGGTTATGGCAATTGCCTGGGGAGG
>Ga0209121_10003512_pt1 | contig 15153 bp, 14 predicted proteins | sample Cruoilmetagenom3_FD_187292 | JGI IMG/M metagenome (GOLD analysis project Ga0209121, IMG submission 187292) | Oil polluted marine microbial communities from Coal Oil Point, Santa Barbara, California, USA - Sample 3 (SPAdes) (version 2) | ecosystem: Environmental > Aquatic > Marine > Oil seeps ...
CTATTGACAAAGCTATAACATGTGTTATATTGGATAGAGGAGGTGAGATATGTTTTGTCCTAAATGTGGTACGGAAAATCCCGAGGGGGCTAAGTTTTGCTCTAAGTGTGGCGCCGACCTTGCTCCTTCCGCTGGGGGGGCTGAAACTAAGCCACCAGCGGAAACCAGCACTGGGCTCTCAGCCAATGTAGCTGGGCTTCTGTGCTATGTGGGTTGCTGGATAAGCGGCATAGTTTTTGCGGTGATTGAGAAAAAGAGCACATTTGTTAAATTCCACGCCTGGCAATCCATTATGACCTTCGGTGTATTGAGTGTAGCTCAGATTATTGTATCAGGAATTCTTGCTGGTATTGGAGCTGCTACTTTTTCGCTAGGGTTGATTGCTGTTGCAGGAGTACTTGGCACGATTATTTGGATTCTGAGTGTTGGACTATGGATTGCTCTCATGATCCAGGCGGGAACTGGCAAGATGTGGAAGCTGCCCTGGGCGGGTAACTGGGCTGAGAGGCAAGCCAGCAAGTAAGGCTAATAGCTAATCGCTTTTGGAAATAATTGTTTTTAGCCTTCTCTCAAAAACGCTTCTTTCCAAAAGGACTCTTCTTTGGCATTTGAGGCATTTAATGCCGATGTCGGCACCAATTCTTACCACTTCCCACTCATAGCTGCCGCAAGGATGTGGTTTGCGCAGCTGAACTATATCACCGACATTTATTTCTATAGTCATTTATCTGGTCGCGTATTCTCTCGGCCATATTTCTAGCTGCTTGGGCAAAATCCTTTCCCTTTGAAGCGTAAAGAATTTGCCTTGAGACAGCTATAATCGCCTTTTCTCCTTGAGCATCCACTCCATATTTGACTGCTGAAGCTAAATCTCCACCTTGAGCACCAATACCTGGAATGAGCAAACACATTTCGGGACAAATAGAACGGACCTCCTTTAAATCCTCAGGATAAGTAGCTCCCACCACCAGTCCGATATTGCCATAAACATTCCATTCTCTGGCTTTCTGTGCTATCACTTCATAAAGCGAAAAACCGCTGCCACAGCGAAGCTGTTGAAAATCCGTGGCTCCGGGGTTTGATGTTCGGCATAAAATAAATATCCCTTTATCTTGGTAGCTAATGAAAGGCTCTATGGAGTCAAAGCCAAGATATGGATTAACTGTAGTTGCATCAAAGCCGAAGGTGGAGAAAAGAGCTTTAGCATAGGCTTTGGCAGTATTGCCTATATCGCCACGCTTAGCATCGCCAATTATAGGAATATCGCTAGGCATATATTCAATGGTCTTCTCCAAAATGATGAGCCCTTCAATTCCTAAGGCTTCGTAAAAGGCTAAATTAGGCTTGTAGGCACACACCAAGTCGCAAGTAGCAGCGATGATAGCCTGGTTAAACTCTAAAATATCCACTTTGGGCATAAGGGCAGGATCAGGGTCAAGCCCGATACAAAGCAGGCTTTTGTTTTTTTGGCTCATTGCTAGTAGCTTGTCACTGAATTTCATTGTATTCATAATATCAAAGGGCAGCAATAAGTTAAAGCTCAGGCGATGTAGTATAATTGATAAACTTCGAGAACAATAAGGTGAATTATAGCCAGGCTGAGGAGTATCTTTGTAATAATTTTATTGATTATGAGCGAATTCCTGTCTCCTACACCTCGCCTGGTTATGACTTAAGGCATGTAGAAGAGCTTTTACACCGACTAGGTGACCCTCACTTAGCAGCTAAGACAATTCATATAGCAGGCACTAAAGGAAAGGGGAGTGTGGCTGCTATGATTGCTCAAGTTTTGTGGGCTTCCGGCTATAAGACAGGGTTATATACCTCTCCCCACCTTCATACCGTGAGGGAGCGCATTAGGATAGATGGTAACTTAATTTCACCCAGTGAGTTTGCCGCTTTAGTGACAGAAAACAAGCCTTACTTTGAGGCGATAAACCATGACCCCGTTTTTAGGCAGCTGACTTTCTTCGAAGTATTGACTGCACTCGCTTTTGCCTATTTCAAGCAGAAGCAAGCAGATTTTCAGGTGCTGGAAGTGGGCTTAGGCGGCAGATTTGATGCTACCAATGTAGCTAAGCCTGAAGTCTGCATTATCACCTCCATCAGCCTGGATCATACTGGAGTCCTAGGTAACAGCTTGGACAAAATAGCTTATGAAAAAGCGGGAATCATAAAGCCTGACTGCTGGGTGGTGACCTCTCCTCAGCCAGAAGAGGTGATTCAAGTGATTAATGATATTTGTCGCCAGCGAGGGGCGAAGTTAGTCCAAGTAGGCAAGGATGTTATCTGGCGTAAGATAGCTAGCAACTTCCATCACCAATCATTTACAGTTGAGGGTGGAATGGGCAATCACCGTCTTACCATTCCACTTTTGGGTGATTTCCAAGCAGAGAATGCCGCCACTGCTGTAGCCAGTTTGGAAGTTTTAGCCTCTCAGGGCTTTGCCATTTCCACTGAAGACATCGCCAAAGGGCTGGCCCAGGTTAAATGGACTGGGCGATTCCAGATTCTAAATCACCAACCAGTAATATTAGTTGATGGAGCTCACAATGTAGCATCAGTGAGAAAACTGGTAGAGAGTATCAAGGGGTACTTTGATTATGACAAAATCTTTCTCATCATTGGGACATCTTGCGACAAAGATATATCAGGTATAGTGAAAGAGCTAATTTCCCTTTCTCCTCAAGTTACTGTCACACGCTCTTCGCATCCTCGTGCCGCCTCCCCCTCCACTATAGCTTCTGAGCTTGCTAGATGTGGCATTAAACCAAAGATTGTGGAAAGTGTGCCTCAAGCTCTATCCCAGGCTTTATCTGTAGCTAGCAAGAGAGACCTTATCTGCATTACTGGCTCCTTATTTATAGTAGCAGAAGCTTTACGGGTATTTGCCTAAATTTGAGCGTCTACCGGGGAGGTAAGGGCTTCTTTGGGCAGCATATTGCCTAGTATCTGCTGTAATGCCATTATGTGGCTACATATTCCCCATTGAGAGAAGAAATAGCACGAGCAGTGCCATTTCCCTTCAGCGTAGTTTACGGTGTGTATGTCGTGCCCCCCACGAAACTTAGCTGTGAAGTTCGATAAGGTGACACGGTCTGGTTCTTGGGCATACCTTTTGGCTTTTTCAATTTTCCCGATAAGGCTTGATCTCATCCATATACCTCCTTATAGCTAATTATCCGCCAATTTTAAGCGATCTCAGTTAAAGTATATAATAACATTTATTAAACTTTTAAAAAATTTATTTTTGATTTGCTATGGACGGCAAGTTCACGCGTGACCAATTTACTGACATCATGAAGGGGCATGATGCCGATTATATTGAAATTAGGCTAGAGGAGAGACAGGCTACTCATATCACCTACCGAGGTGAGAGATTAGAGGAGATAGACAGGACTGGCAGCTCTGGTGGTAATATTCGAGCTTTGGTCAAGGGAGGTTGGGGATTTGTCAGTTTTAATAACCTTGATAAGCTATGGGACAAGGTAACTCTGGCAGTAGAGGAAGCGAGACTGGCTAGCCGGGAATCGTTTCAACTTCCCCCGAGAGAGCCTATAGTAGATACGGTGATACCACAATTGAACAAGGATTCAGCCACTATATCATTGGCAACAAAGAAACAGCTCCTAGAGGAATACAATGATATTATGTTGAGCTTGCCTAAGATTCAAAGTTCAAGAATTGATTATCGTGATAGCAGGCGCAGAGTTATTTTTACCAACTCTGAAGGCAGCTATGTAGAGCAGGTAAAGCCAGACCTTACTTTACGGTTGGCAGCTATAGCTCGGGATAACAGTGAGATTCAGCAAGCAGGATTAAGCCTGGGCAGTAAAGGCGAATTTTCCGTGGTAGAGGGTCTACATAAGCAAGTAAATGACGTAGCGAGGCGAGCTGCAGCCCTCCTTTCCGCTCCTCAGGTAAAGGGTGGTGAATATACCGTGATTTTAGACCCGATCCTGGCTGGGGTTTTTGCCCACGAAGCCTTTGGGCATTTATCCGAATCGGATTTTGTGTATCAGAATGAGCAACTACGAAATATTATGACTTTGGGAAGAAGATTTGGAGGTAAGCACCTCAATATTGTTGACAATGCCACTATTCCTGATTTAAGGGGGAGCTATAAATATGATGATGAAGGGGTGCCAGGTGCCAAAACTTATCTTATTTGGGAAGGTATTCTAGAGGGGAGGCTCCACTCTAGAGAGACGGCAGCTAGAATGGAGGAAAAGCCTACAGGGAATGCTCGTGCCATTAATTATGTCTTTCCTCCTATAGTGCGGATGACCAATACCTTTATTGAGCCCAGCAATTCATCTTTTGAAGAAATGCTTGGTGACATCAAAGAAGGTGTGTATCTCAAGGACTGGTATGGAGGAACGACTAGCTTAGAAATGTTCACTTTCTCCGCTGGGGAAGCTTATATGATTCGCCAGGGGAAATTGGCAGAGCTGTTGCGTCCCGTGGTGTTGACTGGGAATGTTTTTGTTACTCTGGAAAATATAGACGCTATAGGCAATGACCTACAGATGAATCAAGGCGGTGGCTGTGGCAAGGGAGGACAATCTCCATTACCTGTTTCTAATGGCAGCCCGCATATCAGAATTCGCCATTGTGTAGTTGGAGGCAGATAATTGGAACACCTTCTATCTGAAGCCAAAAAGGTGGCTGAGCAAGCCGAGGTTTTCTGGGTTTCTTCCCGTGAAACACCGGTTCTTTTCGAAGCCAATAAGTTGAAGCAGGTCCAAACCAAGGAAAGTAGCAGTGTGGCTTTGCGAATTTTCCGGGAGGGTAGGGTTGGCTTTTCCACAGCTAGCAATATTGATGATAGAGAAACTTTGCTCCGTATGGCTGTGGAGACATCCCAATCTGGGCTTCCAGCAAAATTTCAATTTCCTTCCTTAAAGCATTACCCCGAAGTAAGTATCTTTGACCCTCAAGTAGAAAAGATATCAATGGTGGAGATGGTTGAGCTTGGCAATGAGCTTATAGCTAGAGTTAGAGACCATGCTCCTGACATCCTCTGCGATGTTGAACTGACTAGAGGGACAAGCTCAGTCCATATAATTAATTCTCAAGGTGGCGAAGCAAGTTATGACAAGAGCTTCTTTGGACTTGGCTTGGAAGGAATCCTCATCCAAGATACAGATATGCTTTTTGTTGGTGATAGCGAGAGCTCATGTAAGTTGTCCCCAGTAACTAATACTTTGGCTGAAAGAGTAATCAGGCAACTGGAGCTGGCTAAGGAGAAGGCTACTGTATCCACTAAGTTATTACCAGTGATTTTTACCCCTCGGGGGGTGGCTAGTGCTTTGCTAAGCCCCATAGCGCTGGCTTTTAACGGCAAAACAGTTTTTGAAGGAGCCTCACCATTGAAAAATAAACTAGGAGAGCAAGTTTTTGACAAAAAGCTCAGCTTATGGGATGATGCTATATTGGCTTATCGTTTGGGAAGCTGCCCTTGTGATGATGAAGGGGTGCCCAGTCAACATCTACCACTCATCACAGAAGGAGTAGTGTCAAATTTCTTGTATGATTTACAAACAGCAGCTTTAGCTGGCGCTCAGAGCACTGGTAACGGCAGACGACTGGGTGGCACTTCCCCCAGGCCAGCTATAAGTTCCCTTATTATAAATGCTGGAGAGCTTTCTTTTAAGAACATGCTAGAGGATATAAAAGAGGGTTTGGTTGTAGAGCAGCTCATAGGTGCTGATCAGGGTAATCTCCTGAGCGGTGACTTCAGTGGTAATATCCTACTGGGATACAAAGTAGAAAACGGAGAAATAGTGGGGAGGGTGAAAGACGCCATGATTGCTGGAAATGTCTACGAGATTTTGAAGGAGTTCTTTGGCATAGGGCGTGAGGCAAGGTGGGTAAACGGAATTTTACAAACTCCTCCTCTATATTGCCCTCGTATATCAGTAGTAGCCAAGATGAGATGAAATCCATGAATGCAATAAAGCTTTATAAGCAGCCACACCCCAAGAGTTGCTCTATGTTCACTTCCTGGCCTGGCATTGGCGGTGTTTCCTTAATAGCAGCAAGGTATTTGAAAGAGAAGCTAAATGCTGTGGAAATAGGAGAAATCGACCCGGTCGACTTCTTTGAGCCAGTGGGCATTATAGTAGAAAACAATGTGGTCGAGGCCCCTCGTTTCCCCGAGAGCAAGTTTTATTATTGGCAAGATGATAAGACTAGGAAAGGCTTGGTCTTTTTTATTGGCGAGGAGCAGCCTAGCTCCAAGGGATATGAGTTAGCTAATTGCGTTTTGGATGTAGCGCAAGAGCTTAAGGTGCGAAGGGTATATAGCTGTGCCGCTGCTGTAACTAAGATTCATCATAGTGAAGAGCCAAAGGTTTGGGGAGTAGCTACAAAGCCTAAGTTGGTCAACGAGTTAAATAGATACAATGTTATTCTTAGAGGCAACCTCCGCATTGCTGGATTAAATGGACTAATATTAGGCATGGCTAAGGAGCGAGGCATTGAAGGTATTTGTTTGCTAGGTGAAGTGCCGACCCATGCTACCCAAATAGCAAATCCCAAATCCTCTCTAGCTGTGCTTAAGGTTCTAACTAGGATGTTGGGAATCGAGATTGACTTAACTGAACTTAGCCATCTCGCTAAGCAAGCAGGTGAAGAGATGGAGAGGATAGCTAAAAGAGCTACAGCTGAATTTATCGACCAATTTACTGAACCTATTTGGGAGCAGGAAGAAGATAACGAAGAATAGTGTAAATTGACCGGCAAAGCTAGAGATGGTATCATCAAATTAAATGTCAACTTTAGCTGAGCTTTACCAAGAAATTGCAAATTGCCAAGATTGTGAGCTAGCCAAATATCGTACCAAAGTTGTGCCTGGTGAGGGTGCTGAGGACGCTGAATTGCTTTTCATTGGTGAAGCACCAGGGTGGCATGAGGATCAGCAAGGGCGCCCTTTTGTGGGAGCGGCAGGAGAATTCTTAGACCAGTTGCTGACTTCAATAGGCTTAACACGGGGGCAGGTTTATATTGCCAATGTGATTAAATGTCGTCCTCCTCAAAATCGTGACCCTCTGCCAAGTGAGATACAAGCTTGCCGTAAGTGGCTCGACCGCCAAATAGAGATAATTCATCCAAAGATGATTGTTACTTTAGGTCGTTACTCCCTGGCAAGGTATTTTCTTAATGAGAACATAAGTAAGATTCACGGGAAATCGCGAAGATTAGGCGATATTATTTATTACCCTATGTATCATCCCGCCGCTGCTCTTCACCAGGGCAGTCTGCGCAAGATCATCGAGGCTGATATGCTAAGGATCCCGCAGATACTGGCCCAAAGTGAAGGGGTGATTGAAGCTCCAGTTGAATCTCAACAATTAAGCTTATTTTAGACACCATGTCAGCACAAAAATTAAAGATAATTCCTCTAGGTGGGCTAGGTGAAATTGGCAAAAACATGATGGCTTTGGAATATGCCAATGACATTATTGTTATTGACGCTGGGCTCATGTTCCCTAGTGAAGAAATGCTAGGAGTTGACTTAATTATCCCAGATATCAGCTATCTTTTGGAAAGGCAGCAAGATATAAGAGGTGTAATTATTACTCATGGGCATGAGGATCATATTGGTGCTTTGCCTTACATTTTACCTCGCCTTACCATCCCTGTTTATGCTACTAAACTTACCGAAAGATTGGTTTCTCTCGAACTTAAGCAGCGTGGAGCGAAAAGTAAAGCAAATCTAAATACAGTTCACTCAGGAAGTAAGATTACGCTAGGTAGTTTCACTATAGAGTTTTTTTCTGTTTGCCATAGTATTCCCGATTCTGTAGGGTTAATCATCTATACTCCGGTGGGCGTTGTAGTTCATAGTGGTGATTTTAAGCTCGAGTATACTCCGGTGATTGGCGAGCCCACTGACCTCAATCGATTAGCTTGGCTAGGGACAAAGGGAGTTTTACTTCTCCTCTCCGATTCTACTTATGTTGAGCTTCCTGGGTATACTCCCTCTGAAAGGGTGGTTAATGATACTCTGGAACATATTATTGTGGAGGCTCCAGGAAGAGTAATTATAGCCACCTTCTCCTCTCTCATTTCCCGCATTCAGCAGGTAATTGGCGCCGCTAGCAAGTATAATCGCCGCGTATTTATCACTGGACGCAGCATGAGAGAGATAGTGACTATGGCAATGAAAATGGGCTATCTCACAGCTCCTCCTAGCATTCTTTGCAATTTTAATGAGCTCGAAGGTTTGCCCCTTAATCAAGTTGTTATATTAGCCACTGGAAGCCAGGGTGAACCTACCTCTGCCTTAGTGCGCATGGCTAATCGAGAGCATAGTCAAGTTCAAATCATCCCTGGCGATACCGTGGTAATCTCAGCCACCCCTATTCCTGGTAATGAGGCACTAGTTAACAATACTATAGATAGCCTTTTTCGGCAGGGTGCTCAGGTAATTTATGACAAGTTGGCTCAGGTTCATGTTCACGGGCACGGCAGCCAAGAGGAGTTAAAACTTCTACTTAATTTGGTTAAGCCTAAATTCTTTGTACCTATTCATGGTGAATATCGCCACTTGAGTTTGCATGCTAAATTAGCCCAGAGCTTAGGTATGCCAAGGAACAACATTTTTGTCCTTGAGGATGGAGACATACTTGAACTAGGGCAAGATGAAGGAAAAGTCGTAGGTAAGACTCCTGTAGGAGATGTCTATGTAAATGGTTTGGTAACAGGTAAGCTAGATAGTGGCGTACTCCGTGACCGTAAATTGCTTTCCCGAGACGGAATTGTGGTAGTAACCCTTGCCATTGATGCTAAAAGAGGCAGATTACTAGGTAAACCTCGCATTGTAACACAAGGTTTTATTAATATTGAGCAAAGTCAGGCATTAATAGAGAAGAGCCAAAATGTGGTGATAGCTGCTTTGAATCATGATAAAAGATGCCTGGTTGAGCCAAGTTTCGCTGATGCTAGGGTAAAAGATTCACTAAGCAGATTCTTCTATGAACAAACCCACCGCCGTCCCATTATAATTCCGGTAACTATAGAAGTAGGGAGACACTCACCACCCAATCCCTTATCTGGCGAGGTAGAGGAGGTGTAGTTCCAGTGCCTAAAGCGAAGTATAAAGCTATGTCCAAGCCAAAGCAAAGGATGGTGGAAGGGCACCCATGGTGGAAGCGTATTTTCAGTTTCATTGCTTCACCGGTAATACGAAGACTTATATTAATTGGCATCATAATAGGACTGCTATATTGGTTTACTCCTCGTTTAGTTGACTGGGGTACCAACATACTTACATTATTTGGCTTTGGCTTAGCTATAATAGTCATTGTCTTAGGTGTGGTAATTTGGGTAGTATGGCGAGGGCACTTCTCCGCTTCAGTAAAGAGATGGAATTGGTTTATAGGAGGGATTATCCTAGCTTTATCCGTATGGGGAGTTCTCTCCTTTTTCACCCCTAAAGAAGGAATTCTAAGTCAAGCCACCTTAGGAGGAAGATTTGGGCAAGGCATAATAGGTGCCCCCGACATTATAGGAAGACTCCGAGTAGTTGGGCTTGTTGCCTTAGGGATTATTTTTATAGCTCCCCGGAAATTTGGGCGTGCTCTTCGAAGTGGCTGGCATCTCCTTACCAAGACCTTTCAACCTCGTCCTAAAGTTTCCCCTCCTCAGCCTACTCCTGAAGCTATCCACCTTGAGTCTGGCCCTACCGTTAGTGAAATAAAAGCAGAGCCTGTCCCTGAGGTAGAGGAAATAGTAGGAAAACGGGAACTGATCCTCACTCTAGGTGGCTGGCAGCTTCCACCCATCGACATCTTGGATAAACCGGTTGAGGCGAAATTGGATAAAGCTGATATTGAACAACGAGCTCAACTGATTGAGGAAGCTTTGACCAGCTATGGTGTGGAAGCTAAAGTTGTGCAGATAAACATGGGCCCTACAGTAACACAGTTTGGTGTTGAGCCCGGCTGGGATCGGAAATATAAGGAAATTAAAGAGAAGGGCAGAAATGGCAGCGTGCAGACGCGATTGGAAGAGGTATCGAGAACCAGGATTAGGGTAGACCGCATTACCTCCTTAGCTAATGATTTAGCCTTAGCCTTAGCTGCCCCTAGCATTAGAATTGAAGCTCCCGTGCCAGGGAAATCAGTGGTGGGCATTGAGGTTCCTAACACTATTTTTGGCTCAGTGGCTCTTCGCAGCGTGATAGAGACTGCTGCTTTTCAGAAAGTCAAAGCTAGGGCAAAGCTAGCCATTGCCTTAGGTAAGGGTGCTGGTGGCGAGGCTATAGCAGGTGATCTGGCTAGGATGCCTCACTTGCTCATTGCTGGAGCTACTGGCAGTGGTAAAACTGTTTGTCTTGATTCTATTATTTGTTGCTTGCTTTTACATAATAGCCCTGACGATGTCCGGTTCATTATGATTGACCCTAAGAGGGTGGAGCTAGTGACTTTTGATGGAATGCCTCACCTGACTGCTCCTGTAGTTGTAGATACTGATAAAGCTATAAAGGCGCTACGATGGCTCAACCATGAAATGGATAATCGCTACCGCCAGCTTGCCCAAGCTGGAGTGCGCAATATTGAAGGTTACAACAAAGACCGTTCACATGGGGAAGGATTACCATATCTGGTGTTGGTTATTGATGAGCTGGCTGATTTGATGATGGCAGCCTTTGACGAAGTAGAGCATACGCTTTGCCGATTAGCTCAGTTAGCTCGTGCTACAGGCATTCATCTCATCGTAGCTACTCAACGCCCTTCAGTGGATGTGGTCACTGGACTTATCAAATCAAATTTCCCCACTCGCATTAGTTTCGCCGTCACCTCCCAGGTGGATTCCAGGACTATCCTTGATGTAGTAGGTGCTGAGAAATTGCTAGGTCGAGGTGATATGCTTTATATGCCTACTGAAGCTAGTAAGCCTAAACGCCTTCAGGGAAGCTTCGTTTCCGACGCCGAAATCGAGAGGCTGGTATATTTCTGGGGAAATCAGAGGCAGATTGAAGTGAGCCCTATCAATTTTGATGAAGTGGCTCAACCTACCTTGCTGAGTCAAAGAATAGCTTCCGCTCCTGATCCTCTTTTAGAAGAAGCGAAACGTTTAGCACGAGAGCACAAACATATTTCCACTTCCTTCTTGCAGCGCCGCCTTCGCATTGGCTATCCCAGAGCTGCTCGCCTTATGGAAGCGCTGGAGCAGGAAGGCTTAGCCGAAATCAAATCTCAAAGATAAAAAAACAAATTTACAGACCAAAACTTAAAAACTTTTGACCTTTGCTTTGTATCTTTGCTTTTTGCATTTTAATCTTTTATTTAGCTTTACTAGGCGCCAAACTTGTCTAGCTTTAAAGCATTAGCCATAGCTAGAGGCATTATTTCTACTGCAGGAAAGCGTCCTAAACCGCCTTCAAGGCAAGCTCGCTCTGAGAATCCGGTGACACTATCGGGGAAACACCATCTGGACCTCAGCATGAATGGAACTGGATGCCAGCTATGCCTGGCTAAGACTGCTGGAGTGGAGTGATCTCCAGTGATAATCAAAACGTCGGAATTCAAAATGAGCAGCTCGGGAAGAGCATTATCGAGTTCCTCGATGGCACGAACCTTAGCTTTGAAGTTGCCATCCTCCCCTCTGGAATCGGTGCTCTTAAAGTGGATGAAGAAGAAATCGTAGTCATCATAGTAGCGGTGCAAACTTTCTAATTGGTCGGTTATGCTATCACCGGTTGGCAGCACCTTCATCCCTACTAACCTAGCCAAGCCTCGATACATAGGATAAACAGCGATGGCAGCCGACTTTAATTTGTAGACTTCAGACAAGGACGGGATGTCAGGGAGGCGGGAAAAGCCACGCATAAGCACCATGTTAGCGAAAGGAATGTTGGCTACTCGCGAGCGAAGCAATCTCTTCGCTTGGGATATAAATTCGTTAGCGATTTCCGCTGCCCTCTGCGCTCCCGGGGATAAAGCTTGTATCTTTTTGGGAGAAAGCCCTACTTGCTGAGGGTCAGAATCTGTTAGCTCGGGCGATAAGCCTTCACCCCGAAAGATAAGCACAAATCTGTGTTCTTTCACAGGTACAACAGAGACTTCGGCTCCATTGATGTTAATCTTATTCAATGAGCGGCACAATTCGGCATTCTTCTCTGTGGAGATTCTTCCTGCCCTCCTATCAGTGATGATTCCCTTATCATCAATAGTGCAGAAGTTACCGCGGGCAGCAATATCTTCGGGCTCTAGCTTCAAGTCTACTCCCAAGGCTTCAAGGACTCCACGACCGATATTATACTTAATAGGGTCATAGCCAAAGATAGCTAGGTGTCCCGGCGCGCTTCCCGGGGTAATTCCTGGACTTATAGGATCAATGAGCCCACAAATAGATTCTTTAGCTATTTGGTCTAGACTAGGCTTTTTTGCTGATTCCAGCTCTGTCCTGCCAGTTTCTGGGTGAGGCAAGCCACCTATGCCATCGATTATTAGAAGCACTATTTTGGATGGAGATTTACGGGAGATTTCCTTCATACGCTTAAGTCCAATCATTATGTTTGCCATTTTACTGCCCTAGCTCATCGTTGACAAGCTGTGCTAACAACAGTAGCATAAAGCTTCTTGATAATGCCTGAAAAACTTATTTTAGGAGTAGACCTTGGTGGCACTAAGATTGCCACCGCTCTTGCTACCACCCAAGGAGAGATCCTTGCTCGAGGATATAGCCCCACCCCAGTGAAAGCTGATCCTAGTGCTGTGATAAGCAGCATATTTGCTACTGTTGAGAAAACCCTTTCCTTGGGTAAAATTGACCTATCTCGAGTTTTAGGCATAGGCGTTGCTGCTGCTGGCATTATAGATTCTGATAATGGTAAAGTTGCCTTCTCTCCCAACCTTCCTGGCTGGCGCGATGTGCCACTGAGAGACGCTATAGAACAGCGATTTGGCATCTCTACCTACCTGGGCAACGATGCTAATCTGGCTGCTTTGGGAGAATGGTACTTTGGAGTGAAGAAAAGGGTTGCTAACCTAATTTACATCACTGTAAGCACCGGCATTGGAGGAGGTATCATTAGTGATGGCAAGCTATATACTGGTTGTCGTGGCGCTGCTGGTGAGATTGGGCACATGACCATAGATATAAATGGACCAAAGTGCAACTGCGGCAGTACCGGCTGCTGGGAAACTTTAGCCTCAGGCATTGCTTTAACTAGAGAAGCGATAAGGCAAATTGCTCAAGGTACCAACACATCTATCATTGCTCTTGTAGGTGGTGATATAAGCAAGATTGATGCTAAGGTTATTTTCGAAGCAGCTAAGCAAGGAGATGAATTAGCTAAAGGACTTATATCTCGCCTCGGGTATTATTTAGGGGTGGGCTTGGCTAACATAGTCAATATTTTCAATCCCGAGTTGATTCTGATAGGCGGAGGCGTGGCAAAGATGGGCGACTTATTACTCCAGCCGGCAATAAAGGTAGTTGAGGAAAGGGCCTTTGCAACATCAGTAGCCTCTGTTGAAATCAAGCCAGCTCTGCTGGGAGATGACTCTGGTGTGCTCGGTGCGGTAGCTTTCGTGTTGAATGAGTTGACCAAAGAATCCTCATCTCTGAAGAGAGAATAAATGCCACAACAAAGTAGGAACTTTGAAAGGCCTGACATTATCAGGCCGCCAAGCGAATGGAGAAGTTATTTTCTGCCACTGACCAGTGGTTGCTCCAATAACACCTGTGCCTTTTGCAATTACTATGGAGCCAGACTCAGGATAAGAGAGGTTGATGAAGTTAAACAGGAAATTGACGCCTTGTCCCTATATATGAAACATAGTATTAGTTTACCCTCCGTTTCAAGCATAGTATATATAATAGCTCAGCAGTGGGATCAAAAAAGAATTTTCCTCCAAGATGGCGATGCCTTAGTTTATCCCTATAATAAATTGGTCGAGGTGCTGCAGTATGTCAATGAAAGGTTTCCCTATCTGGAAAGGATCGGCACCTATGCCACCCCACAAGATATCCTGCGCCGAAGTCAGCAAGAGCTAGAAACCTTAAGAGAACTTAAACTAAGCATTTTTTACACCGGGGTGGAGAGTGGTAATGATGAAGTGCTCAGAAATGTAGGTAAGGGGGTAAATTACCAGCAAGTGGTTGAGGCAGGAAGGAGAGTTAAACAGGCAGGCATTACTTTTTCGGTCACCGTTATATTGGGGCTTGGTGGAGTTGAGGGAAGCAGGCAACACTCACTGGAAACAGCCAGAATTCTCACCGACATTGACCCTGATTATGCTGGAGCATTAACTCTAACCTTAGTCCCTGATACTCCCCTTTATGAGAGGTGGCAAAAAGGCGATTTCCATCCCATCAACCCCTTTCAATCCCTGGAAGAATTGAAAACCATCGTAGAAGAATCCAATTTCAGTAACTGTTTCTTTAGCTCCATGCACGCATCAAATTATTTTTCAATTCGGGGAAGGTTACCAGACAAAAAAGAGAAGATGCTCAGGGAGTTAGAAGATGTATTAGCGACAAGAGATCCCTCCTGCCTTCGCCCTGAATTTCTCAGAGGACTATAGTATTCATATTTCATTCACTATATAATTAGGGTGTTCAAAAATGTAGTGCGAGGCTTTAGCCTCGTGCACGACCCTGAAGGGTCGCACTACGACAGTCTTGGGGGTGAATGGGTATTAAAACTGAATGAGGCAAATCTAGTTTCGAATGTGAGGCAAAATTAAACGGACTCATAATGCAAAACAACTACGAGAGCTCAGGGAGCTAACCGAGGGGAATAGACATTTGTTCTTGGAGAAATGGCATGAATACTTCGGCAGTCAAAGTAATTAATGTTCTGGCTACTGGCGTTCAATTTGATGCAGAGAGGATGCACGTCCAGTTATCCGATGGACGTGAAATCGCTGTCCCATTGGAATGGTTCCCTTCTCTGCGCAATGCTACAGATGAGCAGAGAAACAAGCTGAAGCAATCCCACACTGAAATATCATCCTGAGCAATATAGGCTCTGACCCCTTCACTCTCTGTCATTCTGAGCCGAAGGCGAAGAATCTCTAATGCTTCTAGACCCCTCGCTGGGTCTACAATCTCTGCTAGTAGTCAAAAGTCAGGAGGAGAGATGAGAGAAATGAGACAGCAAGAGAAGATGGAACCAAGTTATAACAGGAGAAG
>Ga0209121_10003513_pt1 | contig 15153 bp, 13 predicted proteins | sample Cruoilmetagenom3_FD_187292 | JGI IMG/M metagenome (GOLD analysis project Ga0209121, IMG submission 187292) | Oil polluted marine microbial communities from Coal Oil Point, Santa Barbara, California, USA - Sample 3 (SPAdes) (version 2) | ecosystem: Environmental > Aquatic > Marine > Oil seeps ...
GAAAGACCTGACCGAACAGGAAATCCACTCGCGCCACATCATGCCTGCGATCCGGCAGGCACGCCGGCAGCCCCACCAGATCCGCGAAGAAGTCACCACCACGGATGGGCAGATCCATCCCGGGTTCGGGGTGAAGGTGTAGCTACGCCGGGTGCGGGTGCCGAGGTGTAGCGCACATCGACCAAACTGCGAGGCGGTCCCGGACGGAGTGCTGTCCATCGGTGATAGTCAAGGTATCGAGGTATAATGTTTGCGCCTCGACTGGCATCAGGTGTTCCAGGGCCGCGGGGATAGCTTCGGCCAGTTCTGGATGGGCCAACAGCACGGCGATGACCGCCGTCCGCGCGCGGGCGCTGGGCTGTCGCACCGAGTCGGCCAGCAATGCCTCCGTCGGACGGACGCTTACCGCGCGCTCGGAGGTGCAGCGCAACAGGTAGCGAATGCCCAGCAGCCGCTACTCGGCGACCAGGCGTTCTTCTTCCAGGTTTTCCATTTCGAGGGTGTCCTCCGCAGAGAGGCTATGGTATCAGCGCGGAGGATCTACAAGATCATGTCTTCCAGCTCGAACGTGAACAGCATCATAGTGACGATAGCGAGTGTCCGGGCAAGTGTCAGATCGCGGGACCGTCCAGCGAGGAGGGGATGTTGGATGCTGGATGGAGAAGTCATAAGCCGGATGCCGGAAGCCAGAGACGGGTTGGGATAAGGTGGGTTTCCACGGGCCGGAACTGCTGGGCAGGCTTGCGATCACGCGGGCAGCTTGCTTGGTGCCGAGTTGGGACATCGCAGGCGTCGGTTTTGGCTAGGGTCGCGCCCCTTGCTGAAGGGGACACGTCGCAGTCCACAGCCGCTTTACGCCGGCACTAATTCTCGAACGTGCAGGATCTCTTTGTGGCCTATGGGGCGTATGTCATCTCGAGTCAGCGTCAAAACTGCTATGGTCTCGCCCTCACCCGTGACGAACTCGACTTCGAAAGCCGGCCCGTCGTTATAGCGATGCACGACAGCTCCGATGTCGCCGCGTTTCAGCCCATATTCCTCGATATCATGCGCCAGCACAACCGTATCCAGTTCACGTATCATCTCATCCCTCTATGTTCGACTCGCAGGATACGTCGTAACAAAACGGGGCCTCGCGTCGTCTTGACTCCTCACGAAACCTACAGTCTTGCGTCGCTTGTATTCCGATTGTATCGGTTTCCTGTTCATTCAACAACCTGTGCTCCTGCCCCGTTGCTTTCAGCGCTGTTGACGGTAGAATGCAGCCGTGCCGGCGGGGAAGGATCACACCTCGCCCGTCCTTGCCGGACAGCGAGGTTTTTCTTGTCGCCGTTTGGCGGAGTTCAGAGACTGACGACGGAGTGGTTTATGGCACTAAAGTCCAGCAAGAGGCCGGCTGACGGCGAAGGCCGTATGCGTGACGGTCGTCTCTCCTCTGGGGAGGATGCCACAGACGCAGGGCGACCACGTGACCCGTGGCAGGCAGCGGACCTACACCCGCGGGCAGCGCATCTTCGCCCGCGGGATCAGGGAGACGATGCTGCGGACGCTGGGGACGAAAGCACGTTTGTCTTACCGGATGCGCCCACCACCAGTTCCGAGGATCGTACAGTTGCCATTCCTGTGGTCTCGTTGCACGAGGATGACCCCAACCCGCGGTGGATGCCGACGCAACGCATTCCTCTGCCGCCCGGTGCGCAAGCACCGGCACGGGCTGCAGAGCCGACCCGTCTGGTGCCGACCTGGCGTGGGACAGTCGCTGCCGATGACTCCGACACGCAGCCGATCAAACCGGTTCAGCCGCCTGCGCCGCCGCCACCACCGCCCGGGAGGCCCCCGGCAAGACGCTCACCGCGCAAGCGGGGCACGGGTCCGCGGTGGGCTTCGATCCTGCTGGGTGTGACCCTGACCGGTGTGGGACTCTTCCTCTTGGGCCTCGTGGCGGCAGCTGTCGGCTATATTTATCTGGCTGCGCAACTTCCCAGCCCGGATGAGCTGCGCGAGCGGCAGCCCAACTTCGCCAGCAGCCAGATCTATGATCGCAATGGGCTCCTGCTGCACGAGATCATTGATCCTACAGCCGGCAAGCGCACCTACGTCTCGATAGACCAGATCTCGCCGCATCTGAAGCTGGCCTCCGTGGCAACCGAGGATCGCAATTTCTACCAGCACGGCGGCTTTGATCCGGTTGCGATCGCGCGTGCGGTCTACTACGCACTGCAGGAGCGCGAGATCGTCTCCGGTGCAAGCACGATCACCCAGCAGGTCGCACGGAATATCCTCCTGGGGCCGGATGCTATGTTCGAACAGACGGCGTCGCGAAAGATCAAAGAGATCATCCTGGCAGCTGAGTTGACCCGCCGCTACAGTAAGGATGACATCCTTGAGGTCTATCTCAACAACAATAACTACGGCAACCTTGCCTACGGCGTGGATGCGGCCGCACGCACCTACTTCGGCACCAACGCGGCACAGCTTACACTGACGCAGGCCTCCTTCCTCGCGGGACTGCCGCAGTCTCCGGCGCTCTACGACCCGTTCCGCGGAGGCCGGGAGGCCGCGCTCCAGCGCCACAAGGTGGTTCTCGGGCTTATGGTCGAGGACGGCTACATCACCATTGATCAGGCTGTGGCAGCGGCTGCGGAGATGGACGCCTACGAGTTCAAGCCGATTGAAACCGACCGCATTCCCGCACCGCACTTTGTCGTCTATGTGACGCAATGGGTAGAGCAGGCCCTCGGGGCCGAGGCGCTCTACACCGGCAGCGGGCTGCGGATTCACACGACCCTGGATCCGCGCCTGCAGCGCATCGCTGAGGAGGAGGTAGTACGTGGGGTTGCGGCTCTTGCTGATCGCAATGCTACCAATGGCGCGCTCGCTGCAATTGAACCTTCCAGTGGCCATATTCTGGCTATGGTCGGCAGCGCTGACTTCTACGACAATGATTTGGGCGGGCAGGTCAATGTCATCCTGCGATGCCGTCAGCCCGGCTCGGCGATCAAACCCCTCACATACCTCAAGGCCTTCGAGGAGGGGTGGACACCGGCGACGACCGTCTGGGATCTGCCCGTGTCTTACACTGACACTGCCGGTAACGTGTATGAGCCGGTCAACTACGATGGCCGATTCCGCGGCCCGGTCTCGGTCCGCACAGCTCTGGCGAATTCTCTGAATGTACCAGCGGTCAAGACCCTGGAGTATGTGACGGTGGATGGGTTGCTTGAGATCGCGGGACGTCTCGGTGCCGACTCTTTGGTGGCTCCTCAGGATAACTGCCCGGACTATCCCTACGATACCCGCCCGCTGTACGGTTTGGCGCTCACCCTCGGCGGTGGCGAGATGAAGCCCCTGGAATTGACAAGTGCCTATGCGACGCTGGCAAATGGGGGGCTGCGCATGCCACCGACGCCGATTCTGTGGGTTGAGGATCAGGGCGGCAATGTTCTGATCGACAATCGCCGGCGACGAGGTGAGCAGGCTGTGGATCCCGAGCTGGCGTATCTGATGACGCATATATTGTCGGACACCAAGGCGCGCTGTCTGGTATTTGCCTGCCCCAGTGTGCTTGAACTGGCAGGTCGCCCCGTTGCTGCGAAGACCGGCTCCACCAACGACACGCGCGATGCATGGACCGTTGGGTACACACCTGACATCGCGGCGGGTGTCTGGGTGGGTAACAATGATAACACGCCCATGGCAGATGTCCTGGGTTCTTCGGGTGCTGCGCCCATCTGGCAGGCCTTTATGGCCCGTGCCCACGAGGGGATGCCGGCCCACGAGTTCCCCCGGCCGGCCGGCGTGACTGAACGCGAGGTCTGCGTGCTGTCCGGTACCGAGCCCTCTCCCTCCTGTGCGGAGACGCGGGTTGAGCTCTTCTCTGCCGACAACCTGCCGCCAAAATCGGATCAGGACTGGCTCCAGGAAGTGGAGATCGACGTCAACAGCGGGTTGTTGGCCAACGCATACTGCCGTGACAACGTTGTGACCAGGCCTGTGGTCTTCTTGGAGCGAGTTCAGGACCCCCAGGGACAAGCGTGGTTGGCACAATGGGCCGCGGAACGGAATATCGCACAGGCCCCGACGGTGGAGTGTACCAGTGCCGAGCAGCCACCGGAGGTCAACATTACGTCTCCCGCCCCCGGGGACGAGGTCTATGGCTATGCCGAGATCTATGGCTCTGTGAATATGGTCGACTTCGACCACTATGAGATCAGCTACGGCGTCGGTAACAATCCACAAGGCTGGGAGTGGGTCAGCGGACCGCATCTGGCCTTGGTGCGAGATGGGATTCTGGGTGTGTGGCAGATCCCGGCAGAGTTCACGCCCGGTATCGCGACGCTTCGCATCGTGGCATACAACAAGCAAGGGGCGCGGTTCGAGGCCCGTCAGTTGGTGCAGGTGATCGGTCCAACGCCGACACCGACGCCCGAAGCTACGCCAACGGGCACACCCACGCTCACGCCGACACTGACGCCCACGCCAGAGCCGACCGACACTCCTGTCGCGACGGATACTCCGGTATCCACGCCGACGCCCACACCTACAGAGAGTGTGGGGGAGGCGACGTCGACGCCCACAGTAGAAGCCACACCCGTGACACCTGTGACGCCGTCACCCACGGCGACGCCATCGTCGAGCTCCGATCCGTAATATCATAACATTATTGGGCGATTTAGATTTGACACTATTGTTTTCCATGTTATGATGACGTCGCGATTGTATCGGTCGCATCTGCGGCCCATTCAAGGAGAGGGAGGATTTCATCGACAAGCAGCAGTATCGTGCGAACACGCAGATTCGAGCTCGGGAGGTCCGCGTCATTGATGCGGAGGGCACCAATCTTGGCGTTATGCCGACGTTCCAAGCGTTGCGCATGGCGGAAGAAGCAGGCCTGGATTTGGTGGAGGTCGCACCCAACGCCAATCCGCCGGTAACCCGTGTTATGGATCTCGGCAAGTTCATCTATGCCCAGGCAAAGAAGGAACGCGAAGCGCGCAAAGCGCAAAGGCAGGTCGAGATCAAGGAAATCCGGATCCGCCCGAAAACCACCGACCATCATACGATGTACAAGGTGAAGAACGCACGTCGCTGGCTTGAGGGTGGCAATAAAGTGCGGGTTCGCGTGCGCTTCCGCGGTCGAGAGATTACCTACCCGGAGGTCGCGATGGGACACCTGCGCGAAATTGCCGATGAGCTTTCCGACATAGCGTCGGTGGAGCAGGCTCCCCAGATGGATGGTCGGACGATGTTGATGATACTCGTGCCTAAAAAGACTCAGTAGGAGGAATAAAGCGTGCCGAAGATCAAGACCCATAAGCCGACTTCCAAGCGTTTCCGCATTTCGAAAGGTGGGAAGGGGAAGTTGATGAAGACCAAGCAGGGCAAGAGTCACTTCCGCCGCAAGAAGACGCGGCGCTTGAAGGCTCAGCTCAGTGAGATGCATGTTGTTAAAAATAGGGGAATAGAGCGCCGCATCAGCAAGCTGGCTCCTTATCTAAAGAAGAATTCTTAGTTATCTGAGGTGAATTGTGAGAGTAAAAGGTGGTACCGTAACACGCCGTCGCCATAAGAAGCTGCTCAAAAAGACTCAGGGCTTTTTTGGGACGCGCCATAAGCTGTTCCGGCGAGCCAATGAAGCGTGGATGAAGTCCATGGTCTATGCCTATCGCGATCGGCGCAATAAGAAGCGCGATTTGCGACGCCTTTGGATCATCCGCATCAATGCAGCCGCCCGACAGAATGGCACGACCTACAGCCGCTTGATCCACAACTTGAAGGTAGCCAATATCGCCTTGGACCGCAAGGTGCTGGCCGATTTAGCTGCCAACGAGCCACAAGCTTTTACTTCTATTGTGGAGGCCGCCCAGGCCTGAGGGCGCCCGCCTCTGTGCGGCATCTTCTGCAGAACGGCAAAGTGGCAGCGCGGTATGCGCTGCCACTTTCTTGATGCCGGGATTGGCTAGGCCTTCTCCCTGGAGAGCAGTTTGAAAATGCTGCTGATTGCCCCCACAATCAGCGCGAACACAACGGCTGCGCGAACATCAAAGATGATGGTGACATCCTCGCCTTCGATTTCGTTGGCGGCAACGAAGAGGGCGACGGCATCTGACATCTTCGCGTTGTTGGCTGCAACGATGCCAATGCCACCATCGGTCAGGGTGATGTTTTCCCCTTGCGCGATACCAATGCCACCGTCCTGCACATCGATGAACCGGGCCTGCGCCCGCCCGATACCACCTTGTTCAACGATGACTTTGTCCGCCTTGACGCTTTGCGCGCCGCCCTGTGAGATATTGACGGTCTCGGCCTCGATCTCGACAGTGGCTTCTTCGACCTCGTTTGCGACTGCTTCCTCTGCAACAGCAGTGGCCTCCTCAACTGCCACGGCAGTCTCCTCGACTGCCGCGGTGGCTTCCGAGTCAGCAGAAGCCATAGTGTCTACATCATGCGGATCCGAAATAGTGCTCATGTGTGACCTCCTTGCGCTTTTTGCTCTTCGTAAGGGTTCCTTTAGCGCCGGGCACAGGCTGACGCTCCGAGTCAGTTGGTGCTCAACGCTAACCTCAGTGTAGCATAGATCATCCACGGATGAAATACCCTTATCAGATTATCGCGGTGCGAACCCCATAAAATACGCGTCCGTATTGTGAGCTGAGCTAAGTCACAAGAGTCATAGTCATTTGTCACTGGTTCTGTCCCGGAAATGTACTATCATTATGGTCGTTGAGGTCTGATGGTTTGAATCCATCGCACCTCTCCTCCTTTCCTTGGCTGGTGGCCCCCCGGATCCCCCCTCGCCGGGGGGCCAAGCCATGGTGGCAAGCCCTGATCCCTCTCACATAATTGCCCGGCACCTTGCATATGGTATAATCTCGTTGATGATTTGTACCTCATGGAGAATTGTATGTTAGGTGGTTTCCTAAAGAAAGTATTCGGCAGCCCCGATGATCGTGTGATTGCCCACCTTCAAGAGACTGCACAGGCCATCACTGAATTGGAGCCGGAGTACCGCGAGCTTTCGGACGAGGCACTGCGTGCCAAGACCTCGGCTTTTCGTGATCGGCTGGCCTCTGATACCCCCCTGGACGATCTGCTGCCGGAGGCCTTTGCTGCCGTGCGTGAGGCAGCCCGACGTACGATTGGGCTGCGCGCTTACGATGTGCAGCTGATCGGCGGTATGATCCTTCATCAGGGCAAAGTGGCCGAAATGCGCACGGGTGAGGGCAAGACGCTGGTCGCGACGCTGCCGCTTTATCTCAATGCCCTGACGGGCCAGGGGGCACACCTCGTCACGCCTAACGACTATCTGGCGAAGGTGGGCGTGCAATGGATGGGCCCGGTGTATCACGCAGTGGGGATTTCTGTCAGTGTGATCCAGTCCGGTGCGGGCAGGCCGGATGACGCCTCTTTCCTCTATGATCCGGATTATGCTTCGGAGGATGACCGCTACCAGCATCTGCGACCCATCACGCGACGCGATGCCTACATGGCTGATATCACCTACGGCACCAACAACGAATTCGGGTTTGACTATTTGCGCGACAATATGGTCGTTGACCTGGAACGCTGTACGCAGCGGGAGCTGGTCTATGCCATCGTAGATGAGGTCGACAGCATTCTGATCGATGAGGCGCGAACGCCGCTGATCATCTCCGGTCCGGCTGAGGAATCGTCCGATCTCTACCGCCGGTTTGCTCAGATGGCGCCTTCGCTGCACAGCGACACGGACTACGAGGTGGATGCTCGCACCCAGATCGTGATCATGACAGACGAGGGGGTGGCCAAGGTTGAATCTATGGTCAACATCCCCGAGGGTGAAAGCATCTACGATTCGGAACACGCCGCGATGTTGCCATATTTGGACAATGCGCTCCGCGCCAGGGAATTCTTCGCCCTCGACAAGGAATACGTTATCCGCGATGGTGAGATCATCATTGTGGACCAGTTTACCGGTCGTCTGATGTTCGGTCGGCGCTATTCGGAGGGTCTGCACCAGGCCATCGAAGCGAAAGAGGGTGTCGAGGTCCGCCGTGAGTCGCTCACATACGCGACCATCACCTTCCAAAACTTCTTCCGTATGTACGGCAAGCTGGCCGGTATGACCGGTACCGCGGCGACTGAGGAAGAAGAGTTGCACCGCATCTATAGTCTCGTGGTCGTCGTGTTGCCGACCAACGTGGAATACCGCGCGAAGTTCGGAGACCTGACCGAGGGGCACGTACGTCTGGAGCAGGCTGGGGTGGCCTTCAGTGGTGTGGCGGGCGAAGGAGACAACTACCAGGTCACGCTCTATGACGGTCCGAACGGTCAGCGCTACTATCAGCGACTGGACATGCCTGACCAGATCTACAAAACAGAGGCGTCCAAATTTGGGGCCGTTATCGATGAGATCGAACGCACGCACGAGGCCGGACGGCCTGTCTTGGTGGGTACGACCGCGATCGCGACGTCGGAGCGCTTGTCCAAGCAGCTCAAGCGCAAGAAGGTGCCGCATGCCGTGCTCAATGCGAAGTACCACGAGAGAGAGGCACTGATCATCGCGCAGGCCGGCCAGCCCGGCGTCGTCACGATTGCCACCAACATGGCCGGCCGTGGTGTCGATATCCTGTTGGGCGGGAATCCCGAGGGTATGACCCGGGATCAACTACGGCGGGAGGGTGAGGATCTCACAACAATCTCCTCCACGGCTTGGGAGAATGCGATCAAGATGGCGCGCTCGGGTCAGGACCCGACAGCCTCCTACGAGCAGCGCTGGGCCGAGGTGTTGCGTGACAAAATGCGGCAATGCACCAGGGACCGTGAGCGTGTCTATGCCGCCGGCGGTCTGCACGTGATCGGCACTGAGCGACACGAGTCCCGTCGGATTGACAATCAGCTGCGAGGTCGCGCAGGGCGTCAAGGCGACCCAGGCTCAAGCCGGTTCTTCATCTCGCTTGGGGACGAGTTGATGCGCCGGTTTGGCGGTGAGCGCCTGCAACCGTGGATGGATCGCGCCGGCCTTGAAGAGGAAGCGCTTGAATCGAAAATGCTCGGCAAGGTCATTGAATCCGTGCAGGAGCGTGTCGAGGGATATAACTTCGACGTGCGCAAGCATGTTCTGGAGTACGACAACGTTGTTAACAAGCAGCGTGAGGTTATCTACGCGGAACGGCAGAAGATCCTCAGCCGCGACGATCTTCATCAGGACCTGATGGAGATGTTTGAAGCTGAGGTGCAGTTGGTAGTAAACGGCACCACCGCGGATGATGATGACGGTTCGGAGCCCGTGACCTTGTTTGCGGAACTGCGCCGCTTTGCCCCAATCCCGCGCAGCTTTGGCACCGACCAGCTGGAGGCGATCGAGCCCGAGGAACTTGTTGCACAGTGCGTCACGTGGGCCGAGGACGTCTATCAACAGATGAACCAACGTCTGGGCGCGGATACGTACCGTACCCTGCGGCAGCGGGAGACTCCGGTGAAGGCGATCTTTGAGGGGGCCGATCCCTTCTTTCGCGCGGTCAAAGCTCGCATCACCGCCTCGGGTGAAGCGGAGGCGTATGCTAAGTGGTACGACTACCCACTGCGCCGATTGCCTGACAATCTGGAGGCACAGCTACAAGCGATCGTGGTTGACGTGCAGCGGTTGTTCCGTGACCGCCGGCTGATGCTGCGCCAGGTTGACGACCATTGGGTGCGGCACCTGACCGGTTTGGATATGCTCCGCGAGGGTATCGGCCTGAGGGCTATTGGGCAGCAGAATCCGCTCGTCGCCTATCAACGAGAGGCGTTTGAAATGTACCAAGCGATGATGGCTTCGGTCCAGTCTCAGATTGTCCGATCTCTCTTTCTGGTCCCGCAAATCGCGGTCGCACAAGGGCGTGCTCAGGGTGCAACGACGTCGTTCGCGCAGCCGCGCAAGCGGCAGCTCTCATTCCAGGCGGGCAATAGCCAGGCCGATGCTGCTGCATCACAACCGGCCAGGACGTCGAAGCGCCCTGGTCGCAATGACCCCTGCTGGTGCGGCAGCGGTAAGAAGTACAAGGACTGCCATTGGCGGTCAGACCGGAACAAGGCCTCGGGCACATCCGGTTGATCATCTGAACATACCAAGCCAAAGGACATCGATATTTCGATGGTAGCCGGCCCTGTGAAGAGTGAGACGACTTGCTTGTTGATGCTCAGCCGGGCGCTGGGCCGACTGGCTATCTTGAGCGACCTCGACGCACTCTCGCGGGTGGTAGCTGAGGCCTTGCTCCGGGTCGGAGCGGTATCGGCGGTCGAGGTTGTACTCTTTGTGACGTGCCGCCCGCACTCCCCCGCCGAGCTCACCCTTCATGCCGATGGGGCACAGAGACCCTTGTTCCCGGCCCCACGCAACAACCCTATCATTGACGCAATATTGGAGTCGGGAGAGGTTCTGCTCACCTCGCTGTCCGATGCCGGTGTTGAGTCGGACACAGGCATCACTCACGTCCTGGCCTCTCCTATGGCGGCCCCGAGCGAGCCGGAGACGCCGCCGGGCGCCCCGCTTGGCGCCGTTCTCCTCGGCTTCGCAGGTGCTCCAGACCTCTCCTCGTCGTGCCGGTACGCTATCGATATCCTGGTGCGTTGTGCGGCCGATCGTGTATATGCTATCCTCACAGAGTAGGAGCGCCGCCGGTACGTGGCGCATAGGGCTTTGATCCGTGAGGTGAGCAAGATGATGGCGCAGCCCGGTCGTGGGGAGCATGTATTCAGCCAGGCGATCCGGCGCATTCAGGAAACGTTTGATCTGGATATGGCAGCGGTTTACGCCGGACGGCCCCTGACGTTGCGTCTACAATACGGCGGTCGCCCTGCTCAGCCCGGAGTAGCGGTTCCCGAAGGGCTCGCACAGCAGGCCTCGCGGGGCCGGCAGCCAATGGTGATTGATGATCTTGCTGCTCGCCGGGACCACCCCGTTCCGCACTGGGCCCCAAGTGGTGCCCGCTCTGAGGTTGCGATTCCCCTGCGGTATCAAGACCGGCACATTGGGATTCTCGATCTCTTCAGCTCGCATCCGGCGGCTCTTGACTGTGTGGATCTGGAGATCTTGGTCACGATTTCTCACCAGCTGGCAATTCTCATCGTACAAGAGCGGTGGGACAACCAGGACTATACCTCTGAGCAGTTGAGCCAAGCCTATGGTCGTCTGCAAGAACTCACGGAACTGAAGGACCAGATTCTCCAGAATGTCTCCCACGAGTTGCGTACGCCTCTGACGTTGATCAAGGGCTATGTTGAGCTGATTATGGCGGGGCAGATGGGCGAATTGCTACCCGATCAGCAGCAGAGCCTCCAGGTGGTTCTGCGCAAGGCCGATGAAGTTGTGAGAATCGTCGAGCAGATGGTCGCTCTCACTCCTCCCAGCCGCCCCTCCGTGGATCAGCAGAGGATTTCGGTCAGAGCGCTATTCACAGAGATGGCTGATGTCTTCGCCCGCCGAACCGAGGGCTCGCCCATTACGTGGGACTTCCGGGTTGCTGGAGATGATCTCTATCTCAGTGGTGACATCGACAAGATCCGGCAGATTTTCTATAATATTCTGGACAACTCGGTCAAATTCAGCCCGGACGGCGGGTGCATCAGTGTGCATGCAGCCTCTGAACAGGCCTATGTGCATCTGGTCTTTACGGATGAGGGTGTCGGCATCCCTCAGCCGCGCCTTACACAGATATTCGAGACCTTCTACCAGGTCGACGGCTCCAGTACGCGACGGTTTGGGGGATTAGGTTTGGGCTTGGCGGTGGCCAATCGTGCAGTCGTCGCACACAACGGCAAGGTGTGGGCGGAGAGCGAGCTTGGGAAGGGTAGTGTTTTCCATGTCCTCCTGCCAAAACACGAACCAACTCGGCGTATGCTGAGCCCTACCGGGTATATGAATTCATGAAGGGCGAAGCCGGCAGTCACAACGCGAGACGAATGCTGAGATGGAAGGAGCTATGGGCAGGCTAGACATGTTCGACCTCCAAACAGAGCATTTTTCGGACCCCCTGTGGCTTTGGGCACACAGCTTGCCCAAGATCGACCTGCACCGCCATCTTGAGGGGACGCTGCGGCTGACCACGCTGATGGAACTGGCCGCTGACTACGGTATTGAGTTGCCAAGCTACGATGCCGACATGCTGCGCCCCTATGTGCAGATGACTGAGGACTCCCCGGATTTCCAGCGCTTTCTTGAGAAATTCCAGCTGCTGCGTCGTTTTTATGCCTCCAAAGATGCTATTCAGCGCATAACACGTGAAGCGATCGCCGACGCCGCCCAAGACAATGTCGTCTATCTCGAACTGCGTTTCAATCCATTGGCATTAGCGCAGCTGCAGGGCTTTCCCTTGGCAGATGTGGTTGCATGGGTGATGGACGCCGCAGATGAAGGGCAACGGGAGACCGGCACTCGCACCTGCCTGATCTTGCAGATTCCGCGCGATAAGAGTCTGGACGTCGCGGACGAGATCGTGGATCTGGCGATTGCGAACTTCGGCCCGCTTGTTCGCGGCATCGATCTGGCCGGCAACGAGGTAGACTACCCCCCCAGCGCTTTGCCGCGCCGTTTGCCCGTGCGATTGAGGCCGGCTTGTATACGACTGCCCACGCCGGCGAGGCGATGGGCGCGCACAGTGTGCGGAATGCTGTCAGCAGCCTGCATCCTCGTCGTATCGGGCACGGCATACGAGTGATTGAGGACTCAACTGTGGTTCATATGCTGTGCGAACAGAATATCGTTCTTGAGGTCTGTCCCACCAGCAACCTGCACACGGGGGTTGTACGTGAGCTAAGTCGCCACCCACTGGCTGATCTTGTTCATTTGGGGATACAGATCACCCTGAATACCGACGATCCCAGTGTCAGCGATACAACCCTGACCGATGAGGTCGTCGTGTCCGTCCGGCAAATCGGTCTGGCCAAGCATCAGATATACCGGGCGTTGCGCCATTCGGTGGAAGCGAGTTTCCTACCGCCCGAGGAGAAAGACGCGCTTCGTGAGCGCATCCGTACCGCGCTTGACCGTTATCCGGAGGCTGTGGCTGCATTTGAGTCGGCTAACGGTGCGGGGTCTCCATCAGCCGCCTGACCACGGCGGACATCACGATCACCCCGGTGATTAGCGCATCCTCATCAACATCGTAGTCGGGTGTATGGAGTATGCTCGGGATCCCCTTCTCGAGATTCTGCGTTCCCAACCACAGGAATGCGGCGGGCACTCTCTCTGCATAGTGTGCAAAATCCTCATGGGCGAAGGGATAGGGCGCCCGAAACCTCAACACTGCGGATGACCCAAGCGCTTGCTCAACCGCCGGGATGATCCTGTCGATAAGGGCGCCATCGTTGCGCAGCGGCGGGTTGCTGAAGGTGTAGTCGACATCGTAGGTCGCGCCGAAACTTGCCGTGCACCTGTCCAGCGCCTGCTCGATACGGACATGTGTCTCCGGACGGATTGAGAAGTCCGCCATACTGACCAAGCCCAGCACGTGCGTGTGCGACGTGTCTCCCGACACATATGGCCAGCTACTAACGAAGATCGTGCGACCAAGCTCTGGGTCACCCTCACGCATGCGCTGGACGATCTGCCCGAAACGCTGCGCCTCTGTGGGGACTGCGGCGGTGCTGAGCGCCTCAAGATTCCTGATGACGTGAGCGATCAGGCCCTGAAGATTCCCGGCAGGGGTGTACAAGCGGACCCGGAATTCTTCCATTCCGGCCAGGCACGCCGCCATCGCCACACCCATGGTGCCAACCGGTACGGGAAAGGCATGCAGGGCTAACATCATGTCGGGAGAATAGCTCTGGAACAGCCCCGCGTCGAGCATAGCGCGAGCGCCATCCAGGGACTCCTCCGCGGGTTGGAACACGAAGACAACCCGCCCGCGGAGATGTTCCGTGCTCCGGCTGAGCAGTTCCGCAAGCCCCAAGGCAATCGTGACGTGGACGTCGTGGCCGCATGCATGGCTCACCCCCGACCTCATCGACGCGTACGGCTGACCCAACGTCTCCTCCATCGGGAGCGCATCCATATCCGCACGATAAGCGATGGTTGGGCCCGGCCGGTTGCTGTCGAGCACGCCGACTACGCCATAGCCCCCTATCCCGGTCTCGGTGCGAAGGCCCAGAGCCCGCAGGCGAGCAGCGATGATGCCGGCAGTTTCCTGCTCCTCGCCGGAGAGTTCGGGGTGCATATGCAGTGCGCGCCGCAGCTCGATGAGTCGCTCTCGCAGCGCGCCTGGGCCGTAATTCGGGCCAGTGCTCATACTCGGTCCATCAGATGTCCCTATCTCGTATTGTGACACCTGCTGCCATCTCCTACATATCGCATCCGGTGACAGGTGTCACAACTATAGACGGACCGGGGTAGAGCATCTCGCACACACCATCCTCCCCCTACCCCATCAAGTACCTCAACGCCGCCTCGGCCTGGTCACGCCTGGCGGGATCTTCGACCAGGGGCGCGAGGGTGAAGAAGCCGTAGAGGGTCTTGACCCGGTGCGTAAGGCGGGCGGACCAAGGGGTGGACGCGCCACTGTGACGCCAGTACGCCGGCCTCCGCGGATCATGGGCAGCCGGGGGGAGCACACCCAGCTCATCCTCGACGTCGGGCAGCGATCGCCACAGCAGGATATGGCGGCGGTGGGCCGCGAAACCGCGGCGCGCCAGCTCACCGTAGCCGTAACGTGACAGATCGACGAGCGCCGCGGCGTGGTTGATGATGTGATGCAGCCCGCCGAACCCCTGGCGCCGCATCGCCGCTGAGCTGACAAGCTCATCCATCACCGCCGTGACCAGGCTTTGCTCCGACGCATACGGCGGCAGATCGTCGCCAACCGGTAGCGGCACCCTGTCGCCGGTGATCCAGCCGGCCTTGGCGCCGTAGTACCCACGGCCGGGAATCGTGCCATCGAACATCGCAATCAGCGCGCGGATGCCCGCCACGATCTCCGGCGTAGCATACGCCGGATGGCTCGCCAGCGCCCTGATGGCGAGGGCTGTGAAGATCACGTTGTGCCCCGACTGCCGCGTCTCATCGATGTTGGCAGCGAGCGCCTCCGCGAGTACCGCAATCCCATCGCTCTGTGACCGTGTCTTGGGGAACGGTTCGAAGAGCTTCGGGATTGTGATCGCCGACTTCGTCGGGTCCAACCACAGCGACTCCTCGCCACCGAT
>Ga0209121_10003514_pt1 | contig 15153 bp, 13 predicted proteins | sample Cruoilmetagenom3_FD_187292 | JGI IMG/M metagenome (GOLD analysis project Ga0209121, IMG submission 187292) | Oil polluted marine microbial communities from Coal Oil Point, Santa Barbara, California, USA - Sample 3 (SPAdes) (version 2) | ecosystem: Environmental > Aquatic > Marine > Oil seeps ...
GGGGTTCTATTTTGCCAACCAACTTTATATACGCTACAAGGTGCCGATCGGGATCGTTGGCTGCAATTGGGGCGGCACGACGGCGGCCGCCTGGATGGACGCGGATTACTTGAGAGACAACGAGCTGTTATCCGTTTATGTTGACGAATATGAGGCCGGCTTGAAAAACCTGGATCTGGATCAGTATTTCCAGGCGGAAGAAAGCCAACGAAAGGTGATGAGCCTGCCGCCGGCCAAACGTTTCATGAACTACATCATGAAACGCACGCCACGAGGAGTGCGGCGTTTCATCTTTTCACTTCCTGTCAGGCGTTCCATCAATAAATCCCAGCAGCTGGGACCCCGCAGCGAAAATAGACCGGGCGGCTTGTTTCACACCATGTTAGAAAAAATCATCCCTTACACGGCGCGGGGTGTGATCTGGTACCAGGGGGAATCGGATGATCCCAAAGCCAACTTCTATGCACGCCTGTTCTCATCGCTGATCCGCTGCTGGCGTGAGCGCTGGGAAGAAGCGCTGCCCTTTCTTTTTGTGCAGCTGGCGCCATATGAGCATTGGCTTGGAGAAAGAGCGCAGAATTTTGCGATCCTGCGGGAACAGCAGGAGATGGTCTCGAAAACAGTGCCTGGAACATATATGGCCAGCATCATGGATGCCGGTTCCAAAGTTGATATTCATCCCAAGCAGAAGCGCCCGGTGGGTGAAAGGTTGGCGCTGTTGGCACGTGGAAAAATCTATGGTGAAAAGATTCTTTGTGAAGCACCTGAGTTCGCTGATGCTGTGGTGGAGAGCGGCACCGTGGTGATTAAGTTCAAGCATACCGGGGAAGGGTTATCCCTTCGGGGGGATCATCTCAAAAGCCTGGTGCTTTATTTTGATGGGATAAAGGTACGCCATCCTGAAATCTCTGTTGATCGGGATAGCTTGAGGATTCGGGCTAAAGGTATCCGATCCGCCAGCGAATTGGACATTCGCTTTGCGTTTGAAAATTATGCAGAAGTGAACCTGTATAACAGCGCAGGATTGCCAGCAAAGCCGTTTCGATACAAATTGGAACGTTGACCTGGTCCACCACATCACTTTATTTGGAAACTGCCGAAAAATCAGGGGTTACAAGAGGTGATTTGTGGCAATCAGGGTGAGGATGGAAAAACACAGGGTGCGGTTGCATCAGTGCCACTCCCATGCCATGCTTGCTGCAATGTTTTGTGTGAGGGCCTGAAAGTTTTGATTTCCTTAAGAAATCGATAATAATCAGTTAATCCCTTGACAAAATTTAAAAATACATTTATCATTTATTGTAGATTTCAACAAAAATCCGCAAAAATCTACAGAAATTAAATGATGTCAGCTTACGAAAGACGCCAGTTTATTCTCGATAAATTACACAGACAAGAACGTTTACGAGTCACAAAACTGGCTGATGTGCTGAGCGTCTCCGAAAGTACCATCCGCAATGATCTCAATGCATTGGAAGATGAAGGACGAATCGAAAGAGTGCACGGTGGGGCGGTGTTAGCTGAGCCAGCTTATGTCAACAATAATTCCTTTGAAAACCGCTATGTTCAGCACTTACAGGCAAAGCGTGCCATAGCAAAGCAAGCTGCAGAGCTGGTTCAGGATGGTGATTCCATCTTGCTGGATGCCAGCAGCACCGCTTATTGTCTGGCTTGTGAAATTTCTGACCGGAACGGGCTCAGGATCGTCACCAATGGGTTTAAACTTGCCCAGGAACTCGCAAAGAATCCCTCAAACAATGTGATATTAATTGGCGGCGTCGTCAATTACAGCGCTTCCTCTGTGACCGGCTTATTAAGTCAAAGAATCATTGAGGACCTTTATGTCCAAAAAGCATTTATTTCATGCAGCGGATTCACCATTTCTCGTGGCATGACAGAGGTTCAATTGAACGAAGCGCAATTAAAACGGAAGATGATCACCTCCACCGCAAAGTTATATGCGATTATTGACTCGTCAAAATTCGGAAAAGAAGACCTGACACCTTTTGCCAGTCTTGAGGACATCCATCAGCTGTTCACAGACGAGGCGATATCCATCGAATGGAAAGCACAATTAGAAGACGCAGGGGTTAATCCCATCATATGCAGCCAAGAGGCAAATTAAATCATGGGTGAATTCATTCTTGAATTAAAAGACATATCGAAAAGTTTTTCAGGCGTTGAAGTCCTGCACAATGTGGATTTCTCCTTAAAATACGGGGAAATCCATGCCCTATTGGGTGAAAATGGGGCTGGTAAATCAACGCTGGTGAAGTTGATCACGGGTTTTCATCAACCTAACCATGGGGAAATTTTTCTTGATGGGGAGCCGACCACTTTTAGCGATACACGCGATTCGCGCGAGGTGGGTATCGCCGCCATTTATCAGGAATTAAGCCTTTTTCCTGATCTGGATGTGGCAGAAAATATATTTATCGGACGTCAGCCTCTCACGAAGGCCGGTATGGTCGATTGGCGAAAGTTGTATTCCGAGTCTCAAGAGTTGCTCGACTCACTGGGCGTTAAAATTGACCTGAAGCAGAAGGCACGCAACTTGAGTATTGCTGAACAGCAAATGGTTGAGATTGCCCGGGCGTTCTCGATCCATGCTCGTGTCCTGATCATGGATGAACCGACATCCTCCCTGACCTTAAATGAAGTTGCTGATCTCTTCCGGCTGGTGAGAAATATCAGAAATAACGGGACATCGGTGATTTTCATTTCCCATCGGTTGGAGGAACTGTTCGAAATCGCCGACCGGGTGACGGTCTTGCGTGATGGTTATTATGTGGACACGAAACCAATCACTGAAACTTCCCGCGAGGACCTCATTCATATGATGGTTGGACGTCCCATTTCCGATCAATACCCGAAATTGGAAGTCCCCAAATCTGATGTTGTCCTGTCTGTGGAAGGTTTGACCTGTGAGGGATCATTCAAGGAGATCAGTTTTGAGCTTAGGCAGGGTGAAATCCTCGGATTTGCTGGGTTGGTTGGGGCGGGTAGAACGGATGTGGCCAATGCCATTTTTGGAATTAAACCCATCTCCAGCGGAAGCATCAAATTGGCTGGAACGCCGGTTGCGATATCTTCTCCCAAGCAGGCTATGAACCTTGGTTTGGCTTACCTCCCAGAGGACCGCCTGCAGCATGGTTTGGTCTCCGATATGAATATTACAACAAATATAACCTTGCCGCGAATGAATGATTTTTCTAAATTTGGTTGGGTTTTGACCACTAAAGAGCGAAAAGCTGCTTATGACATATCCTGCCAGATGGAACTCAAGGCAAACTCTATTTACCAGTTAACCCGCGAGCTCTCAGGCGGCAATCAGCAGAAGGTTGTCCTGGGCAAGTGGTTGTCCACCAACCCGCGTATACTGATATTGGATGAGCCGACACGAGGGATTGATGTTGGTACCAAAGCTTCAGTTCATCAATTGATGTCAGAATTGGCGGCGGAAGGTATGGCTATCATCCTGATCTCCTCTGAATTACCTGAAGTCCTTGGAATGAGTGATCGGATAATCGTGATGCGCGAGGGATATATGACCGGTGAATTTTCCCGTGACGAGGCAACGCAGGAAAAAATCCTCACAGCAGCAACTGAAGATGTACGAGCAAGGATGGGACAATGACAAATCAAGAATTTAAACTTGGATCTAAGACATCAGGAAAGGGCTTCAGTTTCCTGGATTTCATCTCACGGTTCAGGGAAGTTGGTATTATCGCCTTTATATTGATCCTGGTCATTGCTGTTACGCTGCGTGAACCTTCCTTCCTGGATATTGACAACCTGACAGATATCCTGATGAACATTTCTATCTTGATCATCGTTGCCATGGCTCAAACGATGGTCATCCTAACAAAGGGTATTGACCTCTCCGTCAGTTCCATCATTGGACTGGTGGCGATGATGGTGGGATTTACTCTAAAAGCTAATCCAGAATTCCCCGTGATTTTTTCTGTCGTACTGGGTTTGGTATTGGGCGCTATCCTGGGATCATTTAATGGTTTCATCATCACCATCGGGAATGTCCCGCCAATTATTGCCACGCTAGGCACGCTCAGTATTTATCGCGGCTTGGTATTTTTCTACAGCCAGGGGACATGGATTAACTCCTACGAGCTGCCACACAGCATTAAAGTATTGTCCAAGGGAAAGCTGCTTGGCGTTCCCAACCTGATCGTGGTTGCCATCTTGATCGCAGTTCTAACTTTCCTATTTCTCAGGTACACCAGATTGGGTCGCAACATCTATGCTGTGGGCAGTAACCCAACGGCTTCAGAGTATGCTGGCATTCGTCCTCAGAAGATCATTTTCATCGTTTATGTGCTGAGCGGGATAATCTCAGGTCTGGCGGCTGTTTTATGGATTTCGCGATTTGAATCAGCTCAAACCAATACGGCACTTGGCTTTGAACTAAATACGGTCACGGCAGCCGTGATCGGCGGAGTCAGCACTAGCGGTGGCGTGGGCTCTATCCCCGGCGTCTTATTAGGAGCCTTACTTCTCGGGGTCATTCAAAATTCTCTGACACTGATCAGGATCTCGCCTTTCTGGCAGCTGGCAGCGCAAGGTTTGTTGATCATCGTTGCAGTTGTAACGGATAAATTAATTTCGAAACGCATTGTAAGGACGCATAAATGACATCTCAAACCGAATCCCCGAAACTGGGCGCGTCTTCTATCAGTGAACATGCACCGCGTCGTTCATTGATCGACCTGCTGAAGAACTGGGAATTACTCCTGTTTGTGTTGATTGTGGGAGTGGTCCTGGTGAACAGCAACTTATCGCCGTATTTCCTGAACGCACAAAATTTATCGCGAACCTCCTCAGACTTTATGGAAATTGGGTTGATGATGCTGCCAATGGTTTTCATCGTCATCACTGGAAACATTGACCTCTCTGTTGCGTCGAATATGGGTATGAGTGCATCCTTTATGGGATTGCTGCACAATATGGGTGTTAATATCTGGCTGGCTGCCCTGGCAGGCTTGGCGCTAGGTACCCTGGGCGGGGTGCTGAATGGTTACCTCATCTCCAAAGTCAAACTGCCTTCTTTGGTTGTCACCCTTGGCACCTATGCCTTCTTCCGTGGTATTGCTTATGGATTCCTGGGAGATCAAGCCGCAAGGAATTATCCGAGTGCATTCACTTTTCTCGGACAGGGCAGGGTGGGCGATTCGCTGATCCCGGTTTCGGCCGCTATTTTCATAGGCATGGCAATTATATTTGGATTGGTCTTGCATTGTACGAAATTTGGCAGGCAGCTGTATGCGATTGGCAACAATGAAAATGCTGCCAGATATTCTGGGGTGCCGATTGGCAAGATCAAATTCCTGATCTTTGTTTTATCCGGACTCATCTCTGCCTTTGCAGGTTTGGTGTTAGCCGCCCGGTTTGGCAGCACCCGCCCGGATAATGGTACTGGCCTGGAATTGGCCGTGATCACTGCAACCGTGCTGGGCGGTGTGGATATCAATGGTGGCAAAGGGACCATGTATGGTGCCATCCTTTCCCTGCTGCTGATCGGCCTGCTGCGTTTCGGAATGGGATTGTTAAATATCCAGAGCCAGGTGCAAAGTACAGTCATCGGGTTGTTGCTGATCATTTCAATTTTTCTCCCCCATATCGGTCAACAAATCGCGCAATCGAAAACTTCCCGGTTTAGATGGAAGACATTATTAATCGTGCTTGGTGTCCTGGTGATATTTGCTGCATTTATCGCGTTTTTCATCTGGTCACGAATCCCGGTTTTACAGGATATTTATGGGTAAATCATGTTGTTTCAACAAGCTGCAACTCACAAAGGAGGTGATTTTCTGAGTAAAACACTGGATAATTTCGACCAAGGATTAAAAACCACTATTTAATTGAAGGAGATAAAAATGAAGATTAGATTTTTGACCATTACAGCTGTTTTGATGCTTGTCCTGGGTATGGCATTAGGTGCCTGCGCCCCGGCAGCAGAAGAACCAGCCGTAGAAGAACCAGCTGAAGAAGAAGTTGTTGAGGAAACAACCTGCCAGGATTACGTACTGGTCCCTAAGAACCTAGGCAATCCTTATTTTGACACCGGCAACACCGGTGCGCAGGAAGCAGCCGGGGAACTGGGAATCGCCGTAACGTACCAGGGCTCTGCGACAGCCGATGCATCTGAGCAGATCACATTGCTGAACTCCTTGATTGCCCAGAATGTGTGCGGTCTTGCGATTTCCGCGAATGATGCCGATGCGCTTGTTCCCACGGGACAGGCTGCCATGGATGCTGGTATTGCGGTTGTGACCTGGGACTCAGCGATTTCCCCTGACGGCCGTGATATTCACATCAACCAGGCTGAGCTTGCGGGTATTGCCCAAATCCAATTGGATATGGCGTCCAATCTTGCTGGCGATGATGGCGGACAGATTGCCATTTTGAGCGCCACCTCCACTGCACCCAACCAGAATGCCTGGATTGCTTCGATGGAAGAAATGCTGGTAAATAACGACGCTTATGCCAACCTTGAACTGGTTGAGACTGTGTACGGCGATGACGAAGACGAAAAGAGCTACAACGAAGCTCAATCGCTTTTCACAAAGTATCCTGACCTGGAAGTTATCATTGCCCCGACGACGGTCGGCATTGCTGCTTCTGCACGTGCTGTCACCGATGCTGATTTGATCGGACAAGTCTTTGTGACCGGACTGGGCACACCCAACCAGATGCGCGAGTATGTCAAGAACGGCGCAGCACCAGAATTTGCTCTCTGGAATCCTGCTGACCTGGCTTATCTTGCTGTTTACACCACGCACGCCCTGGCAACAGGCGAGATCGAAGCCGCTGCAGGTGAGACCTTCACCGCAGGCAAACTGGGCGAATATACTGTCAAGGATGATCCTGACCTTGGCTTGAATGTTCTTCTCGGCTTACCATTCGTGTACGACGCTGATAACATCGATGATTTCGATTGGTAAAATCCAGTAAAGAAGTTTAAGGATTAAGCATTGCCACTTCGACAGTTCGAGAAATCGCTGTCGAGGTGGCAGCTTCAAAAAATGAGATGAGCAATGAATAGAATTGGTTTTCAATTCAAGATTCAAAAAGATAGAATTGAGGAATATAAAAAAATACACCAGAATGTCTGGCCTGAAATGCTGCAGGCATTGAGGGAAGCGGGATGGCATCATTACACGCTGTTTATGCGTGAGGATGGCCTGGTTTTTGGTTATTTTGAATCTGAACAGACACTGGCAGAAGCACAAGTGAAGATGGCTGAAAAGGAAGTTAATACACGCTGGCAGGAATTTATGTCGCCGTTTACGGATGAAGGCGCCCGACCTGATGAAGGTTTCGTGGAATTAGAGGAATATTTCCACCTGGAATGATGTATTTATATTGAATTATTTTTATTATTAAGAGTTGTCAACATTTTTCTAAATCAAGATCGGTAACGCATTCGTCAGAGAATTGGATGGATAATGATCCCTGAACCTTACCCAGAATTGGATGACATTTTAGAAATGATAGGGGAAGCGGGGGCTCATCTGGCAGAGATGGAAGCCAGCGAAGGCGCTGCAGGTAATGTTTCGGTATGCATCCGATGGCCCATTGAGCCCAGGAATCGCTTCCCGGTTGTGGACACCATTGAGCTTCCACAACCGGTTCCGGAGTTAGCGGGGGCAACGATCATCGCCAGCGGATCGGGGCGCAGGCTACGAGAGATCATTGATGAACCGACTGTGCACCTGGCATGTGTCGTGGTCAACCAGGATGGGGTGACAGCCAAGCGATACACCTCTTATCAAAAGCGGTTTGAAAAGCTGACCAGTGAGTTTAATTCTCATCTTGCGGTCCATTATGACCAGGTTCTATTGACCGAAACGAATTATCATGCGGTGGTGCATGCACAACCCGTGTATTTGACTTATCTCAGTCATATCCCTGTTTATCAGAACGAAGAGTATCTGAATAGCCATCTGCTGCGCTGGCAACCGGAAACTATCATCAACCTCCCCGAAGGAATCGGGTTCATTCCCTTCGAAATTCCCGGTTCACCGAAATTGATGGCAGCGAATGAGGCCTGTTTGCGGCGCTACCACATTGTGCTGTGGGCAAAACATGGTGTCATGGCGCGGTCGGATGCCTCCATCAAACGCGCGGCGGATCGTGTGGAATATGCAGAGACGGCTGCCAGGTATGAATATCTCAACCTCACAGCGGGTGAACCTGGCACGGGGTTAAGCGTTGAGGAAATCAAATCAATTTGTGAGACATTTAATATCGATCAAAATATCTTTTAAAGGAAAGAGACATGACCTTATCTGAAGCTAAAATTCAAAATATGTACAGGATCGCTCAAGAGCAATACGCATCTCTGGACGTTGATACTGATGAAGCACTGTCCGCTTTAGAAATGATCCCGATCAGTTTGCACTGCTGGCAGGGGGATGACGTGACAGGATTTGCTGATCCTGATGCTGAACTATCAGGCGGACTGGCAGCGACAGGAAATTACCCTGGGAAGGCGCGCACCGCAGATGAGCTGCGGCAGGATTTGAACCTCGCCTTTCGTCTCCTGCCGGGACATCATCGCCTAAATTTGCATGCCATCTACCTGGAAGCAAAGCAAAAAGTAGAAATGGATGAGATTCTCCCGGAACATTACACCAAATGGGTGGATTGGGCAAAGGAGAATCAGCACGGTTTGGATTTCAACCCCACACTCTTTTCTCATCCTCTGGCTGCATCCGGCTTTACGCTCTCTCATCAAGATCCGGCCATTCGGCAGTTTTGGGTGGATCACTGTATTGCTTCGCGGAAAATCGGGGAATATTTTGGACGTGAACTGGGAACACCCGCGGTGACCAATATCTGGATCCCCGATGGCTATAAAGATACTCCCGCAGACCGCCTGACGCCCCGTCAGCACTTGCTGGATTCTCTGGACCAGATTTTGGTAGAAGAGATTGACCCAAAATATAATCTTGATTCTGTCGAACCGAAGTTATTCGGGATTGGATCAGAAAGCTATGTGACCGGGTCCATGGAATTTTACATGGGGTATGCCATTTCACGGAATATCCTGCTTACCCTTGACAGCGGACATTTTCATCCGACAGAGACCATCTCGGATAAAATCTCATCGCTGCTGTTATACCTGGATGAACTGCTGCTGCATGTCAGCCGCGGCGTACGCTGGGACAGCGATCACGTGGTGACTTTCACAGATGAATTGCAGGCCATTGCCAAGGAAGTTGTGAGGAATGAAGCCCTGTCCAGGATTCATGTTGGGTTGGACTATTTTGATGCCAGCATCAACCGTGTGGCAGCCTGGGTGATTGGAGCTCGAAATACCCTCAAGGCGTTCTTATTTGCCCTGCTTGAACCCACTGAAAGCTTGAAATTGGCAGAGCAGACAGGGGACTTCAGCAAGCGATTGGCGCTTTTAGAAGAGATTAAAGCGATGCCCTTTTCGAGTGTGTGGGATTATTATTGCCAAATGAAAGATGTTCCTGTTGGGATGGATTTTATGACTGAAATTGAAGCCTATGAACAGGAAGAACTGCTGAAGCGAGTTTGATTTTTTTTAATACTTAACGGGATAATTTTTTATGAAAGAAATACAAAAGCAGCTTGTCGACTTTGCACGGCATCTTGGGGATCCAACAAATGACTTTGTCATCCTGGGTGAGGGGAATATTTCAGGAAAAGATAACCCGGATACCTTCTGGGTGAAAGCCAGCGGTACCTCTTTGCGTGATCTGGAACCATCAGGCCTGGTGGAAGTATCCTTCAAAAAAATCAAAGAATTACTGGGCGCAGACAACCTGACAGATGACGAGGTCCGTTTGGGACTGCAAGAAGCGAAAATAGATCCAGAAGTAAAAGCAGTCCCTTCTGTGGAGACTTTCTTACACGCGCTTTTACTGAAGCTGGATGGGATTAATTTCGTGGGGCATACCCATCCCACTGCCGTCAACAGCATTTTATCTTCGAAGAACGCCGAAGCAGCCTACGCTGGTTCCTTATATCCAGATCAAATCGTTTATTGCGGTCCAGCGCCTGCTTTTGTGCCTTATACGGACCCTGGTTCACCGCTGGCAAAGAAAGTGTATGAGGTTATTGAAGCCTATCTTGACGAGTGGGGTGAAAAACCGAAAATAATCTTGATGCAAAACCACGGCCTGATTGCGATTGGTGCAACACCAGCAGAAGTGGAAAATATCACCGCCATGAGTGTGAAGGCAGCTAGGATCATATTGGGCACATACGCCCTGGGGGGACCGAAGTTTCTTTCTGGTGAGAATGTGGCTCGCATCCACACTCGCCCCGATGAACAGTATCGTAAGGGCGTATGGGGCGTGGACTGAGGGATTGATCTCCTAAACAATTCATGAAACCCTCAAGATCTGTGGGGGAGGGTGAGACATTCTGAAACTATCCGTTGAGTCATGAACCAATATATTTTGGAGCAAGTGGAAGATAAACCAAAGCATTTATTAATTATTTTCTTGATAACTGCCATTTTTGGTTTTGACTCTCAGGTGTTGTGATAAAATAATCTCAAGCAACACATTTGAGTCATGATTAACAGGGGGATTGACAGGGTAGATCATAAATAAAAGGAGCCTTGGGATGAAAAAGATATGTTTAGGGGTGATTATCACCAGCCGGGACACGTTTCCTGCGCATCTGGTGATCCAAGCCAGGAAAGATATCCTGGGTGTGATGGACGAATTGGGTTTAGAGAGCGTTACGCTTGATGAAGGTCAGGCTGTCCATGGGGCAGTTCAATCTTATCAACAAGCCCGGATGTGTGCTGAGCTGTTCAAAAAGCACCGCGATGAGATTGACGGCATTTTGGTGGTCCTGCCCAATTTTGGCGATGAGAAGAGCATTCCTGATACGATCAAGCTGTCGGGGCTGGATGTACCGATCCTGGTGCAGGCTTTTCCGGATGATATGGATCATTTGGATGTCTCCAACAGACGAGACGCCTATTGCGGCAAGATATCCGTTTGCAGTAACCTGCGTCAGTATGGATTTGCCTACAGTGTGACATCCCTGCACACAGTTAAACCGGATTCAGTCTCTTTTAAACAGGATTTGAAGGACTTCGCCGGGGTATGTCGTGTGGTCAAAGGCTTGCGTAATGCGCGCTTTGGTGCAGTGGGTGCCCGACCAAACCCCTTCAGCGTTGTTCGCTACAGCGAGAAACTCCTCCAGGAAGCGGGTATCTCGGTTCATACTGCAGACCTTTCAGAAATCCTGGGGGATGCTGCCAGACTCGCGGACGGAGATACTGCTGTCAAACACGAACTGGATAAGATCAAGGGGTATTTACCGACGGACGGGGTTCCCGGTGAGTCACTACTGCGTATGGCAAAGTTCTCTGCCGTCCTCCATCGTTGGATGGCGGATTTGGAGATCCAGGCGACCGCATTGCAGTGCTGGACCTCGCTCCAGCGAAATTACGGCATAAACGTGTGCGGACTGATGAGCATGATGAGCCAGGAGCTGATGCCAAGCGCTTGCGAGGTGGATATTACCGGGGTCGCGTCCATGTACGCTCTGCAGCTGGCGACTGGAACGCCCAGCGCGATTTCGGATTGGAACAACAACTATGGGGATGACCCGGATAAATGCATATTGTTCCACTGCGGGAATTGGCCAAAACATTTTGTGCCGGATGCCAAGATGACCTATGCGGATATCCTGGCAACCAGCTTTGGGGAGGAACGCACCTATGGCGCGGTAGATGGGCGAACCCCTGCTGGGCCGATGAGCTTTGCCAGGATCTCGACCGATGACCAACTGGGCATGATTCGCACCTATGTTGGGGAGGGATCCTTTACGGATGATCCCCTGGATACCTTTGGGACGCGGGCAGTGGTGCAGGTGCCCGGCTTACAGAAACTGCTGCATTATGTCGTCATGAATGGTTTTGAGCATCATGTGGCGATGAGCTCCCAACCATCGTCCAGGATCCTGGCAGAGGCCTTTGGGAATTACCTGGGCTGGGACGTGTATGTCCACGGTGAGTGACTGACTCGGCGCCCAGCCGATAGCCCGGTGAGGATTTCAAGTGCTCGATTTATCACTGACCGGTGTATTGTTTTATTGCAACTTTTTTGACTTATGCTTTTCCTTCGATCAGGAAAGTGTAAAGCAGGCGGTATCCAATCCGGAGTTTGCCTTTACACCAGGTCGTATCAAATCGCAATCAAATAACCTGGTTTTCAGCGAAGATGGCAGCTAAGAATATTGATTGACCCTGGATTTACCACATAAATTCAGGGTCCTTTACTGGAAGGATAACGTATGGTCGACTGCTTGAATCCCAAAAATTGATAAAAATTTTCATGTATAATCAATAGTGTTACACATTTAGCAATCTTGCCCTGGTTTAGGGTTGCTGACTATGTGATTCATCTAGATTGATACACCCTGACGAATTAAAATTCTTTCAGTATTGTTGCATTTATAAATTGAATAGTAAAGGAATTATGATGCCAAAACTCAGACTGATTACAGATACGAATGCCAGTTTACCTGCGGAGCTTATTGAGAAATTCCAGATCGTTGAGGTTCCCATTCACATCCAATTTGGAGAAGACTCTTACAAGACGGGGGTGGAGATTGACGATCAGAAATTGTTCGAAATGATTGATGAGCGCAATGAACTCCCCACAACGGCAGCGCCGTCGCCAGCGGATTTTTCACAGGCGTATCAGCGCGTGATGGATGAAGGTGCTGACCAGATCATCTGCATTTGCTGCTCCAGCACGGTGAGTGCTATATTTAATGCGGCACAAATAGCTGCAGAAATGCATCCGGATTGGGGTATCACGGTGGTTGATTCAAAACAGCTCAGCCTGGCGGAAGGATTTCAGGTTATAGCAGCTGCGAAGGCTGCTTTAGCGGGGGCGGAAAAAGAAGAGATCCTGACGTTGGTAGAAGACCTTCAAACGAGAATGCGTGTGTTTGGCGCGCTGCCGACTCTCAAATATCTTGCCATGGGAGGGCGCATGGGGCGCCTGGCTGCTGGCTTGGGTGAAACACTGGCGATCAAGCCGATTTTAGAGTCCAATGAAGGCAAACTGGAGCTTTTGGAAAAAGTGCGCACCTGGAAGAAAGCCAAACAGCGCTTGATTGAACTCGCCGTTGAGAGTACCTCGGGAAAAAAGGTTGAGCAGGTTGGGATGGTCCACGTCAATAATGAGGAAGGTGTCCGATCCTTATTTACCTCCCTCAAGAATGCACTAGGTTTTGATGTCGATCCCCTTTATACTGAGTTTACACCGGGGCTGTCTGTGCATACCGGTTCGGGTGTGATCGCCTATGTGCTTGTCACAGAATCATAGGACTGACAGCCGAATTGATCGGCCACTAAGTTCATTGTAACAAAAAGATCAAAACGATATTCCAACGCGCCCAGAAAAGTAACCGATATCCCTGACTGCTGGGTTGGCACTCTTTGCTGAATTTTAGCAATCGAAAAGGAGCTAAGGCGCAACAGGTAATTGAGCCACATCGACTTGCGAAGGATGAAACGTTTATTGCAATCCTGAAAGCATTTGATGAAAACCGCTAACGATTATTGGGTATAATTTATTCTTGTTAAATTATTGATGATAGTATTTCCAACAGGAGATGTGAATGCTCGCGATCATAACGGACAGCACCTGTGATATTCACGATAACTTAATCAGAGAATATGGGATCATTGTGATCTCTCATTTCATTCTTTGGGGGGATAAAGAATACCGCGACAGGGTGAATTTACAGCCTGGAACCTTTTATCAGATGCTGGGCACTAATCCAATCAGGCCAACAACTGCCCAGGCAGGAGTGTCGGACTTTTTAGCAGGTATCCAACAGGCAATAAAAAATGGGGCGACAGAAGCCCTGATCCTGACAGTTTCCAGCGCCATGAGTGGTGCGTATGACATGGCGGGGCAGGCGGCTGACCAGGCAGAGATTCCGGTGACCGTGATCGATTCGAAGGGGCCGACCATGTCCTTGGGCTGGCAGGTTTTAGCAGCGGCACGCGCGCGAGACGCCGGGCTTTCAAAGAACGAGATCCTCGCTAAGGTGGATGATGTGCGGGGGAAGATGGTGCAAATTGTTGCGATGGAAACACTGGAATACCTTCAAACCGGAGGGCGGATTGGCGAGGCTGCCAAATGGGTGGGATCGCTGTTGAATGTTCGCCCTGTAATCTCGATCAATCACACCAAAGGTGTTGTGACACCCGCCGGATTGGCACGATCGCATAAATCCGCGGTCAAAATGCTCTATAAGAAATTCTTTGACGCGGTTGGGGATGGGAATAAGCTTCATATTGCGGTCTTGCATGGGAATGCGCTTGAGGAAGCCCAGAAACTGGTGGAGCGCATCCGGGAAGAGTTTGACCCTGTAGAATTGATCGTCAATATCACCGGGCCTGTCCTGGGGATCAACACTGGTCCCGGCGCTCTGGCCTTATGCGGGTATGCCGATGGGGATTAAGCATGATCAAACGAAAATACCAGTGATCCTATAAGATGTCCCGAATGGGATCTAATCCAAAGATGATCTAAAAAAATTCTTGATGCAGGGTGACAATTATATGGATAGAATCACAATTCTCTTAGAATTTGTTCATAATTTATTGGTCTTTGCCCTTCGATATCTTTGTCCCCATAACCTTATGGAATGGTGATATCTCGCGATATTAAAAAATCAAAGGAAACCTTAAAAAATGTCTAAAATGAGGGATTCTCATCCTTTAAGGAAGGACACATTGACCTATTTGTGATAAAATGATAAGTATCAAGCCCAAATAATTCTTTCCAAAAGGAGGATGACTATTATGAGTGACAGACGCAGGTCTTTAAACTTGATACTGGTGTTTGTCTTATTTTTTACCGCGCTGGGATTTTCTGCCAGACCGGTGAATGCTGTGGGAGGTGAGCTTTTCTTTTCTGAGTACATTGAAGGATCGAGCTACAATAAAGCCCTGGAGATTTACAACCTGACAGGCGGAGCCGTCGATTTGGATGCTGGCGATTATGAAATCGATGTATATTTCAACGGCAGTACATCTGCAGGGACAACCATCGATTTAGCCGGCACTGTCGCTGATGGAGACGTGTATGTGGTGGCTGATGATGGCGCTGATTTGGC
>Ga0209121_10003515_pt1 | contig 15152 bp, 21 predicted proteins | sample Cruoilmetagenom3_FD_187292 | JGI IMG/M metagenome (GOLD analysis project Ga0209121, IMG submission 187292) | Oil polluted marine microbial communities from Coal Oil Point, Santa Barbara, California, USA - Sample 3 (SPAdes) (version 2) | ecosystem: Environmental > Aquatic > Marine > Oil seeps ...
AGGCATCAGGAAACCCAGCGAGGATTGAAACGGTCTTAAAAACTCTGCGCCCTCTGCGATCTCCGCGGTGATAAATCACTGGATTTTTAGACAGTGCCCACTTTCATATACACAAGAGCAGTGTTTTTACAGGGTTGGCTGACACCAGAGGACATTGTTAAGTCATCTGAAAAATATTTATAGCTTACAAAGATAAAAAAAATCGGATGTATCAGTTACACACAATTTTCCCGCCCCGAAAAAGATCATTAAAAATACAGGTGCGGGAATTTGCCCTACCAAAAGACTGAAAACGGAGAAAATCGATGTCAAAGCTTTTATTCATCGCTATTGGGGGTGCCATCGGTGCTCTACTTAGATATGCCCTATCAGGTGTGGCTTACAAATATATAGGCAGTGGTTTTCCATGGGGCACCTTATGCGTAAATCTCCTCGGTGCTTTTGCGATCGGCATTCTCTGGGGATTATCTGAAAAAACTACCATCTCTTCCGATTTCCGAACGTTTGCGTTTATCGGAATCCTTGGCTCGTTCACAACGTTTTCAACTTATGGTCTGGAGACCTTCAACTTGTTTCGCGATGGTGAAATTAAACTCGCATTGTCGAATGTTTTGATCACCAATGTTTTGGGCATCGCATTAGTTCTATCTGGCTTTATCGCTTCGAAATATTTAATGATCTTTATAGACAGGAGGTTGTGATACAATGAAATTGCCTGAAGAAGGACTGTTATTAAGAATTTTCATTGGAGAGGCGGATCGCTACAAGGGAAAACCGCTCTATGAACAGATCGTACTTACTGCGAGAGGGTTACATCTTGCCGGAGCAACCGTTACCCGGGGAATAATGGGTTTTGGAGCAGCGAGTCGGGTACATACGGCAAAGCTGCTGCGCCTTTCCGAAGATTTGCCTGTTGTTGTTGAACTGGTCGACACGGAAGAAAATCTCAACAAACTGCTGCCGTTTCTCGATGAAGTCGTAAGCGATGGTTTGATTACACTGGAAAAGGTGCGAGTTATCAGATATAGGCATAGCAATAAGGATAAGATGTAGGCGACTCTCCGATTCCTTCCGGCGGTTGGAACAATGATGCACGCAACAGTTTCTCGTTTCGATAACCCGGAAACGGGATTCTGATCCGAAAGAATGGTTGAATAAAAGATGGGAGCGCGGGAGGGCGAACCGGTAGTGCAAGTTACGCTTCAGAAGACATTTTGGGTTGGAAGAGCATGTATGACTATGCCCTCCAAAAGACCGTGGAACAGATATTTTTCAAACTTGCAGCAAAGAATCGGGAACAGTTGGAACGAATCCACAATAAGATCAAAGAAGCTCGATCCTACAAGACTGGAAAACCAGAATCCGGGGTGTGCAGGGACGAGGTCGCTATAGGATAGTTTTTGGGATACGCCGGTTTTACCGCGCGTTACCGGATATGTGCATGACATACCGCGGCTGCGAGCGCATCAGCGGCATCGGCAGACATTTTTTCGTCGATTCCAAGTAGCATCCCGACCATCTTCTGCATCTGCTTCTTGTCAGCCCTCCCTGATCCTGTCACCGCCTGCTTGATCTGGTTCGGCGTGTATTCGAAGACCTCGATTGCGCATTCGGCTGCCGCGAGCAGGACAACCCCGCGTGCGTGGCTCACCTCGATTGCAGATGATACATTTCTGGAGAAGAAGAGCCGCTCGATCGAAAGTTCATCTGGCTTATGTGTGTCCAGAATCTCTTTTACCTCATGAAATATCGTCTGGACGCGGATATGGAGCCGCGCGTCTGTTGGTGTTGTGATCATGCCGTACCTGACGCAGCGGATACCATCCGCATCGTCGATTATGCCAAAGCCAGTCTTTGCAAGTCCGGGATCGATTCCGATGATCATGTCAGCACCGTATCCCAAAATTTCTGGCACTGTCTGAAATCAAGTGATTTAGCACCGCGGAGGGCGCAGAGTTTCGAGACCGCGGGAATCCTCTGCGTGGCTCTGCGACTGCCTTCGGCGATACTTCGTATTCTGCGGTAACGGCTCTGCCGTCGACGCTTGCGTTAAAATCTGATGGCATGGTGATTTCACTTGAAAAAGCGACAATGTCAAAGTTCTCAACCCAAATACGCCTCATCTGATTTAATATCAAAATAGACCGGAAATTTATCCAATAAGTCTTTAAATCCAAGAATTAACGGAACACCATCATCAAATGCGCAATATGCATAAAATCTGATCTCTTTTGTACAATTCAACTCCTCATCAAACAACCTTCCTTTGACAATACCCACTGTCACAGGAAGACTGCACTCTTTCTTTGGAATGATTCCCTGAACTCTATGATCTGCTTTCTCTTCCACATCAATTCCTTTCCAGATATATTCCGGAATGACCGACGTATGTGCACCGGTATCGAGTATAGCCTCATACGGCTTACCCCATCCTGACTTTGTCTTAAACTGGATCAGAATTGATAGCCTTATCAGTGTCCCGTAGTTTAATTTCAGATCAAGTTCCGGGTCTACCAGTTTCTTTATCCTGATTCGTAACTTAGTAGACATGCGTACCACTTTCTACGAAGATCACAGGAATCTCCTCCCTCTTCTTACCTGCAATTCTCGATGCTTTCTCCTCAACGTACTCTATACTCTCGCCTGCCACAACAACCTCTCTGTTTACGATTGCGACCCAGAGATCCCTAAATTTTAACTGCAGATCTTTGTAATTATCAAGACCCCATTTCATATCATCCATGAATGCTTTCTCAATTTCCATCCTCATCACCAGTTATCACTTGCTGCCATCTGTTAAATATTGTTTGTCTCTTTTCGCGACATCAGGTCCTCTGATCACGACAGCAGCACCACGTCCCCGAACTCCTCTTCCCTCGAATCCGCGGTGAATGCCATGAATGCGAGCACGCACCAGAGCACAGCGCAGGCAAAGAGAATGACGTATCCGATCATCAGCGTCAGGAACTGACCCAGCAGGAAGAGCCACTGGTTCCGGAGTTCCTCCGCACGAAGCGCGCTCTCATCAGAGAGTTCAAACTCGCCTGCTGCCAGGTACTCCTCTGCGGAGGTCTCTGTCTCGTTTATCGCAAACTTGTACCGGTACGATGTCGAATCGTAAACGAACGGATTGACCAGCACAACGCAATCGCCCCACCGGTACAGATCATCGGATGCACGCCTGATCGCATCCTCTGCGTTCACATAATGGTCGTTTGCGCTCTCGATCCGCTGGTTGTACGATGAGATCGACCCTTCTGCCATATTGCTTGCCTTTTTGCTTCTTCCGGGATCGTTTAGCAGTTCATAAGCGGTTGCGCTGTGCCTGTACGCGATGATCCTTGTGCGATCATCCTCTGCATCCAGAGCCATCTTCTCGAAGTATGCAGACTCCCCCGTAAGTGTGCTCTTCAGGAATTTGTTCGAGGCGGTGTAGATGTCGGTCTGTGCTTGCGTCTTCGCACTCCGGTACATCGTCGCAACAGCAATCCTTGCGACGAGGAGGTCGTCCAGCGCATCCTCATGATCGCCCCCATCCACATCCTCGACAGCACGGTCCATCGCATCGAGAAACGTGACCGAACACTGTGCGATGGTCGTAACCGATGCCCAAGACTCTGCGCTGCCTGCACCACTCGACGAGAGCATATTAAACGTCTCGCCCGCGATCTTCGAGATCTCCGGATTTCCAGATGCTTTCATGGTGGCAAGCGCGCTCTTCGTCCCCTCGATATCGATCGGCATCGCGGTCGCCTTCAAGGTGATTGTCTCGTTCCCTACACTGTGGGAGAGGAAGTACTGCCATGTGTATATCCTTCCAACGATCGTCTCTCCCCGGAACCGGAGCGTGAACGTGAGCGGAACCGTTTTTCCTTTCTGTATGATCGAGGCTGGTAGATTGACAGCCATCCAGTCATCCTTCCCATCCGCGACCGTAGTCTTCTCACGCTGGATCTTGACAGCGGTGATATCCTTGTATCCGAGTGTCTCGCTAAGCGATATCTCTAGAGGTACGGATTTCAGCACATCGACCCGCCCGAAGTTGGGATCATAAGAAGACATCTCGAACTTGACCGCGTGCTCGACCGTCACCGTAACCGTGATCGTCTGCAATCCTGCTTTCCCTGCATCGATCCGCAGTTTGCCCTCGTGCGTGCCCTCCGGCGCTGTTACCGGTATGGTGATCGTTAAGTTAGCTGTGCCAGAGCTTTTATTCAAAATCTGGGTGGGATAATCCACCTTAAACGTCATCCCAGCCCCGGGAGTGCCATAAGCAGCAACGCTTTTCACAGTCATCGCCATGTCGCCATCGTTTATGATCTCAAACTTCTTCACGACCTTAAAACCAGTCGCTTCCATCTCTTTTCGTGGTTTGTTAAAGATGACCGGGTCTTTTATGTTGATGTTTGAGAGCGGTGCAAGATGCGCAGGAGCCTGACGGTCGACATTGATGGTGATGGTTGCGGTGCTATCGCCAAAGTAGGTGGTCGTACTGTATACGCCCTTGCTAACGATTTTTGTGATATGTACCTCGATCTGGACCGTCTTTGACTCGTTGCCTGATAGGGACATGGGATACTTATCCAGTGCTCTTAGAGTGATGCCTTCTCCCGGTGATGGGAGCGAAGGGGATTGCACATTTATAGACTCGCTCCCGGTATTCTTCAGAGTGAGCGTCACAGTCTTTGTCCCCTCCAGATCTTTGATCTTACAGTAACCGTCTGTTATGGTCAGACTCGCCTGCACAGTCCCTATGAGCATGAAAAATACCAGGAATAACAGTACAACCTTCCTCATTGTATCACCTCGTCCCCGAGCAGCGTATCATCGACAGCATGAGTCCATTTAAACATCAGACTGAGCACACAGACCAGTACCACGATAAAGAATACCACAAAGACAGAAGCGTATTTCAGGAAGAGATCGACGAGTTCTGCATGGATCTGATCGATCTCGAGGAGTTGCTCATCGATCTGCACGGCTCTTTCGTCCCCGTGCTTCAGATACAACTCATAAACCGTTGTCAGTTCCCTTTTTGCAGTTCGTGCTGAGAGGATTCCGGTTGCAACAGCTACCGGGTTACTGGTGTGATTGAATCCGTACGACGCCTGCTCAAATTTCGCCTCACCGATCTGCGACGACGTATTCACAATCTCCATATCAAACTGGTACTCGGATTTCAGTTTCTTGACCTTCAGGTCGATATAGGTCGTCTTTGTGATATCCTCTGCCTCCCTGTATGCGGTGAGCGCGTGGCTCAAATAATCGATCATTATGCGCGTATCGATCTCGGTCTCAGCCAGCGCCTCAAAGTACTCCCCCTGATCAGCAAAGAAGTGCGACAGTGCGGTCTTCGGATAGCTTGTGATAAAGTTATCTTTCGCCTGCGCATACCCTTCGAGTGAGCTTATATCGGATTTTAACCGGGTAGCATCGCTAAGCGCTGTCTTATGCGACTGGGGATCACCCTTCGATGCAAGATCATTGATGCCGTTAAATTTCTTGAGAATGCCGTTGTTGCCTGCCGCGATATTCACCCACTCCCTGGTATTTCCGGTGATCTGGTCCGAAGGCAGGGTCTGGAGTGTGATCAGGATCTGCCTGTGCATGAGACCTAGTTCCTGATATCGCGCAAGAACCGGCAACTTGATCTCGCTTACCTGCTCCACGAGTTCCCGCTTTATAGCGTCATCCCCGAGAGCCGGCATCGCAAGTGATGAGAGGATCAGGATTGCCGTAACCAGATGGATCACTCGAACCATAATACATTAACCACGAAAAATCATATATGCATTGCGGTTGATCTGTTGTGTATGGCAGTTCTACTGATCGGTGCAGGAAATGCTGGAAGTGCACTGCTGGATGATGTATGTGAGCGTGGGGCAGGAAAGAACCCGAGGATTGCGATATGTCCGAGGGTTGCATTCAAGCACATCAAGAATAAAGAGCAGTATCTGCTGACCGACAAGGGATTTTTCGGATCAGGCGACGAGGTTGTCGGGAGAAGCGATTTCAAAGACACTGCCGCATCAGCGTCTGCGATGGACTCGTATGACGCGGTGTTGCTCGAACTGCTGAACAAGAAGATCGAAGGCGTTGACGCTGCAGTCATCTTTCTCGGTCTCGGCGGAATCACAGGAAGCGGGATATCCCCGGCAATTGCGCGCACATTAAGCGACCTTGACGTACCAGTAATGGTCTTTGGCGTGCTGCCATCCCCTGCCGGTGCGGAGACGCGTGCCCGGTACGGAAACGTCTGTTACGCAATCGAAGGTCTCAAGAAATACACCGGTGCGTTCCTCCTGATGGACAACCAGCGCATCGCGTACACCGATAACATCGAGAGCATGTACCCGCGATACAACCGGTACGCGGCTGTCGTTGTTTCAGATATCCTTTCAGGGTCCGATCCGAAGACCTCCACGGCAACAAGCATCGGTATCAGGGACATGATATCGAATATGTCCCTATCAGGCGGCGGTTTCTCAGTCTTTGGGCGTGCAAGCATCCTATCAAAGGACTTGCTCCATTATTTCATCCCGGTGGGTGGGCATAAGCCGGTCGATGTGCCGACGATGATCGGTGTCGCTGTCGAGAAGATGTCCATGAACGCGGATACGAAGATCGCCCGGAAGAGTACGGTGCTCTTCAGGGTGCCGTCGTGGTACATGAAGGATGCTAACGCGATCGATACCAGGTCGATAGAGCGATTCCAGGAGGAAAACTCATCAGAGGGGCATTATCTCGGAATTTCGCTCACGAAGAGGAGTCTTGTCACGCTGACGATGCTCTTTACGTACCGGTACGGCGATCTCCCGCGACTCTGCGAGATCAGGGACGGCGCTCATTAGGTTGTGGATTTCTTCTTTGGGGTCTTGTGGTTCTGTATAAGCTGTAGATACGAGACTTGAGCGGTGGCACTTCAGAATGCTGCCGATGTCAGGTTTAGAGGAAAGAACCGCCGCCTGACCCGATCGCCATATTTCTGCCGCCGGGCGGGTATGAGATCGGGCGATAGGCGAAATGGTGGCGGGAGCTGCTTGCGGGATGTGGGTTGTGGTATCGACCGATCCCGAGGGGTGTGTGGTTTGGCAATGGCGTCAGACAATTCGGAAATGTCGGTTCATCAGAAAGGTTTTAAAGTGTTGAGAATATTTACATGCGAGGTATAAAAAATGATTTACACAATTGCCCTGTTGTGGTTGGCAAGAATGGTTATAATGGCGGTAACGTGTACTTTCTTGGCTATTATTGGTGTGGGGATTTTGGATATACTAACACCAAAAATAGAAGAGAGAAAGAGAATAGGTGAAGACCCTGTTGCCACGGGTATTTTCATAGCAGGATTTCTCATCTTTATTGGGCTTGTCATTCATGGTGCTTGCACAGCGCCTACGCCCCTCCATCTTCTACTCATCCCATCGTTAATAGACTTTGAAAGAATGGGATTAGTTATGCTCACCTTCTCTGTGAGTTTATTGTTAAGCGTGGGGTTATTTAACCTTGCTGACAAGTTGACACCAATGATTATGTTTTCAAAAGTCGACGATAGCCCTGTCGGTGTTGGGATTTATGTGGCGGGATATTTAATATTGTTGGGACTGATATTACACGCCGCTCTTACCATACCAATATAAGGGGGTTTTAGCGATGAAGAAGATAGCGATAGTGGGATTGTTTCTTATCGTTGGTTGTGTTCTGGGGTATTTTGTTCTGCAAACTCTCCTTTTACCCCCTTCGGAAATTTCAGTCAACAACGAAGCGGATACAGGATTGGACGAAGAGTTAAGCAAAGGTGTAGAATTTATAGATGAGTCTACTAATTTCATCGAACAAAAGCAATATGAAAAAGCACGAGAAATGATTGAAAATGCCAAAGAATCGTCTGACATATTGCTTAAACGCACCAGTCATCACGAAGATGAGGGAAAGTATCTGAATACGCTCATAAATTGTACGGATGGCCTCGTTCATGTCATCGAATTATCTGATACCAATGATACTGTTGGGACTATTGGACACGCAAACAAATTTTTAGTTGATTTTTCAAACTTAAAGACTATCGGTGCAGAGTTGACCGAAAAACATCCTGACATTGCTGAAAAATTGAATATTGAAGAAACAATGGTAAATCTCCGACCCATCGAGTATGATATAATGGATTTCAAAGAAGAATATAAAACAAATAAAACACCACCACTCCTGCCAATTTCTTTTGAGGGAAACTCCAAAGAGTTCACATGGAAAGATCATTTGGGAAAAAAATGGAGCTTCAAGATTAAAATATCGGAGAGAAGATATAAGAAATATATAAATCTCTCGCATGAGATAAATGAGAGTGAAGATATTTTGAAGTTCGTCACCGATGAAGATGTGCAAGTAAGGGAAATTGCTCAATGGTTCAATGATACATATTCAGATCAAGAAGATAAGGCGAACTGTATTTTAAGTTTTGTTCAAGAATGTATTCCCTCCATTGCTGAAGGAAGAGATGATTATTTCAAGTATCCAATAGAGACTATTATCGAAGGCGGTGATTGCGAGGATAAATCTATCTTATTTTTATCAATACTGAAAGCAGAAGGGTATGATGTTGCTTTTGCTTCATATCCACAACATTGGATGGGTGGGGTGGCATTGAAAGGAGACTTAAAAAGAGTAAAGAATCCCTACTCTGGCGTACCTATCGAAGGCGGAGGTACGTATTACCTCTGTGAAACTCTTGATAAAGGGTTTAAGGTAGGATATATACTGGAAGAATATAAAAATATAAATCCACTTATGTTAGTAATACCAAGATAGTCAGTCGCAAGGTTTATATCATAAAGTAATAAAGGACGAGCGATGAAGAAGATAGTTTTGTTGCTCATCGGATTGTTAATACTATGGTTTTTCGCTTCAGTTAGCATAAATGCGCAGGAGATTGGAGTGAGTAGTGGTAATTCAACACCTACTCCTACTCCAACTCCTACTCCAACTCCTACTCCTACTCCAACTCCAACTCCAACTCCAACTCCAACTCCAACTCCAACTCCAACTCCAACTCCAACTCCAACTCCAACTCCAACTCCAACTCCAACTCCAACTCCTACTCCTACTCCTACTCCTACTCCTACTCCTACTCCTACTCCTACTCCTACTCCTACTCCTACTCCTACTCCAACTCCAACTCCAACTCCAACTCCAACTCCAACTCCAACTCCAACTCCTACTCCTACTCCTACTCCCACTCCAACCGGCACCATAACAGTGACTACGTCCCCTGTTGAGGGTAAAATCCACATAGACGATATGTGTGTCGGAGTTGGATCTTATTCCGGGGTGCATGCCATGGGAACTTGTATGGTATCTTTTGGAGATGTTGAGGGATATTATCCCCCAAAACCTCTCGAGGTGTCAATAGAGACAAATAAGGCAAAGTCGGTCGCGGGTGTATACAAACCAAAGCCAAAAGGCAAGATTTGTATAAAAACTACCTCTGACAGAGGGGATGTCGACGGAGATATTTATGTCGATGGGGATTACACTGGTGTTGGTTCTTGCACTGTTGAACGAACGATTGGGGTGCATACGGTATCTTATGGGGATATGAAAGGCTATGAAAAACCAAGTAGCAAATCAATAGATGTGAAAGAGGGGGGCACGATAAGCGTTGTGGGCAGATATGACTACATACCACCCGAACTTATGCCCCCCAAAGCTGAAATACTATCTCCGAAAGACGGAGCTACCGTATACTCAGATGAATGGATCGTTTTAAGTGGCAAAGGTGACGACTCGGATGGAGTTGTAAGCGAATACATGTGGGGCGTAGATGGCCTGGTAATCGGACATGGCAAAGATTTGCGTTACAAATTCAGAGACATTGGAAAGCACACCGTTACTTTGGCTGTAATAGATAATGATGGACTATCCGACGAATACAGTGCAAAAATATACGTGGACGTTAAACCTAGTATTACTCTAAGCATTGCCCCTGATGTGCTAAGGAGTACATCGGAACAAGCCAGACTTCGCATTGCAATAAAAACTCTTCTTCCAAATCCGTCTACGATTGTGGAAATACATACAATCCAGACCACTCAAGGGGTGGAAATAAAAGAAGATGATGAACGAGCCATTCTTACGTCGCTTGAAGTTATGAGTGGCAAGCCGGAAATAAGAACCATTAGCGTTGGTGCGAGTGAGATGGGTAAGTATTCAATTAAGCTGATAGGATATTATTGGCTCGCAGACGACCCCGGCAATCCAAAGGGGATTGAAAGCAACGAAGTCAATTTCAAGGTGGCAGGGGGTGGGCATACTGCGTCCAAACCTGAGCCATACGGCTTTGAAAATGTGAAACTTTTTGCCCTCGTCGCCTTAGTTGTTATATATTTAGTCAGGAGAAGAAAAAGAAGAAGAACGTCATGAAAAATCACACTCTGCCGCTGATTCTATTTTTTCTGATCGCTCAAATCCATATTTCAGACGCAGCAAATGCAGACGTAAAAGTAAATCTCGGATTCGAAAGAACGATTGTAAAAGAAGGCGATGGGGTTATGGTCACTTTATCAGCGATTAATCCTGAAACGAATCCCCCTTTAATCATTCAATTAATTCTCACAGTGCCAGATGAAATGAGCATCACTGCGACCGAGTTTATAAAATCAGGTGGACGACAGTATACTGCCACGTACCCTATCAAACCGGGTGATGAAAGACACATAAATATCCATCTAAAAACACATAAACCCGGAGTTTATTACATCAAAGGTGATTACTACTATCATTTCGATGGCACGAATTCTACCAAAAAACATGGGAATGAATCAAAGAACATTAACGTGATGCCAAGCATACCTACTCCCAGTCCTACCGCGGTGCCATCACCAACGCCGATATCATATTTGTCGGGATTTGAAGCGGTATTTGTAATTGTCGTATTATTAGCAGCAACCTACTGCGCGAAACGAAAGAGATAAGTAGTATCACATTTTTATTTATTTTTTTAAAAATTAAATAAAATTTATGTCAGTGGTTGTGACTGCGTGGAAGTATACAAATACAAATTGAGAACGAAAAGATTTAAGTACTATAACAGATTATTTTTGTACATGAACAGAATAATTTTGTTCTATAACAACAGGAGGACTCAAGAATGAATATGAAGAAACTCGTTGCGGTGTGCATGCTTCTGTGCATCATGGTTATGCCGGCGATTGCGCAGGAAAATGATACAGCCGCGAATGAATCGAATGCTACAGTAACGCCCACGATCGAACCAACGGCAGTGCCGACCACGAATGAAACAAACGTCACAGAAACTGCGACGCCCGCACCGACCGAAGCAAAGTTCCGGGTCGGTCCCACAGTGACGCTGCGCCCGGTAAACGACGTGATTGACAAGTCGCAGGACGGACTGGTTGAACTCTACATGAACAACCCCTCCTTAAACGACGTAACCCTGACCGCTGATGTACAGATTGCCGTGCCATCCGGGATTCACGTCTACGGGGAAGGATTTGGATACGGTGCTGCAGCAGGCACGGTCGCCGGGAAGTTTACGGTACCGCCGGGGACTGTTCGGACGATCCATATCAACATCAAGGCGGATAAGGTCGGTGACTTCACTGTACATTTCACCGGATTGTACTGGCCAGACGGCGATAAGGATGCTTTCCAGCAGATCTCGCTGACACACCCGTTAACAGTGAAAGAACCGTCGCCGAATCCAATGGATCCTGAACCAACCGGCGGAGCTGGCGAAACCGGTGAAACCAGCACGGATAAGCCAAACGGACTAGCGTTGCCATCGGGATTGCTCTCGGTGATTGCAATCGTAGTTGCGTTCGGTGCGCTGATGATCAGAAAGAATTGAGGTGAATCAGGCACCTACGAAAGCAAGAGGGGTGAATATGAATATGAAGAAACTCGCTATCGTATGCATCCTGCTCCTGTGCCTGTCGGTCGTACCAGCGATGGCGCAGGAGAACGATACAGCCGCAAATGTTACGAATGTTACGGCAACGGCAACGCCTACCATCGAACCGACCGCCACAGAGACTGCGACGCCTGTACCGACCGAAGCGAAGTTCCGGGTCGGTCCCACAGTGACACTGCGCCCGGTAAACGATGTGATCAACAAGTCTCAGGACGGACTGGTTGAACTGTACATGAACAACCCATCCTTAAATGACGTAACGCTGACCGCGGATGTGCAGGTCAGCGTGCCATCCGGGATTCACGTCTATGGAGCCGGGTTTGCATCAGGTGGTGCAGCAGGCACCGTCGCAGGAACGTTTACGGTACCGCCGGGAACTGTTCGGACGATCCAAATCAACATCAAGAGCGAGAATGCCGGTACATTCACGGTGCACTTCACAGGACTGTACTGGCCCGGTGACGATAAGGATGCTTTCCAGCAGATCTCACTGACGCATCCGTTGACTGTGAAAGAACCGTCGCCAAAGCCACTGGACCCGAAACCAACTGAAGGGGGAACGAAGGAACTCCCATACACCTACATCATCGTCGGGTGTCTGGCAGTGATTGCGATCGCATTCATTGCGATGATGCTCCGGAAACCCCCGAAGACCGAGGTAGTGATTGAAGAGGAGTAAAGCGGCGGATGAAAAGAATCAGGGTAGGCATCGGAGGAAACGGGACGGTCCGGATCAAACTGAAGAAGACGAGGAAGGATGAGCGTGCAGGCACGGCTGAGCTGAAGGGATCCCATGCTATGCGCCCCGCGTCCCCAGCACCTGCCACGGCTGCCGGAAGCAGGGGGCTTACACTCTCCCACCCCATCCTCAGCCAGATGGAGATCCGGGTGGAGTCCGTCTTTCGACCAAAAGAGCCGGATGTGGAGGTGGTCTACGCACTCACCGGATATGGCACAAGCGTTGACCATCTCCACAAGTTCTCTTCTAACGAGGTCGTAGCCCATGCCACACCGGAGATGGTCTCTTATATTGCCGAAAAGATGGTCGAGCACATCCGGGCTGAGCGAGCCGAGATGCCGACCCTGATCGTGCATGTCCATAGCCACCCGCTGGGTGCGCCTGCCCTGTCTGGCGTGGATAAGGAGACGATGCCCCGGGTTGCTGCACGGATCAGGGCGATCGTACCTGATGCGACCGTGCTTTTTGGCGTACATGCCGTAGGAAGTGAAGAGCGCAGACCGCGAGCACAGCCTGAGCGGGTGTCTGAGAATAAGATACGATGGAGCAGCATCACCCGGACGCATGAGGTTGCGTTCTTTGATGAGGCTGCAAAGCCGGTTCCAGTGAGGGTTGATTGGTAGGATGAATCGGGGAGAAAATATCGAGAAACTCGCCGGACTTCTCTCGGCAGACGAATACGGAGATGTGGTGGCAGAGACGCTTGTCGAGATCCTTGCCGAGGAGCGGAAACGGAATATCTTTGTCGCCAAACTTCAGGAACTTGCGAATGAGGTAAAAGCGATCGATCAGGAGATCACATTCACCCGGATGGAGCGGAGTGTGCTTGATTTCGTGCTCGCAAGCAAACAGCCGCTTAACGCGAGCGAGGTGTCTAATGGGATGGGGTTTAGGTATTCAAGTTTGCGACACAGGACTCATGCATCCCGTGTGCTTAATTCGCTCGTCTTAAAAGGAGTTCTTGGGAAGATTAAAGTAGGTCAGAGTTATTACTTCACATCACCTGCTGAGGCATTGATGGAATGCCTCAAAAGACGAGACGAAGAGCCGGATAGGTGCTCACCTGTCAGGATTGCGGCAGAGACAGGGATGCCACTTGCGGTGGTGCTCGAGGTGATTGGCGGGCTCTTGGGATCGGAATGAAAACGAGATGCAGAGGTGACCACAAATGTATAAAATGAAAGTAATTACAGGGGTGCTGATTATGATCGCGCTTTTCGGGCTACCCGCGGGTGTGCAGGCGCAAGGAGGGGATGATGGGCTGGTTGCAGTAGATTTACGGAGGAGAAGAGCATGAAGAGAACCCCTTTTCACGACCGCGAAAGGGAAATCAACGAGATCATGAAGATACTGGACGTGGAACCGTCCTTAATCACCTTCATCTACGGACCGATCAACAGCGGGAAGACCACGATGATCAGCCGCCTGATAGAAGAATTGCCAGCAGACTACGTTGTCTTTTACATAAACTTGAGGACTAAATTTCTGGCGAGTTATGACGATTTCATCGAGTCGTTGTTTGAGATGGAGATGGAGTCCGAGGGGGCGCTTAAGAAGGGGAAAGAAACGCTTGCGGAGCTGGTTTCATCCATCACAAAGGTTGCGGGCATACCGATAACAAATGAGTTTCTGGATTATGTGTTTAAGGACAATAAGCCAAAGAATGCCTTTTCGTACATAATCAAACTCTTTGAAGAGGTGAAGGCAACGGGTAAGCAGCCGGTGTTGATTCTGGACGAATTACAGAAGATCGGAGATGTGAAAGTGAATGGTTCGCTCATTTACGAACTCTTCAACTTTTTCATAGACTTAACGAAAGAGTTGCATCTGGCGCATGTCTTCGTGGTAACATCCGACTCACTATTCATTGAGCAGATTTACAATGAGGCGATGTTGCAAGGGAGATGCAGGTATCTGCTGGTTAATGATTTTGATGAGGCTACGACTGCCGCGTTTCTGGAGGGGCATGGTTTTACTGATGATGAAAAGGCGGCTGCATGGAATTGCTGCGGCGGAAAGCCAGTGTATCTATTGGAGTTAATCCGTGCTGATGATCGGGGTCGTGAAGTTGACAGGTTGCTCCGAATGCGAGCGGGTGAACTGAAGACTTTTCTCAAAACACTCAAAGAACTCGGAGATAAGATGACTATGAAGGACGAACGGTATGATATCAGTTATGAGAAGATCGTTTCTGTATTGAGGCTGTTTTTGGATGAAGAAGAGATCGATATGTGGTCGATCGATGAAATTTCAAAGCGTTATCTGGTTAGAAATAACATTTTGTTCCTTGATCCGGATAGAGGAATCGTCAAACCACAATCATGGCTGGATCTGCTTGCAGTGCGAGAGGTGATTGCTAACGTGTAGAATCGGGATCGCTGTCCGGGTGTTGCTTGTGATCGCGCTTTTCGGGCTGCCCGCGGGTGTGCAGGCAGAGGGAGATGATGATGGGCTGGTTGCACAGTGGCATTTCGATGAGGGGTCCGGGAG
>Ga0209121_10003516_pt1 | contig 15152 bp, 21 predicted proteins | sample Cruoilmetagenom3_FD_187292 | JGI IMG/M metagenome (GOLD analysis project Ga0209121, IMG submission 187292) | Oil polluted marine microbial communities from Coal Oil Point, Santa Barbara, California, USA - Sample 3 (SPAdes) (version 2) | ecosystem: Environmental > Aquatic > Marine > Oil seeps ...
TCGATAGGATGTTTTGGTTGTGGAAGATGCACCTCTTCTTGCTATGGAGGCATAGACTTTCAGAAAACATTGTCAAAATTAGGATAGAAATGAAAGTAATATTAAAAATCAAATATAAAAAATCAAAATGACAAATAAAAAATCAAAAAGTGAGTTTAAGAAAAGACTATACAAGTTTGTATTAAAACTCATAGAGTTTATAGACAAATTATCTAATGATAATGTTTCAAGGAGGATTGGCGACCAATTACTACGAAGTGGAACAAGTATTCTGGGTAACTATATTGAAGGTCAGTCAGCAAGCAGTAAGAAAGATTTTACTAATTATTTTAACACATCATTGAAATCATCTAATGAGAGCAAATTATGGTTTGCATTACTCCGAGATAGTAAACGAGCCAAACCGAAAGAAGTTAACTGGTTTCTACAAGAATTGGAAGAAATTTCCAAAATATTTGCTTCTAGTATTCTAACCCTCAAAGGGAAGCGATGATTCTTGCATTTTTTTATGTAATTTTGATTTTTAATCTTTTATATTTGATTTTACTATGATGAATCCTTATAAACCTATAAAGGCAAAAATAACAGAGATAGTAGATGAAACACCCAATATAAAGACATTCACGATTATTCCAGAAAAGGGGTTTGAATTTAAGACAGGTCAGTTTGTGGAATTTACCGTTTCTGAAATTGGAGAGGCACCATTTACACCATCCTCTTCTCCTTTTGTTAAAGAAAAGATGGATATTACTATTATGAAGGCGGGACGTGTAACAGAAGCGATCCACTCATTAAAAAAAGGTGAAATAATTGGAATAAGAGGACCTCTGGGTAAAGGCTATCCTATCAATGAATTCTTTGGAAAAGAGGTGCTTATATTAGGTGGTGGTGTGGGAATGGCTCCTTTAAGGTCCCTACTTTTAACCCTAATAGCACAGAAGGATAAATTTAAACGTTTACTCTTGCTCTACGGCGCCAAAACATCTCAAGATATTATTTATAAAAATCAGTTCAAGGCTTGGAAAAAAGAGGGGGTAGAGATTCATAGATCTGTTGACAAGGGGGATAAAACATGGAAGGAGCGTGTTGGGGTTGTTACGGTACTATTGGATGATGTAAAGTTGAATAACGAAATAGTAATTATCTGTGGTCCCCCAATAATGATGAAGTTTGGAACCTTAAGTGTTCTTAAACGTGGATATAAACCCGAAAATATTTATCTATCGATGGAGAAGAATATGTCTTGCGGAATAGGAAAATGTGGTCATTGTGCTCTTGGACCATACTTCGTTTGTAAAGACGGGCCCGTTTTTAAGTATTCTCAAATAAAGGATATAGAAGGAATATGGGATTAATGATGAACCGTGTAATGTGTAATGTGAAAGGTGAACATTAAACATGTATCTGATTGACCTTGAAAAAATTTATAGCTCAAAGAATTTTGATAAAACCTGTAATGGAATAAAAAGTCTCGTTGAAAAAGGGATTAGAAAAGTTATCTGCAGACATTGTGAAGATGCAGGATGTATTTCTGCCTGTCCACAAGATGCACTGAAAAAGATAGATGGTGAACTTAAGAGGGCAACCTTTCTCTGCACAGGTTGTAAAACCTGTATGTTGGCTTGTCCATTTGGTGTGAATATTGATGAAATTGTGGAATATAAGAATAGACCAATGGAAGAACTCGATACTATTCTGAAGAGTTGTCCTTACATAGATAAGGGTAAATTTGAGGAGACGGAAGATATTGTAAAGATTGAGGAGAACATTTTCGTGAAGGGAACTAATTGGAAAAAACAAATAGGATTGGTAGAAAAATCAAAAATTAAAATGTAAAGTGCAAAATGACAAATAAACAATTAAAAATTTACAAGCCACAGAACGGTGTTACCAACAAAAGCGGTTGGTTTAGAATCTTTACATTTTTATATGTATTTTTAATATTTAATTTTTAATATTTGATATATTTAATATGATGGTTTAATTATGATTTTCTTTTATTATCTTGTTTTTCCTGGATTTTTGACACTATTTACTCTCGGGTGTGTTGCTTCATGGGTGGAGAGAAGGGTTACAGCAAGAATACAGGCGAGGGTTGGTCCACCATTCCTACAGCCATTCTATGATGTAAGGAAACTTTTTATAAAAGAGATTACAGTTCCTGAACATGCATCACGAACCATTTTTATGCTTGCACCAATATTAAGTTTTGCAGTAGTAACCGTTGTAGGAACCATAGTTGGATTAAACCTGATAAATAATACATACAGTTTCAATGGGGATATAATTGTTTGCGTTTATCTTTTGATGATACCTTCACTCTGCTTAATTTTAGGAAGTGGAGCAGCAGGGAATCCTATTGCTTCGATAGGTGCATCACGAGAGATGAAACTTGTGCTTTCCTACGAACTTGTTTTCTGGGCTTGTTTGGCAGTACCCATAATAAAAAGTTATGGAATCATCAAACTTGCCGATATAATGGCATTTCAGCATCAGAACGGAGCAATAGCAGGTTCGTTATCGGGATTTCTGGCTTTTATAGGGGTAATAGTATGTATGCAAGCAAAATTGGGAAGGGTCCCTTTTGATATGCCCGAGGCAGAAACAGAGTTGGCGGGTGGTGCCTATATTGAATATTCTGGTCCCTTGCTGGGATTTTTCAGGATAACCCAGTATATGATGCTTATAATTATGCCCATTTTTATCCTTCAAATCTTCTGGGGACCGATGAATTCCTGGGTGAGTATTTTGAAATATCTCCTCTTACTTGTAATAATAATTCTTATAGAAAATACAAACCCGAGATTAAAAATAAAACAGGCAGTTAGAACCTTCTGGTTTGGCTTCTTTCCTGTTGCTGTCATAAGTATAATACTTGGAGTATTGGGAGTATGAAATGTGAACATGTGAAAAGTGAAATGTTAAATGTTAAACATAAAACATTAAACATAAAACATGAAACAAGTGGAACATTACACAAAAGCTATGAATAAGGGCAAGATTTTATCACGGTCAATCTGGGTATTTCATTTCTGTAGCGCTGCATGCAATAATTGTGATATAGAGATTCTGGATGCTTTAACCCCGAGATTCGACCTTGAAAGGTTTGGCATAAAACTTGTAGGTTCGATAAAACATGCTGATTGTATGTTGACTTCTGGAGCCATAAGTAGAAAAGGTGCTACGAGGCTTAAATTTCTGTATGATATAGCGCCAAAACCGATTGCAGTGGTTGCAATAGGTGCCTGCGCATGTTCAGGAGGCATTTTTCAATCAGGATACAATATCTATGGACCTGTTGATAGAATTATTCCTGTTGATGCATACATTCCTGGTTGTCCTCCAAGACCAGAGGCACTTATTGATGGAATAGTGAAAGTTGTAAAGAAATTGAGGGCATAATAGATAGGAAAAAGATATGATTGAAAAAAAGGTGAAAGAGGCTCTTGGTAATAAGATTGTGAAGTGGGAAAAGAAGAATGAACGTCGCTACTATATTGAAATCAAAAAAGAAGATCTGGAGGAAATAGCAAAGATGCTTTTTAATGACCTTAAACTAAGGTTTTCTATAGCAAGTGGAGTAGATACTATAGATCATTTCGAAATTCTGTATCATTTTTCCTGCGATGAAGAAGACAAATTTTTTTCATTACGTTTAAGGCTTGATAAGAAAAAACCAGAAGCTCCTTCTATTTCAGGTATCATAACAGCGGCTAAATGGATAGAAAGAGAAATGTGGGAACTGCTGGGAATAAATTTCGTCGGTCACCCTGGATTAAAAAGGCTTCTCTTAACAGATGATTGGCCAAAGGGTGTATGCCCTTTAAGAAAGGATTTTACGAATGAGCAAAGACCAAAAGCGTAGGACGATTATACCAATTGGTCCTTACCATCCTTTGCAAGAAGAACCTGAGTTTTTTGAACTCGAGGTTGAAGGGGAAACAGTTAAGAAACTCAACATTCATATTGGATATAACCACCGTTCAATTGAAAAATTATCCGAGAGCAAACACTTTGACCAGGTGACATTTTTGGTAGAGAGAATATGTGGTATATGCTCAACCTCACATCCATTCGCTTATGTACAGGCGGTAGAAGATTTAGCAGGAATCGAAATCCCTGAACGTGCAAAATATATTAGGTGTATAATAGGTGAACTTGAACGACTTCACTCCCATCTTTTGTGGCTTGGCCTCGCAGGTCATTTCATAGGTTACAATACTCTATGGATGTGGGCATGGAAATATAGGGAAATAGTGTTAGATATATGCGAGCAGATTTCAGGTAACAGAAACCATTATGCAATGATGATAATTGGAGGAGTAAGAAGGGATATCTTTAATAAGGAGATTGATGAACTTATAAAGAAAACGGAGTCACTGAATGGACCACTTAATATGTTTAAGGGTGCGGCGATAGATGATCCTGTAATTGGTGCAAGAACAAGGGGAGTCGGGATTCTGACAAAAGAGAATGCGATTAATTATTGTGTTCTTGGTCCAACTGCCAGGGCTTCAGGGATTGATATAGATTCAAGAAGGGACAGCCCTCATAATAGTGCTTATGATTTGGTTGAGTGGAATGTTCCTGTTTTAACAGATGGTGATGTTTTTGCAAAGGTGGTAGTGAGAATACTCGAAATGCTTGAATCAGTTAAAATAATCACACAGTCACTCGATAGATTAAGAGACTTAAAAGAGGGAGATATACAGACCGAAGTGAGGGAAATACCTGCTGGTGAGGGGATTGGAACATATGAAGCTCCAAGAGGAGAAGTATTTCACTATGTACGCTCAAATGGTGGTAATACTCCATTCAGACACAAGATAAGAGCCCCTTCCTATATGAACATACTCTCTAATGAAGTTGCAGTTATTGGGGGAGATATTGCTGATGCCTGTATAACCCTGGCGGCTGTTGACCCATGTTACTGCTGCACCGATAGAATGCAAGCAGTTGAGGGGGGAAAAATCAAGTATGACTGGAAACAACTTCTTAAGTTATCACAAGAAAAAACAGAAAAAATTAAAAAGGAAATATAAAAAATCAAAATGACAAATAAACAAATAAAAATTTACAAGCCACAATACGAAGTTCCAAACAAAAGCGGTTGGTTCAGAATCTTTGCATTTTTATATGTAGTTTTAATATTTAATATTTGATATGAATATATTATTACCTATTTGGATAAGTTTTATTGCTGGAATTTTCTTTCTCATTCTACCAGAAAGAATAAGAGGTTTCACAAAAGTAGTTTCCCCTTTGATAGGCATTCTTAGCCTTGTTCTATCTATAATCTTATTCTTCAATTGGAAGATTCCATCTTATATCTCGGAGTATGTCCTGAGTGATATGCTTTCAAAATTTATCTATTTGAGTATTGGTTTCTTTGGTTTCATAATCTCTTTATATAGCTCAGGTCATATTACAAAAAATATAAATAGGTTTTTTGCATACTTTTTCTTAACTCTTGGTTCTGCTTTTGCAATTGCAATTGCGGATAATCTTATAATTCTGTTAAGTTTCTGGGGATTTCTTGGAATAACCCTTTACTTACTTATTCAACATGGAAAAGAGGGTGCGAATGAAGCAGCAAAGAAGACACTCATAATCATTGGAGCATCAGACTGCTTTCTCATTATGGGAATTGGAATATTATGGTGGCTTAACAGCACATTTTCAATAACCGAACTCTCATTTAGCATTGGTACAAATTCGCCTTTACTGGTTTTCTCTTTTATCTGTTTTACCATTGCTGCATTTGCCAAAGCAGGTAATATGCCCCTACATACCTGGGTACCACCCTGTGCTGCTACTGCTCCTATTCCCGTAACTGCCTTTATCCCCGCTGCCCTGGATAAACTTTTAGGAATCTATCTTTTTGCAAGATGTGTTATTTCTATATACATCGTATCACCAGGACTCTCCACAGCTATGATGATTTTTGGAGCGGCAACTATAATCTTTGCAGTTTTTATGGCTTTGGTACAGCACTCGGGACGGAAATTATTGGCTTATCATGCGATTTCACAGGTTGGATATATGGTTCTGGGTATTGGGACGCTTAATCCAATAGGCATAATCGGTGGTATCTTTCATATGCTAAACAATGCAATTTATAAATCCTGTCTATTTCTGGGGTTGGGCGCAGTAGAGAAGAAAACAGGAACCGATAATCTGGACAGTCTCGGAGGACTTACGTATAAAATGCCTTTTACACTATTTGCTATGCTTATAGCCTCTCTGGCAATATCCGGTATTCCTCCCCTAAATGGATTTTTCTCAAAATGGTTTATCTATCAAGGTGTCATAGAGACCTTTAAGTTCCGCAATCCATTTATTCCGGCTATATGCTTAATTGCTGCTCTATTTGGAAGTGCACTTACCTTAGCAAGCTTCACAAAACTTATCCATTCAATATTTTTAGCAAGAAGACAATCTCAAGAGGCACATCCTGTATCCCCAAAAATTTCTAAATTTTTAATTATTCTTCCCCAGCTCATCCTTGCTCTAAGTTGTATAATTTTTGGTATTTTTGCTTATCCATTAATTATCAATCCTGTGTTCAAGAATATTTTACCCGTTGATGCAGAGGGGATATGGAAACCTGAACTTGCAACCCTTTTGATAATTGTGGGTATAGCTCTTGGTTTGCTTATTTATGTTATTTCGAGAATAAAGGTAAGAACGACACCTGCATTTATAGGTGGTGAAAAGTGTACATCTGATATGAGGGTTTCTGGTGCAGATTTTTATCTTACAATCGAAGATATACCTCTTTTTGGCAAATTCTACAAATGGGCAGGAGAGAAATTCTTTGATATTTATGAGATTATAAAGGTATGGATATTCTCCGTTTCAAAGGTCTTAAAATTTGTGCACTGTGGCTCCTTACCTTTTTATCTACTTTGGTTATTGGGAGGGGGAACAATAATAATTTTACTATTATGGTAGAAAGAAATATAAAAAATCAAATATAAAAAATTAAAATGATAAATAAAAAATTAAAAAGTGAGTTAAAAAAAAGACTATACAAGTTTGTATTAAAACCCATAAAGTTTGGGAAGAAGATGATTTTTGCATTTTTATATGTAGTTTTGCTTTTTAACCTTTTATATTTAATTTAATTATGGTAGAAATTTATTTAATTGGAATATTAATGATTCTCGGAGCAATCTATGCTATCTGGGTACCTAAACTCGTAGCAGCCATTATATCTATGGGCGTAATCGGGTTCGGGCTTGCATTGGCTTTTATGTTTTTGGGTGCTCCTGACCTTGCAATAGTTCAGGTTGTTGTGGAGACCTTTTCTTTAATAATTCTTCTTGCTGCAATAATAAAGACAAGTCCAAAGGATACAGGTGATGAAAAAAGACCTTTGAGATTTACATTATACATAGGAAGCATTATCTTTATTGCAACATTTTTGATTCTGTTTATTCGGATTTCACGTTTTTTACCTGCATTTGGTTATCCAAACCTGAGGATGTCAGCTGATTATATCTCTTCTGGGCTTAGTAAAACAGGTGCAGCAAACCTCGTTGCAGCAATTATTCTTAACCTCAGGGGTTATGATACATTAGGAGAAGCAACTGTTCTATTTACAGCGGTTGTTGGTTTAATTGTTGTTTTGAGAAAAATAGGAAGAAAGAAATGAGCGAAATTGTCCGAACTGTTTCAAAAGTTTTTTCGCCTCTAATATTTCTTTTTGGGATGTATATTACTATCCATGGACATCTTACACCCGGAGGAGGATTCGCAGGAGGTATTATTCTCGCTGGAGCTATTATTTTAGGGATTTTGGCTAATGGTAGTGGAGAAACAAGACTTCTCTACAAGAAAAATCTTTCGTCGGTTTCTGAATTTTCAGGCATCTTATTATTTTTAGTGCTTGCCTCCCTTGGTCTGGTAATTTCTGGAATGTTTTTCTTCAATTTTATAGGAAAGGGTATTTCTTTTACTATATTCAGTGCCGGAATTATCCCTTTATGTAACATTGGTATTGCCTTTGAGGTTGGTGGTGCTGTTTCAACCATTGTATTAATGTTAATACTGTTCAGGAAGGAAGAAAAGTGATTATTAAATGGATTTATGTTTTACCAATTATACTTTTTCTTATCGCACTATTGGGTGTTCTGGTAAAACGTAATTTAATAAAGATTATTATTTCGCTCACCATAATGGAATATGCCACATTTCTATTTTTTGCTCTGATAGGCTATAGAAAAGGAGGTATGCCTCCAATAGAAGTTGAAGGTGTAAAGTCCACAATATTTGTTGACCCTCTGCCCCAGGCATTAGTTCTTACAGCAATAGTAATCGGATTGGCAACGACGTCTCTTCTTGTGGCAATAGCAGTGAGAATATATCAAAAATATGGAACATTCGATATCGAAAAAATAAAAAAACTCAAAGGATGAGGGAATAACTGTGAAATGAATCTTTTACCGATATTTATTGCATTGCCACTGCTTGGAGCATTCATACTATCTTTAATAAGACAAAAGAGAGTAGGGGATGTGCTGGCAAATTTGATAAACCTCTCCCTCTTTATTATATCATTGCTTCTTCTCAGATATGGAAACCTCGTATACAAGATAGGAGGGTGGCAACCTGTTAATGGTATACCAATTGGTATATACTGGGTTAAGGATGGTTTATCAACACTTATGTTGGTAATTGTTAATTTTGTTGCCCTATTATCAACGATATTCTCTATAAATTATATGGAAAGGTTTACCGACAAAAACAGATACTATTGTCTGTTCCTTCTTATGTTGTTAGGTATGAATGGGGTTATTTTGGCTGGCGATATGTTTAATTTATTCGTATTTTTAGAAATTTCTGCTATTGCATCTTATTCATTGGTTGCATTTGGAACGGAATCTGAAGAACTTGAAGCAGCGTTCAAGTATCAGGTGATGGGGACAATTGCTTCAAGTTTTATTCTTTTCGGGATTGCTTTACTATATTCCCTGACAGGAACACTCAATATGGCAGATATGGCAAGTGTAATTCATAATGCATCATTCAACATTCACAATGGGAAATTCCTGATTTTCGTTTGCGGATTATTCATAGCTGGGTTCGGGATGAAGGGAGCAATTATGCCATTTCATGCTTGGCTTCCCGATGCACACCCCTCAGCACCAGCACCTATTTCAGCGATGCTTTCCGGTGTATTAATAAAAGTTCTGGGCATTTATACTATTTCACGCGTTATATTTAATATATTTGGGTTAACACCAATGCTTTCTAATCTATTGATGGTACTGGGCAGTTTATCTATAATAGCAGGGGCAATCCTGGCTATAGGACAGAACGATTTCAAGAGACTTCTTGCCTATTCGAGTATATCACAAGTTGGTTATATCATATTAGGATTAGGACTGGGTACACCACTGGGAATTCTTGGCGGATTATTACATCTTTTGAATCACTCTGTATTTAAATCATTACTTTTCTTAAACTCAGGTGCGGTAGAGTATGCTACTGATAATAGGGATTTGCGAAAAATGGGTGGATTAAATAAAAAGATGCCTGTTACAGGTACCACCAATTTTATTGCAAGTATGTCAATTGCAGGTGTTCCACCTTTCAATGGATTTTGGAGTAAGTTGTTAATTATTTTGGCCTGCATTTTGACTGGTCATTTCTGGTTTGCTATCTGGGCTATAATCGGAAGTATAATAACTTTGGCTTACTATTTGAAGGTTCAGAAGTATGCCTTCTTTGGTACGTTAAAAAAGGAATGGGAAAAGATAAAGGAAGTCCCTAATTTTATGCGACTATCTATGATAATATTAGCTATTCTATGTACTATAATGGGATTGTTACTTATCCCACAGCTCAGAGAAATATTTTTATCACCAGGGGTGGAAGTTTTAAGAAATGGACTTCAGTATATAAATAATTTAGGACTATGAGAAAAATTGTTCTTATTATTGATTTAATGCTTCTCTGGCTGCTATTAACCTGTACCGTCAACTATCAGAGTCTCATAATAGGATTAAGTACTTCAGTGATTATAGCACTTGTTTTGGGAAATAAATATACAAGACATCCAGTAAAATGGTTGTCACCTAAAAGATATTTCTGGCTTATAGTATGCTATATACCTATATTTACCTGGGACTGTCTGAAAGCAAATTTCGATGTGGCATACAGGGTACTTCATCCTAAAATGCCCATTGCACCAGGGATTGTGAGGGTGAAAACCAGATTAAAATCCAGAATTGGAAGGACAGTTCTTGCAAATTCAATAACAATGACACCCGGCACCCTTTCAGTCGATATTGATGCTGAATATCTGTATATCCACTGGATAAAGGTGTGGGCTCAGGATGAGAAAACAGCTACAGAGATGATTGTCGGTAAATACGAAAAACTTCTTATAAAAATTTTTGAATGATGACTATTTTACTATATATATTAATAGGTTTATGTTTTTTATGTCTTATGAGAGTGGTACTTGGACCAACACTTGCTGACAGGATGGTCGCTATAGATATTTTTGGTTTTCTGACCGTAGGCGTTTGTACACTTCTATCAATAAAACTCGAGAGAGAATTCTTGTTTGATGTGGCATTAGCATGGCTTTTCTTGTCATTTATTGGAACAATCGCACTCGCAAAATATCTGGAGGGAAAGAAGTTCGATGAGTAACACTATAGGCATGATTCTTGTCGGGATTGGCGTATTGTTTGACTGCTTCGGTTGTATTGGTCTTTTGAGACTTCCTGATGTTTACAACAGACTTCAGGCAGCAACGAAATGTGTAACAATGGGAACCTGGGGTATAATGATAGGTGTTTGTGTATTGAGCGGATTCAGTCCACTCACTCCTAAAGCCATATTAGCAATAATCATTATATTCTTTACCTCAGGAACAGCCTCCCATGCTCTCGCAAGGGCTGCCTACAAATCAGGTGTAAAACTCTGGAAAAATTCTGTTTGTGATAAGTACAAAGAACATGAAAAACTGTGAAATGTGGAAGGTGAAATGTGAAAGGTGAAAGGTGGAACATAAAACATTTAACATTTAACATGAAAATGCGTTATCCAAAGTTAAGAGAATTGAAAGAAGCGCTAAAATCTATCTTTACAAAACCTGCAACTGTAAAATACCCTTATGGTAAAGCTAAAATCCATCCAAGGTATCGTGGTAAACCTCAATTTCAGGATGAGTGTCTCGGTTGTACCGCTTGTACAGAGGTTTGTCCATCCGGGGCACTAGAGGTTGTGGACGACATAAAATCAAGGAAAAGAAAAATCGTTAGACACTTTGATAAATGTATAACCTGTGGAGAATGTGAAAGGATTTGTACCTGTAAGGAAGGCGTTAAGATGATGCCTGAGTTTGCTTTTGCTGTTTTCGATAGGGGAGACCTGGTAGATGAGGTAGAAAGGGAACTTATTCTATGCGAAAATTGTGGAAAACCTATTGCAACAAAGAAACATATAGAATGGCTTGTAAATGAACTAAAGGAGAAAGGAGCTTCCAACCTTCCATTTATCATTATACAGTTAAAGGAATTGGGCATTGTCGATGATGTTAAAAAGAAGGTAACTCTCGATAAAAGAGGGGACCTCTTTACCATTTTGTGCCCAAGGTGCCGACACAAAATCGTCCTTTATGATTCTCAATGACCTGAAGAATTATATAAAAGGCGATTTTTTAATTGCTGGTGTTGGCAATGAATTAAAGGAAATCGATAGTATTGGTGTAGATATAGCAAAAGAAGGAAAAGAGAAATATCCCGATGAATTTATTATTTGTGGCATTGCACCAGAAAACTGGCTTGGTGAAATCATAACGATACTGGGTAAAAAAACAAACAAAGAAAAACAGAAAATATTAATCATTGTAGATGCAGTCGATTTTGATTCTCCCGACCAGGAAGATATAAAGGTTTTATTTCCTGAGAATTTATCCATTCAGGGTATTTCATCACACTCCCTCTCATTGAATTTTATAGGCGAGTATTTAAAAAACTTCAATATAGAGACGATAATAATTGGTATTAAACCAACAGCCCATCTTTCCAGAGCAAAAAAAGATGTTATTTCCTTACTTTTCAGCATAATAGAGACTCATTAAAATATCTATGAAGGTGAAGCATTTTGTCTAATCATCAAATTAAACAATGACTATATTTATTACTGTTATTACTATTCTTTTGATACTTGCAGGACTTGTTGGTATAGTTATCCCTGGTCTACCCGCTGCACCACTCATATTTTTAGGCTCTATTATTTATGGATTTGGATTTGGATTCGGAAGGATCGGACTAACAATATATATAATACTTACAGTCCTTGCCGTAATTTCTCTGCTTACAGATTATCTTGGTAGTTTATTTGGTGCCAAGAAAATGGGGGCTTCATGTTTGGGTATCATAGGTGCAATACTGGGGCTTATTATAGGTTTCATCATTGGAAACATCTGGGGATTGCTCATAGGACCATTTGTAGGTGCTTTTTTAGGTGAATTAATAAGAAAGAGACGGGCAAAAGAAAGCATTAAAGCAGGACTTGGAGCAACACTCGGTTTTATGGGAGGTTTTCTTCTTAGATTTCCTATATGTCTCGCAATGGTTGTATTGATTATATGGGGAATCATACACTAAAACAGAAGTCTTAGAGGAAAAGCAAATTCAAATTTCTTATTAATTTACCATCTAAGTAATGCACCTATACCATCCGACGCATCGAGTTTCTTATTTGTCTTTATAAACTTAACCTCTCCATTTAGTTCCCAAACTTTTTCAATAATTTCATCGATGATATCAGTGGTCTTTACAATCCTTTTGCTGCAGAAGGAACATTTTTTAACATCTGTAATATATGGTGTTTCACAATTAGTACATTTATAACCAGGAAGCATAAGATCTTCCTTTACAATAAGTGTATGTATCCTTGCTTGATAGAGCATCTTTACTGTCTCTTCAAGTCCACTTACAGCGGGTTGTTTCTTGCCGAGTCTATCAAACAATGCTTTCAGGTATTTTTCAGACTGTCTCTTTTCAAAACTATCAATGGTTTTTTGAATCGAAGAAGATAACCTGGTCCTGGAATCATCAAGACTACCATTGATTTCTCCAACGATAATCCTCTGCAAGGAACTATGTAACATATTTCTTAAACTAAAAAGGGATTCATTAGAGCCACCAAGTATTAAATGGTCAAATTTCTCTTGTTTGTAAACTTTATGTAAAACATTGGCTACATTAGTTAAGTGTTTGAATGATTGGTCTTTGATGTGACGCTGAAATCTTGCCTGTGACCAACCGCCCTGTTTGTGTTGTCCCATAACCTCATCAAAAATTTCATTTCTTTCATTCAGTATTCCCGTGTAACTACTGAAGAGCCTGGCTCTTTTTTTATCTACAAACACAATAAAATACCTTTCATTTTCATCAAGTAATTTCACAAGTGGACGCGTATACGGGTCGGAATCTATAATAAAACGTCCTTTTACCCTTCGAGGAAGCGGATAGACTTGCCATAACCCAAGTCCCGTTGATGAAAAAATTGCGAGTCCTTTTGGCTTTCCATCAAATTCATATTCGATAAAATGAATTATTTTATCCGAATCATTTTCAATTAGTGTCTTTTGTTCATCGTTAAATGCTGAAAGATTCGAAGTCCCTTTTTTGATAAGGGTTTTAGTAATGGTTTTATACTTTTTTTGTGGACGAAGTGCAGGTGTCATTCCGAAGTAAAGACTGATAATCGGGTATTTGTCCGATGAAATCTTCATTAAATCTTCAATCTGTTTTACTGTTATCATTTACACTCCTTAGTAAAAAAATTTGAAAGCTATGTTCAGAGAACAATTACTTTTTAATCCTTTCCATACTCAATAGGAATATAAGCAAGAATTTGAAGAAAGTCAAGTGGATTTTCAAGGAAACTTAAGAAAATCGGATTTATGGGTAGATCTTACAAGTATAATTTTTACGAAATCGTAAAAAAACATTTGAATTTTTTCAAAATCTATGTTAAAAATAACGAAAGATATTATGATAAAGAAAGGAAAAAAAAGGAGGCAAAATGTACCAGAGGGATGAAGAGAGAGTAAACAATTATAGAGCAAAAATCTCTACCATTGAAAAGGAAATTGCCGATTTGAAAAGAAGATACCTTTTCCAGGAAATATTCGATTCTGTAAGGGATATTGAAAGAAAACTTTCCCGTCTCGTAAATGATATAAGAACTGTAAGACAGAAAGGTTTTGTTTATGGCAAGGACTGGGAGAATACTGTTACCGACTATAATGGAGAACTCCCGGGGCTCAAAGCAGCTATTCAGACAGAATCAAACAATATTTCCAATGCAAATTCATTTGTACTCAATCAGACTATAAACGAGATTGCATCACTTCACAGGGATTTTGAAACAAACCCAAGTAATTATTACAGTTACGTCGATTCGATGGAATCAAAGATAACACCCATTAAAAAAATAATTTCAGATGCTGAAAATAAACTAAAAGCTATGATACAACCGATGGAAGAAAAATTAAACAAACTCAGTGCAAGGATAGAAAGGGTAAACGATGGTTTTGAGTATCTCGAGAAGGCGACCTTTAAGTTGCTTGTAGGAGAAAACCTTATTGATGTCTGGGGTGCACAATATCTGAAGGAAGGCAAGAAGGGTCCGAAGGGTATTATCTTTCTTACCGATAAAAGATTCAGATTTGAACAGAACGAGGATGTTGTTGTATCGAGGAGGTTTCTCGTGGTTACAAAAAAAGAGCATATTCAAAAACTACTCATTGACGAGCCTATTGGGTTAATTTCATCATCAAAGGATACTGAAAAGGGAATTTTCCTTGTTCATAAAGAAATGTTGAATTTGGAATTTGAACGGGGGGCTAAGATAAGAAAAGCAATATTCAGAACGAATATTGATTCAAAGGAAGTGGATAATATTCTTGATTCCGTAATATCTGGGGGTATAGAAAGAGATGTAACCAGTGAATCAAAAGAGAGGAAAAAAGAAGAAAAGCCTCTTCCCAAAATAGATAAATGCCCAGCTTGCGGTGCATCATTTGATAGACCAATTGTAAAGGGAATGACACATATAAAATGTAAATACTGTGGAAAGATAATCAATTTCTAACCGTTCAATTTTTTTTCAAATTCTAT
>Ga0209121_10003517_pt1 | contig 15149 bp, 11 predicted proteins | sample Cruoilmetagenom3_FD_187292 | JGI IMG/M metagenome (GOLD analysis project Ga0209121, IMG submission 187292) | Oil polluted marine microbial communities from Coal Oil Point, Santa Barbara, California, USA - Sample 3 (SPAdes) (version 2) | ecosystem: Environmental > Aquatic > Marine > Oil seeps ...
ATCTACATGCCCTATCGTCCCTATGTTTAAATGGGGCTTCGTCCTCTCAAACTTAGCCTTCGCCATTTCACTTACCTCCTATCTCTTTGGTCTCTTATTAAGACATAATACAAAATATTTATAATTAATGCACTGAAATTTTTCCTTCGTTCCTTGCAATTATATCCTCCATAATTTCATCCGGGGTCGACTCATAGCACAAAAATTCCATGGAAAAAATGCTTCTCCCCTGAGTCATAGTCCGTAAGTTCGTCGCATATCCGAACATTTCTGCTAACGGGACTAATACTTTAATGACCCTTGAAACCTGCTTTACATCTATACTTTTTATTCTCCCTCGCCTTGAATTGATGTCACTAACAATATGACCTATATATTCTTCTGGAGACACAATCACCAGCCTCATTATAGGTTCCAGAATAACAGGATTAGCCTTAGAAGCAGCATCTCTAAATGCAACTGCCCCAGCAATTTTAAATGCAATAGCCGAAGAATCGACTTCATGATATGAACCATTAATAAGTTTAACCCTCACCCCTCTCATAGGGAATCCAGCCAGAATTCCAGTATCCATAGCCTCTTTGACTCCACTTTCAATTGAGCTGATGAATTCCTTAGGAATAACCCCTCCCTTGCTTTTATTAACAAATTCATAACTCATATTCTTTTTCATAGGATCGATCTCAATCTTACAATGACCATATTGACCTCTTCCTCCACTTTGGCGAATGTACTTACCTTCGCCTTCGGAAGAAGAACTAATTGTCTCTTTGTAAGCCACCTGAGGCTTTCCCAAATTCACGTCAATGCCAAATTCTCTTGCCATTCGATCTATAACGATCTCAAGATGAAGCTCTCCCATTCCCTTAATAAGATTCTGACCGGTCATTGGATCTTGTTCGATTTTCAGCGTAGGATCTTCTTTTGCTAACTTTGCGAGAACTTCAGATAATCTTGCATGATCAGCCCTTGATTTGGGTTCAATATGTGCTGAAATAACAGGCTCGGGAAACTTTATAGGTTCAAGCACTATAGGAAGATTTTTTACACATAGAGTGTCACCGGTTGATACATCCTTTATTGTTCCAAATGCTGCAATATCTCCTGTGTAAACTTCTTTTATTTCTCTCCTTTTATTAGAATACATCTCCATGAATCGGCTAATACGTATTTGCTCTCCGCTGTTTGAATTATATAAGTAAGTGCCGGCTTTGGCTTTTCCTGAATAAACCCTAAAAAAGGAAAGACTACCAAGGTAGGGATCACTCATTATTTTAAAGACAAGAGCAGAAAAAGGTTCGTCATCAGAAGGCCTTCTTATCTCTACATCAAATGTATGGGGATGATGCCCCTTTACAGGAGGAATATCTGCAGGTGAAGGTAAATAATCAACCACAGCATCCAAAAGCGGATGAATCCCCTTATTTTTAAACGATGCACCATAAAGAACAGGAACAAATTTAAGAGAAATAGTACCTTTTCTTATAGCATTCTTTATTTGTTCTGATGAAATCTCAGCATCACTTAAATAACTCTCCATCAGGCTGTCATCTATATCGCTTAGCTTTTCCAGCATTTCATTTCTCTTCTTCTGGGCCTTTTCTTTAAATTCATCGGAAATCTCATTAATCTCAAATCTTGTTCCTAATAAATCATCACCCCAATTAATTTCTTTCATTCTAATTAAATCAATAACACCTTTAAAATTCTCTTCTTTTCCTAAAGGTATTTGAATAGACAAAGGTTCAGCAGAAAACTTTTCCTTAACCTCTTCAATGCCTTTATCAGGATTGGCACCAATTCTATCCATTTTATTTATATACAGAAGTCTAGGCACTTGATACCTATCCGCCTGTCTCCAAACGGTCTCAGTTTGGGCTTCAACACCACCAACACCACAAAGAATAATAATTGCTCCATCCAAAACTCTTAAAGAACGCTCGACTTCCACAGTAAAATCCACGTGTCCAGGAGTATCAATGATATTGATTTGATTCTTTTTCCAGTAACAGGTTGTTGCAGCAGAAGTGATAGTTATTCCTCGTTCCTGCTCCTGCTCCATCCAGTCCATAACTGCTGTGCCTTCATCCACCTCTCCAATCTTGTAAGTAATTCCAGTATAAAAAAGAATCCGTTCTGTTGTAGTAGTCTTCCCTGCATCTATATGAGCCATAATCCCAATGTTTCTGACTCTTTTGATAGGATATCTTCGTGCCAATTCCATACTCCATTTTAATTTTTACGAAATATTCAAAAAGGAAGACTACCATCTATAATGAGAAAAAGCTCTATTGGCCTCAGCCATTTTATGAGTATCTTCTTTCTTCTTAAACGCTCCTCCACGGCTATTAACCGCATCTATAATTTCAGCCGACAATTTATCAATCATAGTTTTTCCGGATCTCTTCTTTGCATACCTAAGGAGCCACCTGATAGCCAGGGAAATGGAACGGTCCACCGAAACTTCTACGGGTACTTGATAAGTAGCACCTCCTACTCTTCTCGATTTTGTCTCCAGTAAAGGGCGTATATTCTCTATGGCTTTCGTAAACACCTTAAGAGGATTTCCCTTTGTTTCCTGTTTTACTTTTTCCATTGAATCATAAACAATTTTTTCTGCCAGGTATCTTTTCCCCTTGAACATAACAGTATTTATGAATCTAGATATGAGTGTACTGGAGTAGAAATGATCGGGCTTAGCTTCTCTTTTCTTAATTTTTCCTCTTCTCGGCATCCTTTCCTCTCTTAATCTCCAATTTTCTTCTTTTTAGGTTTCCTGCTTCCATATTTTGACCTTGATTTCATCCTATCTGCCACCCCTTCACAATCAAGAGAACCTCTAATAACATGATATCGAACTCCAGGCAAATCTTTAACTCTTCCCCCACGAATAAGAACGATTGAATGCTCTTGAAGATTATGCCCAATTCCAGGAATATATCCAGTTACTTCGATGTTATTTGTAAGTCTAACTCTAGCAACTTTTCTCATAGCTGAATTTGGCTTTTTTGGAGTAAATGTAAAAACTCGAGTACAGACTCCTCTCTTTTGTGGACACTTCTCCAGAGCAGGGGATTTACTCCTCTCCTTTTTTCTACTTCTGCCTTTTCTTACTAATTGATTAACTGTCGGCAATAAACTTGCTCCTATAACATATGTTTTTTTATCCATCTCACCATATAAATCTCAGCAAGGTGAATGTTCGGATAATAGCAAAATCAATTTGCTATGTCAAGGATTTTGAAATAGTTAGAAGTAAATCTAGCTATCGAGCTGAAGGCCTTTTTCTTCTTCAGCTTCTTCCTTTTTCTCTTCCTTCAATTCAACATTTCTGTAATATTTATAGCCAGTTCCCGCTGGAATGAGTTTTCCCATAATAATGTTTTCTTTAAGGCGTCTTAAATAATCTATTTTCCCATAAAGGCTTGCTTCTGTTAAAATTCTAGTCGTCTGCTGAAATGAAGCAGCTGCAATAAAGCTATCTGTGCTCAATGCACTCTTAGTAATACCCAAAAGCACTGGCCGTGCTTTCGCCGGTTTTCCTCCCTTTCTTATTACCTTCATGTTTTCTTCCTGAAACGCAAATTTGTCAACTTGTTCGTCCACTAGAAATTCTGTATCTCCAACTTCTTCCACCTTTATCCATCTCAGCATTTGACGTATGATAATTTCAATATGTTTATCATTAATGGAAACACCCTGTAATCTGTAAACTTCTTGAATCTCACGCAAGAGATATTCTGCTAACTCTTTCTCACCAAGAACTTTTAAGATATCATGGGGATTTACAGATCCATCCATCAAAGGCATACCTGCCCTAACTTTTTCTCCTTCGCCAACAATTAAATGGGCTCCCTTTGGAACAAAATACTCTTTTTCTCCTCCACGCTCATTTTGAACTGTTATCTTTCTATGACCTCTCACCAACCCTCCGTACTTTACCATACCATCAATTTCAGAGATTATTGCAAGATTTTTTGGTCTCCGTGCTTCAAACAACTCCTCTGCCCTCGGTAAACCTCCTGTAATATCTTTAGTCCTTGCGGCTTCACGAGGAATTTTAGCCATTACTGATCCAGCATAAATTTTATCTCTATCGCTTACCTCCAGATTTGCTCCAGAAGGAAGGAAATATCTTCTTAGCACTATAGGCTTGTTATTCTCATCCGTGTTATTCTCATCAACTATTTCAATCCTGGGCTGTAATTTCTCCTGTTTTGGCACTATAATCACTTGAGTTATTAATCCAGTGAATTCATCCTGTACTTCTTCCATGCTTACACCAAGAACAACATCGTGAAAATGTATAATCCCGGTTTCCTCGGCCAGGATGAAGGAACTAAATGGATCCCATTCAGCTAATTCCTGCCGAGCTTTTATTTCTTCTCCATTTTTAACTATAATCTTTGTACCGTATGGTACTTGATAATGTTCAACTTCTCTTTTATGACTATCAAGAATTACCAGACTCGCATTTCTGCTAACAACAACAAGAAAATGTTCTCTATCAACGACGGCCTTGAGATTTTTAAATTTAACAACACCATCTATTTTCGATTCAATTTTAGACCTTTCAGACCCCCTCATTGCGATCCCACCAATATGAAAAGTCCTCATCGTCAGTTGAGTTCCAGGTTCACCGATAGATTGTGCGGCAATTATTCCAACAGCTTCGCCAAGTTCTACAAGTTTACCTGTCGTCATGTCGCGGCCGTAACATAGCTGACAAATTCCTCTCTTCGACTCGCAGGTTAAAACAGAGCGGATTTTCATCTTCTCAATCCCCACTTTCTCTAACTTTGAAGCGATCTCTTCTGTGATTTCCTGATTAGCGTCTACAATCACTTCATTCGTATCTGGATGCAAAATTCTTTCTAAGGAAATCTGCCCAAGTATTCTTTCAATGAAAGGTTCGATAATTTCTCCATTCTCGACAATTGCTTCTACGGTAATTCCTTTGAGAGTTCCACAATCATACTCATCCACAATAACTTCCTGGGAAACGTCCACAAGCTTACGGGTTAAATAACCGGAATTAGCGGTTTTCAAGGCTGTATCAGCTAAACCTTTCCTCGCACCATGTGTAGAAATAAAATATTGTAAAACATTCAGACCCTCACGCAAATTCGAAATGATTGGAGTCTCTATTATTTCCCCAGATGGCTTACTCATCAAGCCTCTCATTCCTGCTAACTGGCGAATCTGCTGCTTATTTCCTCTCGAACCAGAATCAGCCATAACAAAAAGAGGATTCAAGTATGATTTTTTAAAACTCATATCTTGCATCTGCTGGAACATAACATTAGAAACTTTATCAGTAAGAGCCCCCCATATCTCAATAACTCTGTTAAAACGTTCTCCTGAAGAGATTGTTCCATCCTTGTAAAGATTTTCTATCTCTTGAACTTCTTTTTGCGCCTTTTCTACCAATACTGCCTTTTGTTTCGGAATAACAAAATCATCTATACTGAGAGAAAAGCCAGCTTTGGTTGCATAATTAAAACCTAATTCTTTCAATCCATCGAGCACTTTAATCGTCGCATTTAGGCCCTTTTTCAGGTATATATAATAAACAAGATTTTCAAGACCCTTCTTTTTCAACCTCCCATTAATAAAGGGAACTCCTTCAGGAAGAATGTTATTGAAGATTATCCTCCCTGGAGTCGTTTTTATTTGCTCATCCTTTACTTCGTTTATCGGGCAAGATATAACGTCTTGATCATCATAAAAAGCAGAAAGCTTCATAAGAGCCCCGCTATACATGACTCTAATAGAGGAATGAAGTGCAATATTACTATTTTCCAGCGCTAATAATGCTTCATTAAACGAAGCAAATCCTCGTCCTTCCCCTTTTTGTCTCTCCCTTTCTAACGTCAAATAATAACAACCTAGAACCATATCCTGGCTTGGTACAGACAGTGGTCGTCCATGTGCAGGCGAAAGGACATTACTTGTAGATAACATGAGCGTATTCGCTTCAATTTGAGCCTCTACAGAAAGAGGAATGTGCACAGCCATTTGATCTCCATCAAAATCTGCATTAAAAGCAGCGCAAACTAAGGGATGAATCCTAATAGCTTTTCCCTCTACTAAAATAGGTTCGAATGCCTGGATTCCCAATCTATGGAGAGTAGGGGCCCTGTTTAAAAGAATTGGATGTTCCGATACGACCTCTTCAAGGCAATCCCAAACTTCAGGTCTCTCTTGCTCATGCCATTCTCTTGCCACCTTCACACTTGGAACCAATCCTTCTTTCTCTAACTTATTAAAAATAAAAGGTTTAAATAATTCTAAGGCCATTTTTTTGGGTAAACCACATTGATTCAGTTTAAGTTCTGGCCCAATGACAATAACAGACCTTCCTGAGTAATCGACACGCTTACCAAGTAAATTCTGACGAAATCTTCCCTGTTTTCCCCTAAGTGCCTCACTTAAGGATTTTAGAGGTCTCCTGTTTGCTCCAAGATGAACCCGTCCTCTTTTTCCATTATCAAAAAGAGCATCGACTGCTTCTTGTAACATCCTCTTTTCATTGCGAATGATTAGTTCAGGGGCTTTCAGTTCGATAAGCTTTTTCAATCTATTATTCCGATTGATAACTCTTCTATAAAGATCATTCAGATCAGAGGTGGCAAAACGCCCTCCATCTAACCTAACTAATGGCCGTAAATCAGGTGGTATAACAGGGATAACGTCAAGGATCATCCATTCAGGATGATTCCCAGATTTCTTCAATGCCTTAAAAACTCTTAATCTCTTCGCACACTTAAGCTTCCTTTGTTGAGATCCCTCTTTCTTCATTAGTTCTCGAAGCTTTTCAGTTTCTGTGTTGATGTCTATCTTCTGCAGCAAAGACTTGATGGCTTCAGCCCCTATGCCTACCTTAAAGGAATCTCCATATTTTTCTTGAGCTTCTTTATATTCTTCCTCATTCAATAGTTGTTTATAACGAAGAGGACTCTCTCCAGGATCAGTTACAATATAAAATTCAAAATAAAGAACCTTCTCTAAATCTTTTATGGAAAGATCCAAAATAAGTCCTATACGGCTTGGGGCGCTTTTAAAAAACCATATATGTGCTACGGGAGCAGCCAGTTGAATATGACCCATACGTTCACGCCGAACCTTAGATCGGGTGACTTCAACGCCACATCTTTCGCAAATAATGCCCCTGTATTTCATTCGTTTATACTTACCACAGAGGCATTCATAATCATTTATAGGACCAAATATTTTTGCACAAAAAAGACCATCTTTTTCAGGTTTAAAAGTCCTGTAATTTATAGTTTCCGGCTTTGTTACTTCTCCCCAGGACCAGCTTTTTATTTTTTCAGGAGATGCAACACTAATTTTCACCTGGTCAAACTCGATTTTTGGTTTTCCACCCATAGAATATCTAGTATCCATCATTTTTCACCTTTTATCATTCTGGGAACATCAATTCCCCATGGCAATATTTTTTCTTTTTCTGCCTTTTTTAATTCTACATCCAAGCATAGACTTTGAAGTTCTCTAATAAGAACATTCACCGATTCAGGTAAACCAGGAGTAAAATCAAGATCACCCTTAACTATTGCTTCGTAAATCTTTGCTCTCCCTTCAACATCATCTGATTTAGCAGTTAGCATCTCTTGGAGTAAATGAGCTGCACCATAAGCTTCCAGGGCCCATACCTCCATCTCTCCAACTCGTTGCCCTCCAAATTGCGCCTTCCCCCCTAACGGCTGCTGGGTTATTAATGAATAGGGACCTGTAGAACGGGCATGAATTTTATCATCAACAAGATGATAAAGTTTCATTATGTAAATGTATCCAATAGTGATTTCTTGATCAAATAATTCTCCAGTTATGGCATCGTATAATCTCATTTTGCCATTAATAGGTAGGTTTGCCTTTTCAAGGAGTTCCTTGATTTCTATTTCGGAAATTCCATCAAACACAGGAGTCGAAACCCAAAGACCAAGATTCTTTGCTGCCCACCCCAAATGTGTTTCTAAAATCTGTCCAACATTCATTCTTGAGGGAACTCCAAGAGGATTTAAAACAACCTCAACAGGAGTTCCGTCAGGTAATCGAGGCATGTCTTCTTCAGGTACAATTTTAGCAACTACTCCCTTATTACCATGGCGACCTGAAATTTTGTCTCCAACTGCAAGCTTCCTTTTCATGGCAATATATACTTTGATTACCTGAATCACTCCAGGAGATAGTTCATCACCTTTTCTCAAGGAATCAACTTTCTCTTTAAAAATAGCTCTTAATGCCTCTATCTGACTCTTAACTTTCTTTTCAACATCTCTTATTTTATTTTCCTTCTCCGGTTTTTCTTTAATTTTCAATTTGTGAATATCTTCTGGTTTTAATCTGTTAAGGATATCCATATCCAATTTTTTACCCTTCTTTATTTCTAAACCCAAGAGTGTCAGATCTTTTTCGACGACTTCCCCTTTCAATATACTCGCTATCTTCCTCAATTTTTCTTTCTTAAGGATTTGTATCTCATCTTCCAGATTTCTCTTAATCTTAGCTATTTCATCTTTCTCTATTTTTTTAGCACGCTTTGATTTATCAGTACCTCTTCTGCAGAAAATCCTTACATCAATAACTGTACCTTCAATTCCAGGAGAACAGTAAAGCGAAGCATCCTTAACATCCAGAGCCTTTTCTCCAAATATCGCTTTTAGAAGTTTTTCCTCAGGCGATAATTGAGTTTCACCTTTCGGAGCTACTTTCCCAACCAGGACGTCTCCTGACTTAACTTTAGCTCCGATTCTTACGATCCCGTCTTCATCTAAATTCCTGAGGGCTTCTTCAGGAACATTGGGAATATCTTTTGTTATTTCCTCAGGTCCTAGCTTTGTATCCCTGGGTTCAATAGATTCTTCAACAATATGAACTGAAGTAAAAATATCTTCTTTGATTAATTTTTCACTGACAACAATAGCGTCTTCATAGTTATATCCCCTCCAAGGCATGAAGGCACACAGAACGTTTCGACCAAGGGCCAGCTCTCCTAAATCTGTACAGGAACTATCAACAAGAATCTGCCCTGCTTCAACCTTATCACCTTTTCTTACTATAGGACGCTGGTTCAAGCACGTATTCTGATTCGTTCGTAAAAATTTCGTTAAAAGATAAAGGTCAGTTCCAACATCATATTCTTTAGTATTATGATTTTCTTCCACACGAACCAGTATCCTTTCTGCATCAACAAACTCCACTACTCCTGGACGTTTGCAGATAATGACATCCCCAGAACCTCTGGCTACAAGATGTTCAATTCCTGTCCCTACAAGAGGAGCTTCGGGTCTAAGAAGAGGAACAGCCTGTCTTTGCATGTTGGAACCCATGAGTGCTCGGTTGGCATCATCGTGTTCTAAGAACGGAATCAAAGAAGCAGATAGAGAAACAAGCTGTTTAGGGGAAACATCAATATAATTTATCTGATTTCGAGGAATAATCTTAAAATTGCCACCTTGCCTTGCACTTATAAATTCATTCTTAAAATTTCCTTTTTCATCTACAGGATCGTTTGCCTGAGCAATATTATATTTTTCTTCTTCCCAAGCTGTTAAATAAAAACAATAAGGTTCAAACACAGGAAAGTATTTGGCATTTTTTTTCTTTAATTCCTTGATTTCATTTTGAAGGTTATCTTTCTCAACAACACTTCCAACTTTATATGAACTCTCTCCAGGATTAAGAATTTTTACATAGTCAATCGCCTTCCCATTTTCAACCTTTCTATAAGGAGTTTCTATAAAGCCAAACTCATTTACCTTTGAAAAGCAACTTAAAGAGGATATTAAACCTATATTTGGTCCTTCAGGAGTTTCAATGGGACAGATCCTTCCGTAGTGAGATGCCTGGATATCTCTCACTTCAAAACCGGCTCTCTCACGGCTCAAACCTCCTGGGCCAAGAGCACTTAAACGCCTCTTGTGAGTAGTTTCAGCAAGACAATTAATTTGATCCATAAATTGAGAAAGCTGAGAACTCCCAAAAAATTCCTTCAAGGATGCAATCACGGGTTTTGAGTTTATTAAATCTTGAGGCATCGCAGAAGCCAAATCAGTAGCAATGGTCATTTTCTCTTTTACGGTGCGCTCCATCCTGGTTAGACCTATTCGAAAAGCATTTTCTACAAGCTCACCTACGGACCTTACACGACGATTTCCTAAGTGATCTATATTGTCAACAACACCTTCTCCTGCTCTAAGTCTAAGTAAATACCTAATCACTTCTACAAAGTCTAAAGGAGACAATGTTTTTTCTTCTAAAGGCCTATCAAGACCCAGTTTTATATTCATCTTCAGACGACCGATTTTTGAGAAGTTATATCTTTTAGAGTTGAAAAATAAATTTTGGAACAGCTTTTGAGCGCTTTCCATAGTATGAGGCTCTCCAGGTCTTAATTTCTTATAAATTTCTCCTAATGCTTTATTCGTATCTTTACAGGAATCTTTTCTTAATGTATCAGAGATAATACTTCCAATTTTTGCAGATATCGGAAAGAAAACTTCAAATGCTTCTGCCTGGCCCGAAAACTTCTCAAATTGAGCATCATTAATCTCTTCATTCGCCTTAAGTATATTTTGAACCTCAGAAACAGAATAAGATTCTTCTAGTTCATCTCTTAATATAGGGATCTTTTCAATTTTGCTCTCCACTAATTTCTTATAACATTCTTCAGTGATCTTACCTTTTTCTGAAACTATGACTTTATTTGTAACAGGATCCACAATTTTATCTCTAACTCTTTTTCCAGTAAGGGCAGGTGAAAGTTTCCAATTAAACTCTCCATTTTCAGGAAAAATTTTATATGTGTCATAAAACAGACGAATTATCTCCTCATCAGAACCAAATCCTAATGCTCTTAAAAAAACACTGGCAGGAAATTTCTTTTTTCTGTCCAATCGAACAAACAAGAAACCTTTACTATCATACTCAAACTCAACCCAAGCTCCTCTATAAGGGATAATCTTTCCTATATAAAAACCTTTGCCCTCTCCAGGCCTGAAAAAAACTCCAGGAGACCTCTGTAATTGACTTACAACAACTCTTTCTATGCCATTAAAAATGAAAGTTCCTTTATCTGTCATCAAGGGAATATCGCCAAAATAAACTTCCTGCTCTTTAATGTGCTTTAACCTTTTAGCCTTCGTAGTTGGATCTTTTTGCCAGGAAATCAATCTTACTTTTAATATAAGAGGGACAAAATAAGTATACCCCTTCTGGATACACTCATTAGGGGTATATTTCATCTTTAGTTCTACTTTACCACCACAACGTTCACATACAGGTATTTCTATTTGTTTAATAGCACCACAATAAGGACAAATTTCTTTTTGCGTGATTTCGACATCAGGAGGCAAAAGGGTACCACAGCCTCTACAACGCCGCCTTGAATTTTCTACTCCACTCAGGCGGCCGCATTTACACTCCCAGTTGCCGATGGAATAATTGATAAAATCCAATTGAATAGTTTCTTTGAAATCTGAAATGGGGAAAATGTCTTTAAAAGCAGCCTGTAACCCAATATCTTCCCTCTCCTCAGGCATTAACTCCATTTGAAGAAATTCCAAATAGGATTTTTTCTGAATTTCAAGAAGATCAGGCATAGAAAAAACTTTTTTGATTTTGGAAAAATCTTTCCTCTCACGGTAAATATTTTTCATTTCATTAAGCATTATTGCCTTCTTAGAAGCGTAAATTGCTTTGATTTATTTTATAAATCCACTCTACTCCAATTCGACTGTGGCTCCTACCTCTTCAAATTTTTTCTTGATTTCCTCTGCCTCTTCTTTTGATAAACTTTCTTTAATGGGCTTAGGAGCATTATCTACCAATTCCTTGGCTTCTTTGAGGCCAAGGCTTGTTACCTCTCTTACTGTTTTGATGACATTAATCTTTTTTTCACCTATAGACTTCAGTGTTACTTTAAATTCTGTCTTTTCTTCTTCAGGCTGAATTTCTGATTGAACACCCGCAGATCCAGAAACATTCATGGGAGCCACAGCATTTGCTGCACTTATCCCGTATCTTTCTTCGAACTCCTTGATATAATCAGAAAGTTCCAGAATCGTCAGATTATCCAGATGCTTAAAAAACTCTTCTTTTGTTAAAATCTTTGTTTTTTTCTTATTAGCCTTAGTTGAACCACTAGATTCTTTTGTTTGTGCTTTGGGCATTTTTACCTCCACTTCTATTTTTTTGTTTTTAATTCACTTAACAACCTACCTAAACTACTCAAAGGAGCCTGCCAAGTCCTTAATAATTTTATTAAAGGAAAGACCATAAGATATCCAATTTTGGCCATTAAATCCTCACGACAAGAGAGATTAGCAATTTCATCAAACTTCTCTCCCTCAAGAAACTGTCCTTCTATAAGGCCTCCCTTTACATTCAAAATTTTATTTTGATTAGAAAATTTTCTAATAAGATGAGCTAGTCCTATCGGATTTTCAGGAGCAAAAGCAATAGCTGTGGATCCTTGAAATTTTTCTTTTAATCCTTCAGGAAAATCTTGTTTCAACGCTTTAAGTGCCAGACGATTCTTAACGACTTTAAAGTAATAAGAGTTTTCCCTGAGAAGCTTTCTTAATTCAACAGATTGAGATGCTGATAATTTAATAAAATCTAATAAATAAAAAGAATCATGCTTAATAAATTCATCCGTTAAATCTTTAATCTGAATTTCTTTTTTCTCTCGATTCACATTCACCTTTTTTCTCCTATTTTTCTAAAACTCCTTCCGAAATTCCAATCGAAGGGCCCATTGTCGAAGAAACATATATGCTACACACGTATTTACCCTTCGCTGAAGGAGGTTTTGCATGAATTATCGCCTGTATGAATGATTGAATATTCTCCTTTAGCTTAGTTTCTGAAAATGAAACTTTTCCTACAGAAGAATGAATTATCGCTGTTTTATCTACTCTAAATTCAATTCGACCAGATTTTATCTCATTTATTGCCTTCTTAACCTCAAAAGTCACAGTTCCGGATTTTGGATTAGGCATCAGTCCTTTTGGTCCGAGAGTACGGCCGAGTTTACCCAAAGTCCTCATCATATCTGGAGTCGCAATTACAGAATCAAAATCTGTCCATCCTTTAGAAATTTTTTCTATTAAATCTTCTCCACCAGCATAATCTGCTCCAGCTTCTTCCGCCTCTTTAATTTTCTCACCTGAGGCTATAACACAGACTTTCCTCGTCTTTCCCGTGCCATGAGGAAGCACGATTGTTCCACGAACCAACTGATCAGAATGTTTCGGATTAATACCTAATCTAACTGCTATATCGACAGACTCATCGAATTTAGCATAGCTTAACTTCTTGACAAGGCTTACAGCCTCATCCAGGGAGACTTCTTCTTTTTCTCTTAATTCTACTGCCTTTTTATATTTCTTTCCTCTCTTAATCACTTAAAATCTCCAATCCCATATTTTTTGCAGTCCCTTCTATTATTTTTTTTGCCGATTTTAAATCATAAGCATTTAAATCCTGCATTTTTATTTTTGCAATCTCTCCAAGCTGTTTTTGTGTGACCTTTCCTACTTTTTCTTTATTAGGTTCTCCTGAACCTTTCGCTATACCTACAATTTTTTTTAATAGGTAGGAAGCAGGAGGCGATTTTATAATAAAAGAAAAACTTTTATCCTTATAAACAGTAATTACTACAGGAATAATCATTCCTGCTTCCATTTTAGAAGTTTTTTCATTGAATTGACGAACAAAATCCATTATAGCAACATTATACTGGCCAAGTGCAGGTCCTACAGGCTGTGCAGGAGTAGCTTGCCCGGCCTCTATTTGAAGTTTGATCTTTGCTACAATCTTTTTTGCCATTATTCCTCCTAAATTTTCTCTACCTGCAAAAATTCCAGCTCCACAGGAGTAGATCTACCAAATATTGTCACCAACACTTTCAGAGTGTTCCTTTCATGGTTAACTTCTCCCACTATTCCACTGAAATTGAAAAAAGGGCCATCTATGATACGAACTGCTTCTCCTTTTTCGAAAGAATGCTTTGGTTTAGGCTTTTCGGAAGTAGTCTCCATGTGTTCAACAATCTGATTCACCTCTTTCTCAGTTAAAGAAGAGGGTTGCTTCCCAGATCCAACAAAGCCAGTTATCTTGGGCGTTTCACGAATTATTAACCAGTTTTCATCTGTCATTTCCATTTCGATTAAAATATAGCCAGGATACGATCTTTTTGTAGAAACTACTTTCCTCCCTCCTTTGATTTCGACTACACCTTCTGTAGGGATAATAATCTGGCCAATCTGGTCTTCAATATTAAATTCAGCAGCTCTCTGCCGTATAGATTCCACCACAAACTTTTCAAATCCCGAATAAGTGTGAACAATGTACCAATTTTTTTCCATTATCAAACTCTATTTAACTAAATAAAGATTTAATTTGAGTAATAACCCAAGAAAAGATTAAATCCATAAAAAATAAATAAAATCCAAAAAAAATAGTCGCTAAGATAACCACAATAGTCGTGCTGTATACCTCATTTTTAGAAGGCCAGGTCACCTTTTTTACCTCAGCTTTCACTTCTTTCAAAAAGGGCCAAATACGTTTATACCATCTTTTCTTTTGGTTCATTATTTTTCCTTATATCCAGAAGTAATCTTTCTAACTTCCTGAATTAAATACTCACTGTTATCAAATCAAATAAGCTCCATTCTTTTATTATATATTATTATATGGCAGGTGAGGCAGGACTTGAACCCGCAACCTTCGGTTTTGGAGACCGATGCTCTAGCCAATTGAGCTACTCACCTTCCTTTCTTCTTGCCTTAATGAAAAATTGAAAATTTTCACTAGTTAATCATCTATACCTTCCAAAAATAATGATCAAATAATCAATATAATTTCACTTCTCTGTGAATAGTATGTTTTCTACAAAACTTACAATATTTCTTCCTCTCAATCTTATCTGTCTGCTTTTTTTTATTTCTTGTTGTATTATAATTCCTTCGTTTACATTCTGAACATTGAAGAGCTACTATTTCTCTCATCATATTCCCTTTTTAATACTTGTTTCTCTCTTATTCTGATATTTCAGTGACACTCCCAGCTCCTACTGTCCGACTTCCTTCCCTAATCGCAAACCTCAATCCCTTCTCCATCGCTAC
>Ga0209121_10003518_pt1 | contig 15147 bp, 15 predicted proteins | sample Cruoilmetagenom3_FD_187292 | JGI IMG/M metagenome (GOLD analysis project Ga0209121, IMG submission 187292) | Oil polluted marine microbial communities from Coal Oil Point, Santa Barbara, California, USA - Sample 3 (SPAdes) (version 2) | ecosystem: Environmental > Aquatic > Marine > Oil seeps ...
GCGATGACAGTTAGTCTAGCGTGTCCACAAGATGAAAACCCCCTATCCTATGCCAGGCTAGGCGGTGAGTGGCTTAAATGGTATGAGACCGCTCACCGCCTGGTTGTCTTTACCAATGGTGGGTAAATGGTTATAATAGGCTGGCCGTTGCGATTGCCACGGAGCCTGTGGCGGGAGACATGATTTGAGCACTCTGTATGTAACATCCCTCGAGGCTGGTGTCGGTAAGACGGCAGTCTGCGCCGGGTTGGGCGGGCATCTTTTGAATAACGGGAGAAAAACGGGCTTTTTCAAGCCGGTTATCGCCGGTGGTGAGGGACTGCCTGTAACCGGTGTTGACAGTGACGGCATATTTATGAAGCGTATTCTCTCCCTGGGCGAGCCCCTGGAGCATATTTGTCCTTTTATCACTGACCACGCCGGTCTGGTTGACAGGGTTAAGCAGGCTTACGATAGGGTTTCTGTGGATAAGGACGTGGTTATTGTTGAGGGTGGGGATGGCGGGCTGGCCGAGATCTCCCTGAGGGTAGCCGAAGCCCTGGATGCCAGGGTGATTATTGTTACTGCCTGCCCCGGTCAGCTACCCGGGCCCGAGCTTTCCGATGCGGCTAAAGGGTTCGGGGGGTATCTGCTGGGAGTGGTGTTAAACAGGGTACCGGGACGGCGGGTGGCTGATATTTATGACGAAATTTCCAGGCAGCCTGGCAGGGTGGGGGTGGATATACTGGGAGTGTTCCCCGAAGACAGGGTGCTGCTTGCGCTGACAGTGGGTGAGCTGGCGGAGTGGGTTGAAGGGGAAATAATAAGCTCTCCTGATAAGTCGGAGGAGCTGGTGGAGAGCCTGATGCTGGGGGCGATGGTTGTTGACCCCGGACCGGAATACTTTGCCCGTAAGAGTGGCAAAGCGGTGGTGGTCAGGGGGGAGCGCCCGGATATGCAACTGGCAGCCCTGGAGACATCAACAAGGTGTCTTATTCTTACTGGTGGTACCCCGCCGGTGCCGGTGGTTTTAGATTCAGCCCGGATTAAAGGGGTCCCCATTATTCTGGTTAGGGATGATACTATCACCACGGTGAATAGCATTGAACAGGTTCTGGGAAAGGGCAGATTTAACCAGGAGAAGAAACTTCCCCGGCTTACCGCGATTATGGAGGAGCACTTCAATTTCCAGGCTTTAGATAAAGGGTTAGGGCTGGTTACCTGACCTGGCCCGTTGATTGTTGATAAAAGTAGGCATGTTGTTATAAAATCTGGTTTGCGCCTGGTTTGGCTTAGACACCAGGTGCGGGAGCAAATCTTCTAAGGAGGGCAGGTGGTTGAATGCACTAGGAAAACATTTACTTCTGGAGCTGAAGGACTGTGACAGGGAGTTGTTGAATGACATTGGTTTTCTCAAAAAGGCGCTGCTGTCGGCGGCAGTTGAGGCGGGGGCGACGGTACTGGGGGAGTCTTTCCACCAGTTCAGTCCCCAGGGGGTAAGTGGGGTGGTGGTTGTGTCGGAGTCTCATCTGTGTATCCACACCTGGCCGGAGCATGGTTATGCCGCAGCCGATATCTTTACCTGTGGTGATTCGGTCCAGCCGGAGAAGGCGGCAGAGTTCCTGGTGAGAGAGCTCAGTGCCCGGAGCCACTCTGCAGTAACCATGCGGCGCGGGGTTCTGGATGCTGAGGGTAGTTTGGGATAGAGGTTATGGATACTGACCCTGATAAATGGTTTTATGACAGAGTAAGCCGGAACTTAATTCAACTGCACAGCATTGAAGAGGTGCTGTACAGCGGGCAGACGAAGTTCCAGTCGGTTGAGGTTATTCGCAGCGGTGGTTTTGGTAAGTGCCTGGTACTGGATGGCAAGATTCAGTCCAGTGAGGTCGACGAGTTTATTTACCATGAGGCACTGGTCCAGCCGCCGATGATAACACATCCCTGCCCGGAGACGGTCTTTATCGCCGGCGGTGGTGAAGGCGCCACCTTAAGGGAGGTATTGTCTCACAGGACGGTAAAAAGGGCCGTAATGGTTGACATTGATGAAGAGGTGGTGGCTGTCTGCCAGGAGTTCCTGCCTGACCACAGCCGGGGTTCTTTTCAGGATAAACGGACCGAGCTAATTCATACTGATGCCAGGGATTACCTGACTAAAAGTGGTGATACCTTTGATGTTATCATTATTGATTTACCTGACCCTATCGAGGAGGGTCCTGCTTATTTACTCTATACCCGGGAGTTTTACCGGTTAATTGGAGATAGGCTTGCCGATGACGGACTCATCTGTGTTCAATCCGGCTCGGCAACCTGGACCGAGCTGCTGAACTTTACCGCCGTAAATCACACGCTTAAAAGCGTTTTTTCAATAGTCTCTCCCTACCAGATAGAAATTCCCTCCTTTGGTGGTTCGTGGGGATTTTGCCTTGCCTCGCAGAAGGTTAACCCTCGCCTTCTTTCTACTGGCGAGGTGGACAGCAGGATCGCGGCGCGGCAGCTTACCCACCTCAAGTTCTATGACGGGCTGACCCATCAGGGGTTATTTTCCTTCCCCAAGCACTTGCGGGATGAGTTGTCCCGGCCGGGAAGGCTTATCACCGATAGTGACCCCCTGTATATCTATCGCAGCTAGCCCGGAATAGTTTGCCCCATTTGTTTAACCTGAATTCTTCTTTATAACTACCTGATGCCAATGCTATAATGAGCGGTAGCATGGACATTCTGGCTGAACTTAATCCTGCCCAGAGACAGGCCGCAGAGGTAACGCAGGGCCCCGTGCTGATTCTGGCAGGCCCGGGCAGTGGCAAGACCAGGGTCATTACCCACCGGGTGGCTTATCTTATTAAGGTCCTGGGGGTTAGCCCTCACCGCATTATGGCGGTTACCTTTACCAATAAGGCTGCCAGGGAGATGGAGGAAAGGCTGAACCGCCTGGTCAGCTACTCGACCAGGGACTTGACCCTCGGCACCTTCCATGCCATTTGCGCCCGTATGCTGCGTATGGATGGTAAGGCGATAGGTATTGACTCCCATTTTGTCATTTACGATGAAGATGACCAGCTCAGCCTCCTCAAGCGGAGCATCCGGGAAATAGGCCTTGACCCCAGGCAGTATGCGCCCCGGGCCGTGGCGTCAGCCATCTCAGCGGCTAAAAGTCAGTTGTGGACAACGAAGGACTATCTGGAGCGCGGCCGCAGTTATTTTGAGGAGGTGGCAGGAAGGGTCTACGAGCGCTATCAGCGGTTACTGGAGGAGAGTAATGCCCTGGACTTCGACGACCTGCTCATGAAGGCGGTGCAGCTGCTGCGGGATAGCCCTGAGGTCTTATCCCGGTATCAGGGAAGGTATTTGCATATCCTGGTGGATGAGTTTCAGGATACCAACCTGACTCAGTATGAACTGATAAAACAACTGGGGGGAAAGCACCACAATATCTGTGTCGTTGGTGACCCTGACCAATCAATCTACTCGTGGCGGTTTGCTGACCGGCGCAACATCCTCAGTTTTGAGAAGGACTACCCGGAGGCGAAGGTGGTACTGCTGGAACAGAATTATCGGTCGACCAAGATGATTCTGGAAACAGCGTCTCATGTAATCTCATCTGACCGGGAGCGTGAAGCAAAAGGGTTGTGGACAACCAATGAGACCGGAGAGCTGGTCGCGGCGGTTGAGACCTATAGTGAGCAGGACGAGGCCCAGTTTGTGGTCAGTGAGGTCGAGCGATTGGTGGATGGGGGCGAAGTTAAGCCCGGTGATTGTGCCGTCATGTATCGTACCAATGCCCAGTCAAGGGTTCTTGAAGAGATTTTTGCCCGTTACGGGGTGCCATATAAGGTGGTAGCTGGCACCCGCTTTTATGAGCGCCGGGAGATAAAGGATGTTATTGCCTATTTCAGGGTTATTCAGAACCCTTATGACAGCGTCAGCCTGCAGAGAATAATCAATATCCCTGGCCGTGGTATCGGAAAGCAGACCCTGTCCAGGCTCTCCGGCTGGGCAAAGTCTCTGGATGTTTCCGAATATAATGCGTTGCGGCTTCTGGCTGGGCAGGAGGGGCATCCGTTTACCCCCCATATTACCAGGATGCTTACCAGCTTCTCTGACCTGATGGAAGAGTTTACCAGCCGCAGTCGCGAGCTGAGCCTGGTTGATTTATTTGACCTGGTTCTGGAACGTTCCGGTTACCGGGAGTATATCCTGAAAGAGGTAGGCGGAGACGAGCGCTGGGATAATATTCTCGAGCTTCGCACTGTAGCTCAGGAGTATCGTGACTTACCTCCCCCTGAAGGGCTTGCCTCCTTTCTTGAGGGAGTGACCCTGGTGTCTGATGTGGATGGGCTTGATGAAAATGCGAGTGCGGTAACCCTGATTACCCTGCATCAGGCTAAGGGCCTGGAATTTCCGGTGGTGTTTATCGTCGGGGTGGAGGATGGCATCCTGCCCCACTTCAGGTCGCTTGATGACCCGTCCCAGATGGAAGAAGAGAGACGGCTGTGCTATGTAGGTATAACCAGGGCGAAAAAGAGGGTGTATCTGGTTCATGCCTTCCGCCGTAACTTGATGGGCTCGAGCATGGTGAACAGGCCATCGCGCTTCTTGAGCGATATACCCCAACACCTCCTTTCCGATGGAGGGTGGTGGCAGCGGGAAGAAGCTCAGGCCTCGATATCTTCCTGGAATAAGCCCTTTGTTCCCCCGGTTACTGTCTCCGGGCTTAAGCCGGGGGATAGCGTCCACCATGCCCGCTTTGGTGATGGAATGGTGGTGAGTTGTAAAGAGGTGGGGGATGATACGGAGGCAGTGGTTGTCTTTAAGGTGGCGGGGATGAAAAGGCTTCTCCTCAGCTTTGCTCAGTTGGAGAAGGTGGAATGAAATTGTTTTGGAATTCAGAGGTTTGGTTCTAACATGCCGATTAGGGTTCTGGATTCAAGGGTAGTATCCCAGATTGCCGCCGGCGAGGTTGTGGAGAGGCCAGCATCGGTAGTAAAGGAGCTGGTGGAGAACTCGCTGGATGCGTCATCGAGCCAGGTTTCAATCGAGGTCAGGGGTGGTGGGGTAAATCTGATCCGGGTAGCCGATAATGGGGTTGGCATCCCCGGGGCGGAACTGGAACTCGCCTTCGAGAGGTACGCTACCAGTAAAATAGACGCCCTGGATGACCTGGAAGCTATCTCGACCCTTGGCTTTCGTGGTGAGGCGTTACCCAGTATTGCGGCTGTGGCTGAGGTCGAGGTTGCTACCTGTGCTGCCGGCGAGCAGGCAGGTAGTTATCTCAGTTTGAGGAATGGGACTGCTGTGGGGCGGGGGAGCCGGGGGCACTCCCGGGGGACTACAGTTACGGTTAAAAATCTCTTCCGCAGGGTACCGGCAAGGCTGAAATTCTTAAAGTCGCTGGCTACGGAAAATAGCCATATTGCCAGTGTGGTTTCGCAATATGCCCTTGCCTTCCCCGGGGTTAGGTTCACCCTGCTTATTGAGGGCAGGGTGGGGCTGAGGTCGCCAGGCAGCGGCCAGCTAGTAGATAGTGTAACTGAGGTTTACGGACTGGATGTGGCCCGGAATATGCTGGCAATCGGCCATGAGCCGGCTTCAATACCCCGCGTAATGGGTATGGTCAGCTCGCCGGCGGTGAACCGCTCCGGGAGGGGATACCTCAGTTTCTTTGTCAACCGCCGCTGGATAACCAGCCGCCTGCTTGCCCGGGCAGTGGATGACGCCTACTCCGGGCTCCTGATGCAGGGGAGGCACCCGGTCGCTATTATCGATATCTCGCTCCAGCCCGGCGAGATGGATGTTAATATTCATCCTACCAAGACTGAGGTTAAATTCCGTAATGAGCGCATTGTTTTCGCGGCTGTTCAGAGGGCAGTGCGCCGGACGCTGGTAGAGCAGATGCCGGTGCCTGGAATCAGGGAGCCAGCGGCGGCATATCTGTCACCGGAGCCAGGGCGAGGGACCGGGACGGTGGTCACGGGCGGGGATGCCATCGTGACTTCAGGGGAGCCATCACTGACCCCGGCTGCATCCCTGCCCGTGCTGCGGGTGCTGGGCCAGCTGTTGGCCAGCTATATCATCGCTGAGGGGCCTGATGGGCTGTATCTTATTGACCAGCATGCTGCCCATGAGCGTGTCCTTTTTGAAAAGGTCAGTCGCCAGAGGTCACAGCAGGAAATGGAGGTCCAGGGACTGCTCGAGCCGGCGACATTTGAGGTTGCGCCGCGGCAGGAAGAAGTCCTGAGAGCGAACTATCAACGCTTGGCTGAATTCGGTTTTTCCATTGAGCCATTCGGCGCTAGGACTTGCCTGGTGCGGGCAGTGCCGGCTCTGCTCTACAACAAAGACTGGATGGGGATGCTGAGGGAGTTACTGGACTCATTATCGGGGGAGGGTGGGGATGGTGGAGAGGAAAAAGTAGCGGCATCTATTGCCTGCCACAGTGCGGTGAGGGCAGGGCAGCCATTGAGTTATGAAGAAATGCGCCAGCTGGTGCGTGAGCTTGAACAGGCAGCCATGCCCAATACCTGTCCCCACGGCAGGCCGACAATGATTCACCTTGGTCTGGCACAGCTGGAGAAGGGGTTTGGGAGGAGGCTTTAGTTGCCGCCGGGCCTGGTTAGCGGGATTTTGGCTTTGCACAGGGGACAGTCCTCTGGTCTGTAGGTGGGGGTCACTGTCCTGAGGCAGCTAAAAAAGGGAACCCCGAACTCGAGACCCTTTTTGGAACGGTCAACCAGTACTCCGATGCCAGCTACTGTTCCCCCCTGCCTGGTTACCGCTGCTGTGACCTCATCTACAGATTTGCCGGTGGTGGCAATGTCATCGACGATAAGGGTTCGCTCTCCGGGACTGATGTTAAATCCCCGCCGGAAACTCCTTATACCCTCTTCCCTTTCGGCGAATATACCCCGGACTCCCAGCTGCCTGGCGACTTCGAAAGCCAGGATAACACCGCCGGTAGTAGGTCCGGCTACTAGCTGGATGTCCTGGTGCCGAAAGTGAGCGGCAATCATATCGCAGAGCTGCTCGGTATAGGTGGGATACTGCAAGACCTGGAATTTCTCCCAGTAGATAGGGGAGTGCAGTCCGGAGGTAAGCAGGAAGTGTCCTCTCAGGATAGCCCCGGTTTTCTCGAAGATTTCCTCTACGCTGTTAATGTGACTCCCTTCCTTTTAGATGTCGTTTGCATTTAGCTGGCTGACGGTTCCCCTGAGGGGTAGTGGGGGATGAGCCCCCAGTGCTGCGGCGGCCAGATTGATAGCCAGACCTTGCCCACTATGTTCTGGCGGGGCACTGTCCAGCCGTTGTGGGAATCGTTGGCATTATTGCGGTTGTCACCGAGAACAAAGCATTCGTTCTCCGGGATTTTTTTGCGGGGAACGGTATAGCAGGGCGGCTCTTTAATATAGGGTTCGTCCAGTTTTGAGCCATTGATATACAACGCCCCATCTTTTACTTCAATGGTATCACCCGGTAAAGCGATGAGGCGCTTGATATAGGTGTCCTCGGGGCTGATTGGAGGGTGAAAGATAATTACGTCGCCCCTTTGGGGTTCCTGAAGATGATAAATGGCCTTGTTGATTATCAGTCGCTGTCCATCATCAAAGTTGGGCTCCATGCAGTAACCGACGACAACAAAACTCTGAATCGTGGTTTGCAGGAGGAGAAAGATAACCACTGCCGCTATGAAGATGAAGGTAATATCACGCAGTAGGGTTTTCATTTGCTTATTGCTCCAGGCATGATTCAGTCCCCATTATACCCCAACTCGTATTATCCTGCTAGTAGCCGCCTAATTTGCACTTTTCTGGAGGGTGATGCTAGAATGCTGATAGTATGGATTATATGGAGCAGGCACTCTCTCTGGCGAAATTGGCTGTGGGACAGGTTAGCCCTAACCCGGCAGTGGGGGCGGTGGCGGTCAGAAACGGTGTGGTGGTGGGGCAGGGCTATACCCAGCCCCCGGGCTCCCATCACGCGGAGATACTGGCCCTAAGTCAGGCTGGCGAGGCTGCCCGTGGGGCGGAAGTGTATGTTACGCTGGAGCCCTGCTGTCACTATGGTCGGACTCCCCCGTGCACCCGGGTGCTCATTGCCGCCGGTGTTGGTGAGGTTCACATAGCGACGCTTGATGCCAACCCGGCAGTATCGGGGCGGGGGAAGTCTGAGCTGGAGGAGGCAGGCATCAAGGTATATGTCGGTGAGCACGAGGCAGAGGCAGAGCAGATTAACGAGGCCTATACCAAGTTCATCACTACCGGTACCCCCTTTGTTACCGCCAAATTTGCCATAAGCCTGGACGGGAAGATTGCCACTAAAAGTGGAGACTCCAGATGGATTAGCGGTACTGAGGCGAGGAAATATGTTCACAATCTGCGCTATACCAGTGATGCCATTATGGCCGGAGTGAATACGGTGCTGGCTGATGACCCCCAGCTTACCTGCCGCTGCTGTGGGGGGCGAGGGGGAATGGTAAAGAAGCAGCCTCTCCGGATAATCGTGGATAGTAAAGGGCGTACCCCCCCATCGGCTCAGGTGTTTAATGAGCCGGGTAAGACTATCCTGGCGGTGAGCAGGCCAGTCGGGCCGGAGAAAGCAAAGCCTTTAGCCGAAGTGGGTGCTGAATTACTGGAACTGCCATCAGAGGGAGAACAGATTGACCTGGAGAGGTTATTAAAGATAATGGGTGAACGGGAAGTTACCAGTATCCTGGTTGAAGGCGGTGGGATTCTCCTCGGCTCTCTATTTGATGCTAACCTGATTGACAGGGTTGTTGCCTTTGTTACCCCGATTATTATCGGGGGGAGTGAGGCGAAGACGCCGGTTGCGGGTAATGGAGTTGATAAGGTGGCAGATTCACTCAGGCTGGAGCGCGTTGCTGTCGAGAGGTTTGGTGATGATTTGATGGTTAGTGGATATGTGCCGTCAGGGGGCAGCATTCTGGCTGAGAAGTAGAAATGTTTACCGGAATTGTAGAAGAAGTAGGTAGGGTTATTTCGGCGAGACCCGATAGTCTGGTTATTGCTGCCACTGATGTTCTGCAGGGAATGGAAGTCGGGGGAAGTATGGCGGTTAATGGGGCATGCCTGACCATAAACGGTCTTAATTCCCGCTCATTTTCGGTTGACGTAATGCCAGAGACGCTGAAGCGGACGAGCCTTGGTTTACTCAGGGTCAACGATAGGGTTAATCTGGAACGGCCCCTGGCTCTGGGAGGACGTCTGGGAGGGCATCTAGTCCAGGGACATGTGGATGATAGGGGAAAGGTAGCCTCGATTGGTGAGGAAGGCGGGGCAGTAATAATCAGGTTTGAGACCTCCCCTGAAGTAATGCGCTATGTGGTGGAGAAGGGCTTTATTGCCGTTGATGGGGTCAGCCTGACTATTGCCGCCAGAGATATCACCTCGTTTCAGGTCTCAGTTGTTGACTATACCCGCCGGCATACTGTGCTTGGCGACAGGCGAGTTGGCGATGTGGTAAATTTGGAAGTGGATATTATTGCCAAATATGCAGAGCAGTTTATTAAGCCCCGTGATGCGGGGGTAACCGTTGACTTTCTGAAGGAGCACGGCTTCCTGGTGGGCTGATATTCTGTTTGGAGGAATGGGCATGGGGTTATCGAGTATTCCTGAAGCCATTGAGGATGTAAAGGAAGGCAAGTTCCTCATCATTATCGATGACGAGGATAGAGAGAATGAAGGTGACCTGGCAATAGCTGCCAGCGAGGTTACCCCTGAAGCGATTAACTTTATGGCCCAGCATGCCAGGGGGTTGGTCTGCCTGCCTGTTATGGGCAAACGGCTGGACGAACTGAAGATTCCATTGATGGTGGCTGAGAATACATCGAGGTTTTCCACCGCTTTTACCGTCTCTGTTGAAGCCAGGCACGGAGTGAGCACCGGTATCTCGGCTGCTGACAGGGCCAGGACGATAAAGGTGATGGTTGACCCGGCAACCAGGCCTGAGGATTTAGTTCAACCGGGGCATGTGTTTCCGTTACGGGCGAGAGAAGGTGGTGTTCTGGTACGGGCGGGGCATACCGAGGCTGTAGTTGACCTGGCAAGACTGGCGGGTCTCTATCCAGCAGGTGTTATCTGCGAGATTATGAATGAGGATGGCTCTATGGCGCGGCTGCCTCAGCTTGAGGGACTCTCCGACCGGCACGGGATTAAGATGGTGAGTATGGCTGACCTTATTGCTTACCGCCGCCGTCACGAGAAGCTGGTACATCAGGTAGCCGAGGCAAAGCTGCCAACGAAGTATGGTGGGTTCGCTGCTATTGCTTACAGGAGTGATATCGACCCGGATGAGCATGTCGCCCTGGTGATGGGGGATATATCTACCGGGGAGCCGGTCCTGGTCCGGGTTCATAGTGAGTGCCTTACCGGCGATGTCTTTGGCAGTCTTCGCTGTGATTGTGGAGAGCAGATTGCGCTGGCAATGCAGAGTATCGGTCAGGAGGAGCGGGGCGTTTTCCTGTATATGCGGCAGGAAGGGCGCGGCATTGGTTTCCATAACAAGATTCGTGCCTATGCGCTTCAGGATGAAGGGCTGGATACAGTGGAAGCCAACCTGTCTCTGGGCTTTCCCCCCGACCTGCGTGACTATGGCATCGGGGCTCAAATTCTGGCTGACCTGGGTTTGCATAAGATTCGGCTGCTGACCAACAATCCCAAAAAGGTAATCGGGCTGGAAGGTTACGGGCTTGAAGTGGTGGAGACAGTGCCTATTATTACCCCCCCCAACCCGTATAACCGCCACTACCTGGAGACAAAACAGAAAAAGCTGGGGCATCTTCTGGAAGTACCACCCCCTGGTGATAATTAGGGGGAAATGACAAGGAGGGAGCGATGAATAAACCTTTCGAGGGTATGTTATTGGGGAAGGGGCTGAAGTTCGGGGTGGTTATCTCCCGTTTTAACGAGTTTATTACCGGGAAGCTGCTTGACGGGGCGCAGGATGCTTTACTCCGCCACGGCGTGAGTGAGGATGACATCGACATTGCCTGGGTGCCGGGCTCGTTTGAGATTCCACTGATAGCCAGGAAGTTAGCCGAAACCAAGAGATACGATGCCGTTATCTGTCTCAGCGCTGTAGTTCGCGGGGGGACACCTCACTTTGAATACATCGCTGCCGAGGTCACCAAGGGCATCGCCAAGGTAGGCCTGGACACCGGACTGCCGGTTGTCTACGGGGTAATCACGGCTGATACCCTGGAGCAGGCTATTGAACGGGCAGGGACCAAACAGGGGAATAAGGGTTTTGATGCTGCGGTAACCGCTATTGAGATGGCTAACCTGGTTAAGAGTATAGGCTAGCGCCTGTCTGGAGTACCGATGTGCCGGGAACACTTTAAAGGGCGGTGGCCATGGTCAGTTTTGGTGTTTCCGTCAGCAGGGGCTCAATCCGGGACTCGGTTTTGAGACGTTCGGGTTCTCCCTCCCAGGATTTCCAGTCAAGCAGGCTTGCCCAGGTACTGAGGGCAAAGATTGTGGATTTGTCCTCTACGTTCTGGAGTATTTCACCCGAAATGTAGCCTGGCTGCGAAATGAGCTCAGTTCGCAGTTCAGCCAGTAATTCAATAAGTTCGCCCTCCTTACCTTCCTTCACGTGACGCTCGATTAATATTCTCACACTCATTTTCATTACCCCCGCTTCTAATCAAATACCCTTAAGCCGCGAACTGAGATAAGAGAGCGCACGGGCTCATTATTATATTGGGTGTAAATTTAGGGCCCAGGGAGTCTTTTTAATAATCAGGAGACTTTGTAAACGGTGTCTCCCCTTCTTACCCGCTCACTAACCTTGATGCCGATGGCGTCTCCTGCCTTGGCTTCGGTGACATTGACATTGTCAATCTGCATTGACTCAACGGTGAATTCAAGGTCGGTGGTATGGCCTTTGATGTGGATGCTGTCTCCTGCTTTCAGGGAGCCTGTCAGCTGGATGCCGGCCACTACCGGGTGGGCAAAGAAGTCACTGACCTGGCCAATTACCTCTTCAGGCATCTGCTTACCTCCTTTATTTACTGTCTAAATTCAGTATACTCAACCAGTTTGCATAAATCAATGCTGTCTTTGACATAGTGCTACCTATTCCATATAATTAACCTGGTTATAACCTTAAGGGGTGCAGCCTTGGCGAATGGTGATAAGTCTGCTCAGCCTGGTGATGAGCAAAGCGTTGAGCGTCTGGAACAGCGCCTTGATATGCTTGACCAGCGTCTGGACAATATTGATTCAATAGTTACCGCTGTTGCGGAACGGGTGATGAGACAACCCATTACTCTGAATATAACCTGCCCTCACTGCCATAAAGATATCGAGATTACCATTATCGGCAGCGAAAAGCCAGGAAGATAATATCTGTCTGCTTAGAAGCAGACGCACCCTCCTCATCAAGTATTTCATTACCCTGCATATCATTTATTCCCGAACAAAACCTGAGGGCTCTTGTTGTCAGAACAGAGGAACGTCAACATTTTGTTTGTCACAGGTTGACAGATACCACATCCTTAAAGTAAGATTGAATTTGGAGCTGATAGTGAAAAGCAAGCTTAAAATCTTAGACATGCTATACGGGGCCGAGGGCTACATATCGGGGGAAGATCTGGCCGGCAGGTTGGGAGTTTCCCGGACCGCAGTCTGGAAACAAATTCAGGAGCTGGCAAGTGAGGGCTTTGTTGTCGAGGCTAAGCCCAGGCTGGGGTATAAGGTTGTATCTTATCCTGATAGGCTGCTGCCTGTCATGTTACGCAGAGGGCTGGCAACCTCTGTTATCGGCAGGGATATTTATTACTACCAGAGGATTGATTCCACTAACTTGATGGCGAGGAGTCTGGCTGAGAAGGGAGCTGTTGAAGGAAGTGTGGTAATTGCCGAGGAGCAGGTAGAAGGCAGGGGGCGGTGTGGACGGCACTGGGTCTCACCACAAGGGGTGAATATCCTGGCCTCGGTTATTCTCCGGCCGCGTGTTTTGCCTCATCAGGTATCCTGGTTTGCCATCCTTGGCGCTCTTTCCGTAGCCGATAGTATCCAGAGGCTGACCGGACTCGAAGTCGAACTCAGGTGGCCTAACGAGGTTCTGCTAAATGGTAGAAGGGTCGGCGGTGTCCTGGTTGAGTTTGATGCTGAACTGGACAGGGTTGATTTTGTTATCCTTGGTATTGGTCTGAATGTCAACTTTAACCTGGCGGGGTCTCCGGAGCTCGTGGGTGAGGCGACAAGTCTTTCATATGAGGCCGGAGCCCGCATTTCCCGGCTGGCGCTTCTCCGGGCCCTGCTTGAGCAGATAGAGGGTAACTATAGATTACTTGGTGAGGGCAAATTCCACCTGATTGCGGAGCGGTGGAATAAACTCTGCTGGCACCGTGATAAATGGGTGCATGTAGCTCGGGAAAGGGGTGGACAGGGTGGATTCTTAAGGGGTATAGACGACAACGGCTATTTAATCGTCAGCAATGTAGATGGTGAAACAAGGGTTCCTATGGATGGAGATGCCCTGGTTAAGGAGGCCTAAATTTTTGACTTTTATGTTAACTTATACTGCCTGTTTAGTTAACGAAAGGGGGAGAAGTGCTTGAACTGGTAATTATTGCCGCCTATTTTCTGGGTATGATTGCCGTGGGGGTAGTGAGCAGGAGGAGGACAAGGGGGATTGATGATTTCTTTGTTGCTGGCAGAAAGGGTTCACCTTTATTCATTACCGGCTCACTATTGGCCACTATTGTTGGCGGCTCGGCCACAGTGGGTATGGCCGGGTTGGGCTTTACGCAGGGTTTGACCGGAGCCTGGTGGCTACTGGTAGGGAGCATTGGGCTGGTGATTTTAGGCATTTTCTTTGCTGAAAAGGTGAGGAAATCCGGTCTTTATACCCTGCCGGAACTGGTGGGAAAGCAGTATGATGGTCGGATTGCGCTGGCCGCTTCCGTCCTTGTTGTTGTTGCCTGGACGGGTATCGTTGCCGGTCAGATTGTAGCTTCGGGGAAGATATTGAGCGTGCTTGGCATTGGCACCCCGGTGCTATGGATGGTGGTCTGTGCTGTGGTCTTTGTTGCTTACACCATATTGGGTGGTCAGTATGCCGTTATTCGAACCGATACCCTGCAAACGGGAATAATATTTGCCGGTATCTTCGGCGGCCTGGCAATACTGCTGTCTCGCCTGGGGGGATGGAGTGGCCTTACGTCTTGCCTTTCGCCAGGGCAGCTTGCTTTCCCCCTGAGCCCCCAGTTCGGTGTCAAGGAGCTAATCTCCTTCTTGCTGCTGGTCGGTTTAACCTATGTTGTCGGGCCTGATATGTATTCCCGGCTTTTCTGTGCCAGGGATGTCAGGACGGCCAGGGTATCGGTATTCTGGACAGCCCTGCTTATGATACCGTTTGCCTTCGGTATTACCTTAATTGGTATGGGGGCGTCTGTCCTCTTCCCCGGCATTTCACCCGAGCAGGCTTTTCCCACGGTGATAAGTGAGGTTTTCCCGCCGTTCCTGGGCGGTATCGTCCTGGCTGCCTTGCTCTGTGCGGTTATGTCTTCCGCGGATACCTGCCTGCTGAGTGCCAGCACAATCCTGACAATGGACATTTTTAAGCGGTTCAGGCCTTCCCTCAGTGAAGAGAAAGTCCTCTTCCTTTCGCGTTGGGGGATAGTAATCCTGGGGTTGGCTTCTTTAATCCTGGCATTAGCTCTGAAAGGGGTAATAAATGCCCTTCTTTTTGCCTATACCATATATACCTGTGGTTTGATTCTGCCGGTGATTGCCGGCTTTTATAAAAACAGGCTCAAGGTTACTCCCCGGGGAGCCCTGGCAGCCATTATAGGTGGTGGTTCAGCCGCTGTTGCCAGCAAGCTACTTGACATAAAATATCTGGATTTAGGGGCCCTGTTGATTAGTGGTTTGCTTCTTCTGGTAGTCAGTCTTATTGACCGCAGGCTGAAAAGCAGGAAGGGGATTTCCGATGTTACGACCTGAAGCGGCACCAGCCGGCCCGGGTTGGTTTGAACCTTTACCTGCTTGACGGTAGGGGGTGCATCCAGTAGAATTATAGTTACCCCGTGGGCGGTTAGCTCAGTTGGTTAGAGCGCTGCGTTGACATCGCAGAGGTCACTGGTTCAAGTCCAGTATCGCCCACCATCGTGCACAATAGGGGGAACTACGAGAGTCTCCTGGGATA
>Ga0209121_10003519_pt1 | contig 15147 bp, 8 predicted proteins | sample Cruoilmetagenom3_FD_187292 | JGI IMG/M metagenome (GOLD analysis project Ga0209121, IMG submission 187292) | Oil polluted marine microbial communities from Coal Oil Point, Santa Barbara, California, USA - Sample 3 (SPAdes) (version 2) | ecosystem: Environmental > Aquatic > Marine > Oil seeps ...
GTGGACGGAATAACGCTCTACCCGGGTCAACTTGCCAAAGCCCTTTTCAGTCACAGTGAGGAGATAAGCTTCGGGGAAAACGGTACCCATGCCGACAACAGAATCACCGGGCAGACGAATACCACGAACGCCACCGCTGCTCCGAGACGCGGCTCTTAACTCTCTAACCTTAAGTCTGACAGCCTGACCATTTCCACCTGCCAGAATGACCTCATCCATATCGGTAACTATTCTGGCTGATGCCAGCTCATCGCCACTTTTCAGCCTTACAGCGATAAGGCCGTTTCTCTTGATCGAAGCGAATTTACCCAGGGGTGTCTTCTTTATCTCACCGGCTCTAGTAGCCAGCAACACGAAGTTGTCAGTCGTCAGGCGGAAGCGATCACCCGGCACAGCTAGCAGCGCCGTTATCCCATCTTTCAAGTCCACAGGTAACAAATTGACCAGTGCCACACCCTTAGCAGTCCGAGACGAATCTTCAGGAATTTCATAGCACTTCAAGCAGTAGACCTTGCCTCGCTTGGTGAAAAAAAGTATATTGTCGTGCGTATCAGCGCCCAAGACATGTCTCACCGAATCGCCTTCACGGGTCACCATTCCTATGACACCTCTCCCACCACGGTGCTGCAGCCGATAATTGCTAGCAGGAAGTCTCTTAACAAACCCCTGATTGCTAATTGTGACTATCACTCTCTGGTGAGGCACAAGGTCTTCCGGGCGAAACTCTGTCACCTCCTCCTCACTGATCAAAGTGCGCCGTTCATCGCCATACTTGGATTTTAGTTCAGCAACATCCTGCTTAATAAGGAACAATATCTTTCTAGGGTTAGCTAATAGATCCTCCAGGTAGGAAATATTCTTTAGTACGCCACCGTATTCCTCGGCTATTTTTTGCCGTTCCAGCCTAGCCAAGCGACGAAGAGGCATATCAAGAATAGCCTGGGCCTGGACTTGAGATAGGCTAAAGGTGGTCATCAAGTTGGCGCGAGCAGCCTCAACATTCTCAGATTCTCGAATGACTTTGATCACTTGCTCCAGATTATCAAGAGCAATCCTAAAACCTTCGAGGATGTGAGCTCTATTTCTCGCTTTGTCAAGCTCAAATTGGGAACGCCTGGTGATGACCTCGCGGCGAAAGTCAATGTAGCAAGTTAGAGCTTCTTTGAGATTAATTACTTTGGGTTGTCCATTGACCAAAGCAACCATGTTAATGAAAAAGGCGGATTGCATCGGGCTGTTCTTATAGAGATTATTGAGCACCCGCTGCGCCTGGCCATCCTTTCTGAGTTCGATGACAAGACGCATGCCTTCTCTATCCGATTCATCGCGCACTTCAGCTATGCCCACAATTTTCTTGCCTTTGACCAACTCCGCTATCCTCTCCACCAGAGCAGCTTTATTCACCTGGTAGGGAAGCTCAGTAACAATTATTTGTTTTCTGCCTCCCTTGGTGCTTATGTCTCTGGTCTTAGCTCGGACCACAACTTTTCCTCGCCCGGTAGCGTAAGCAGTTCTTATACCGTCCTGGCCCAAAATCACAGCCCCAGTGGGAAAATCAGGCCCCTTAACAAATTCCAGCAATTCTTCCGTGGTAGCTTCGGGCTCATCAATCAAATAGGCAGTAGCATCGCATATTTCGCCCAAATTATGCGGCGGGATACTAGTTGCCATGCCCACAGCTATGCCTGATGAGCCGTTGACCAGTAGATTAGGCAGCCTACCAGGCAAGACAGCGGGCTCCTTAAGAGAATCGTCAAAATTGGGAACAAAGTCCACAGTATCTTTATCAATGTCAACCAACATCTCTTCAGCAATCTCAGCAAGTCTGGCTTCGGTATACCTCATTGCAGCCGGCGGGTCATTGTCAATGCTGCCAAAATTACCTTGTCCGTCTATCAACACGTGCCTCAGTGAGAAATCTTGTGCCATCCGCACCATGGCTTCATATACTGGGGCATCCCCGTGTGGATGATATTTCCCCATGACCTCCCCAACAATTCGAGCACTTTTCTTATATGGGCTATTGTGACGCAGCCCTAATTCTTCCACGGCGTATAAGATCCGTCGCTGCACTGGCTTCAAGCCATCTCGCACATCAGGCAGCGCACGGGAGACAATAACGCTCATGGCGTAGTCTAGGTAGGAGGTCTTCATTTCCTCCTCAATGTCAACTGCCTTCACTACGCCGACTTCAGTCACCTCTAAATTGCTCCTTCTTCACCCGTTTCTTCAATCACAGAGAAACCCTCTGGTAAAACTGTTTCGTCGTCAGAAAAATACTCGTCCTCCCCCTCAACATACCCACTTCCCTTCTGTCCTTCATTTTCGGCAGCAGCAATGTTAGGTGTGAGAGCCGATTCTGCGATGTAAGTACGCAGGTGCTCAGTGGCCGTGGTGGGAAATGAGGGACGCCCCGCCTGGCTAGGATGTTGATGTACCTCCCTAACGATTACTTGCACTCCGCCTTCCCCCAGGCTAAGTATGGCCGCAGCATATTTGTTGCCTCCCCGCATCAGCCTGCCAAGACGCAACCCATATCTCGGCTCCACCTCCCCCAGGTATTCTCCATACTCATTTTCCACAACCAAGCCTTGTCCTCTCAGCCGTAGGTGAACTTGGGCGCCGACGCCCATCTTGGCCAGCACCTCGACTGAAGCTAGATTGCAAAGGCTAACCACCCCAGCCTTGCCCGTCTCAGTAATAAACAGCTCCGAAGCAACCTTATGCCGTCCGGCGTTCATGGTTGCGGCAGACTCGGACAGGCTAGCTAATCGAGCTAGATTCTTGGTGGCAATAACATTGTCGGGGGCAAGCTCCAGGGCCTTACTATACGCCTCCCTGGCGTCGGCAAACCTGCCTAATTCCGTCAACGCCCTACCAAGGCGATTATAAGCTCCAACATCGTTAGGAACCCATTCAATTATCCTCCTGTTCGCTGCCACCGCCTCTTCCCAACGACCAAGGATAGCCAAATTTATCGCTTCCTGGCTCAATCCTTCCCCTAGCCTAGTTCGCTCTTCTTCTTGCTGATAAGCCATGTCCTGTTACCCCAGATAAATCGTGACAAGTCATATGCGGAATGTCAAGCGAACTCGAGCTCAAAGGCCCTATGTAAAGCCTGAACAGCATCCTTAACCCTATCTTCAGAGATAATACACGTTATCCTTATCTCCGAAGTGGTGATTAACTGGATATTAATGTCCTGCTCGCAGAGTGTGCGAAACATCCTGGCAGCATAGCCCGGCGTATTCTGCATGCCAGTGCCTATAATGCTAACTTTGGCCAATGTAGCATCAGTAACGCATTGTTTTGCCCCCACGCCTTTAGCTACAGGTTCGACAATAGACATCGTTCTAACGAAATCGCCTCTAGCCACTGTGAACGAAAGGTCAGTGGTATCGTCAACGCTCGCATTCTTAACAATAGTGTCTACGCTTATATTCGCTCTCGCCAGAGGCTCAAAGATCGCTGCAGCAATGCCAGGATGGTCAGGAACGCCGACAACGGTAATTTTGGCCACGCTGGTATCATGAGCAATACCACTCACCTTGTTTCTTACTTCCATAGACGCCTCCTTACAAATTATGGTGCCTGGGCTGTCATTAAAACTAGAAGCCACTAAGATAGGTATATTATATAACTCGCCTATTTCCACCGCTCTGGGATGTATTATCTTGGCTCCATAGCTAGCCAGTTCCAGCATTTCTTCATAGCCAATCTTGTTTAGTTTACTTGCCCACGGCACAAGGCGAGGGTCAGCAGTATAGACACCCCCAACGTCAGTATAAATTTGGCATATTTCAGCACCCAAGCTGGCAGCTAAGGCTACCGCAGTAGTATCAGAGCCACCCCGGCCTAGCGTCGTAATATCCATATCTCGAGTCACGCCCTGAAATCCAGCCACAATAACAATATTATCTTTCTCTAGTTCACTGACGATTCGCTTAGCATCAATACGAAGAATTCGGGCTCGACTATAGCTAGAATCGGTTTGAATACCCGCCTGAACACCAGTCAGGCTAACCGCCTTGTACCCCAGACTCCCCAGAGCCATGGCCAAGAGAGTGCTGGAAATCAACTCACCTGTGGAAAGTAGGACATCAAGCTCCCGTTCTCCTGGCTGTTCACTGACTTGATGAGCCATTTTGATCAGTTCATCAGTGGTGTCTCCCATTGCCGACACAACCACCACGACTTGATTTCCCTTGTCTCTAGGTCGGGCTATACGACGAGCCACGTTCCTGATCTTCCCAGCATCAGCTACCGAGCTACCACCATATTTTTGAACTATTAGAGGCATTCCTCTCCTTCATTTGATTAGCATGTTCATAATGTCATACCCTTCCTGAATGAAAAGACCAGTCTTTTTGGCCTCTCGCTCGGTAAACCTGGTCACTCCATTGGCGACAAATCCTGGCCCCCAGAGCATAAATGGAACTGGCTCCCCAACATGGGTTTGAGTCTCGATAGGCGTTGGGTGGTCAGGCATAACCAGTATGCGAAGGCCATCTTTTCCCCAAGCACGAAGCCGGCTCACCATCTCCTCATCTATTTTCTCAATCGCCTTCACTTTTTCCTTAATCGAGCCTGCGTGGCCAGCCTCATCCGGCGCTTCCACGTGAATAATCACCATGTCATACCTCTTAAGCGCCTGTATAGCTTCCTTTGCCTGAGCTGCATAATCATTGTCCAGTTCGGCGGTTACACCAGGGATATTCAATATCTCCATCCCCACCATCTGACCCAGGCCTCTAAGCAGGTCAACAGCCGAGGTTATGGCAGCATCAACGCCATAAATCTGCTTGAAAGCTGGCATATCAGGTATTCTGCCACTGCTCCAGAAGAGCCAGATCATGTTGGCCGGGACATCACCACGAGAGATGCGTTCGGTATTCACCGGATGATCCCGGAGTACCGCCTCTGAGCGCATCATCAGGTCTCGCAACAAATCGCTGCCGGGCCCGTGGGGAAGAAACTCATCAATAGGCTGGTCATGGATATCGTGCGGAGGAGTGCAACTAGCCAAAAGCGTATCTTCCCTATCTTTTATCTTGCATATGTGCCTATAGCTTACCCCGGAATAGAACTGCACTTTATCATTGCCAAGTTCATCATTCAAAGCGGCGATGAGGGCTTTGGCTTCTCCACTACCAATGAATCCGGCGCTATAGCTCCGCATCTTTCTGTCACGAACGGACACCAAATTGCAGCGAAAAACGACTTCCCTATCACCAACAGGGATACCTATGCTCTTAGCTTCGATGACACTCCTGCCCCGGTAGTACATCCTGGGATTATAGCCAAATATTGCCATACAGGCGCAGCCGCTGCTGGGCTCCATCCCCTCCGGCACAGTGCGAGCAAGCCCCAGAAATCCCTCCTTTGCCAGGGCATCCAGGTTCGGAGTATGCGCCAACTCCAGACAGGTCTTTCCACCGCGCTCCGACAACGGCCACCCAGCCGCTCCATCAACTATGAGGATGCAATACTTCATTCGGCTTCGTCCCCAATCACAAAACTTGTGCTAGCAATTAAATCACTTTATAATAGCTCAGACAAACGGGGCGTAGCGCAGCCTGGTAGCGCGCAGCGTTCGGGACGCTGAAGTCGGAGGTTCAAATCCTCTCGCCCCGACCAATTCAGCCAACAGAGACAGACGGGATTGTCCACTAGAAGCATCCAGGTAGCTTTGCCTGAAACGCGCAGCACAATGAAATGGACAACTCCTACCCCGTAAAGCCGGTAGCCAAAAGAGAAAACGCTGATCCCACCCGAGCACTATCGTATTTGGTCCAGCCGGCGGTTCATCGCTCTAACAGGGCTCTGCTTGATTCCCAAAGCTTACGACGCGTTTCATCTCTCGTGGCCATAACCCGAGCCGGGTCGGCAGCGCACACGTCACAGAGGGCTCCTATCATAGCATCTTCTCTCGGTGGACATCCCGCCGCGTAGGAGCCGAGGTGGCTGAGGTCTTTGGCACATTTGCCTAACACGGCTGTCTTCCCGGTCACCTGGGGCTCAGCAGGGTTCCCAATGATAACAGTCAGACCTTCCATTTCCCTGCCGTAGCCGGCGTCTTTCATATAAGTGATAGCACTCACCAGTTCATTGGTGCAACCGCTACAGGCAGACTCGCCCTGCACGATATGGACTTCAGGATACCTGGACTCGAACACTTCAAACGCTCCTTTGAATTGCTGCCTGTGTTTGTCTAAAGGTTCGCCCACTATTTCAATCTGGCCAAGATCCGCCACCGCCCCTTCCTGCTTGGCCAGATACTGCAGATGCATGATCTGCTTGGGGTCAATGCCCATTAGTGAGGCACCAACAACATCTACAGCCACGGCATCACGCCCGGCTACTATGAGCCCCATTTTCCGGCTGTCCTGTGGATATTGCCATAGCCCTTCCATTCCTATCAGGGCATCAATCACGGCGTAGCTGGGACGTACCACTGAGTTGAGGTCCACGATGGCCATGTCCAGCCCCAGCCGGTGACTCTTACGCTTCTCAGCTCCGCGCATGACCCCCTTCATATTCTTCAGGCTGAGGGTGGCATACGTCCTGATATGGGTCTTCAGAACCGGGATACCGATGATGACATCGCTCTCCAAAGCCGTTCTTGCTATCCTCACCTTGTCCATCACAAGAGGCTTGTCTATGGTAACTTCGGCAAAGCTGTCACTATTCAGATTACGAAGCTCTATCCCCAATTTACGGGCGACTTCTGCTGTCCCTGATACCTCAAAAGCCTCCTCAGTACTGTAGCCACCACCAACATCATATCCAGCAATGGAGCCATCTCCAATGACTACAGACCTGGGCCCTAGCTCCAAGACTATCTTGGCCACAGCCTCGGTAACCCGGGCATCTGCCACCACACCACTGCCTGAGGGCGCTGGCATGCACACATTGGGCTTGATCAACACCCTGGAGTCACTCCTGATAAGCTCTTCCAAACCGCCGGCTAGACTAGTAGCTTCACGCACGGCAGCTTCGATATTGTCCTTGCCTACTTTGGTGATTGCCACTCGCTGTGCCATTACTTCTGCCCCCTTTGCTCCAAGTCTATCTCCCTGTTTCCCTCTTGTCAAAAGCCAGGATGTTCAGTGTACTGCTTCGCAGTCAAGTCCCTGCGAGCGTATCAGGTCGCACGCCCGGGTCACCATTTCAGGGTTGGGTATAGCTAGGCCAGCCAGCCGGTATTTCCTGCCCAGCATCTCATACTTGACTTCGCCATAGCGATGATAAGGAAGGACCTCCACCTGTTCAACTCCCAGACGCTCTACGTACCTGGCCATAGCCAGGATGTCTGCCTCACCATCATTACAACCGGGTATCAACGGGTAGCGGATAACGAGCCGGGAGTGAACCCGGCATAACTTTCCCAGATTGTTGAGTATCCTCAGGTTACTTACCCCGGTCAGGCGTTTATGTTGTATCGGGTCAATGTGCTTAATATCGAAGAGGATGTAGTCTAGATATCCACTCAGCTCAGAGATTACCGGCCATGGTGCATATCCCGATGTCTCCATAGCAGTGTTGATGCCCCGTTTCTGGCATGCTTTGAGCAGGTCTAGAGCGAAGGCTGGCTGGAATGTTGGTTCGCCACCCCCCAAGGTTACACCTCCACCTGACCTTCTAAAGAAGGGCTCGTCCCTCTCAATTTCCAGCACAAGCTCGTCCACAGTCACCCATCTCCCCACCAAGCGACGTGCTTGCTCAGGACAAGCCTCGGCACAGGCGCCACACAGCCGGCACAGCTCACGCCGGTAGACAAGGTCCCCACTGCTATCCCTGATGAGCGCACCCGAGGGACATGCCGCCACACAGTCACCACATTGTTTACAGCGCCGGGAATCGAACATTATCTCCTCGTGGCGGGACTGGGATTCAGGGTTGGAGCACCACCAGCAACTTAACGGACACCCCTTGAAGAAGACAAGAGTTCGCAGGCCTGGCCCATCATGCAGTGAGAATCTCTGCACATCGAAAATCAGGCCTTTTCCCATCTAAACGCAGTGCTCCGTGCGCCTGATGATGTCCTCCTGGACCTCTTTGTGAAGCTGGGTAAAGTAGGCACTGTATCCAGCGACGCGCACCAACAAATCGGCATATTTCTCTGGATGCTGCTGTGCGTCCCTGAGCACAGTGGTATCCACGACGTTGAACTGGATATGCCAGCAGCCAATGTCGCACAGACCTCGGATAAAGCTAGCCATATTGTGCAGTCCTTCCGGGGTGCTAACCGAGGTGGGGCTGAGACGCAAGTTAAGCAGCGTCCCATTCCTCAGTCTGGCCACGTCCAGCTTGGCCACTGATCTCAGGATAGCTGTCGGTCCCTTCTTATCGTTGCTGGGGTAGGGAGAAGCGTTGTCCGCCAGAGGCTGGCCAGCCTTCCTACCGCTGGGCAGAGCACCCACCACCTTGCCAAACGGAATGCCGGCAGTCACGGCAATGATCCCCGCCTGGGCCTGCCCACCAAAGATGTTCTTGTATTTCATAACCTCCTCGTTACAAAACTGGACCACCTTATTGGCAATCCCGTCAACCTCGTCTTCGTCATTGCCAAACTTGGGAACATGGTGCAAAAATTGGCCCCTCAGCTTCTCTTGCCCTTCGAAGTTGTCGGACAGGGCATCAAGGAGCTCCTCCATGGTCACTTGCTTTTCCTCAAAGACGAGCTTTCTGATAACCGCCAGAGAGTCGGCGGTATCAGCAATGCCGATCTCGTTTACGGCCGGCCCGAAGTTATACCTGGCTCCGCCATGCTGTAAGTCCCTGCCCGTCTCGATGCAGCCCGCGGTAATGGCAGAGAGGAATGGTGACGACAGAAGTTCGCGGTAGGCGTTTTGCGCCAGGGCATTGGCCACGAACATATGGCGAACCAGATGCGCCAGTTGCTGCTTGAAAGCATCCATCACCTCATCGAAGCTGGCAAACTGCCGCGCGTCGCCAGTCGAGAGGCCAACCTTCTTCCCGGTGAGACGCCACACTCCATCGTTTAACGCCAGTTCCAGGGCGGAAGGCATGTTAATAAAACCTCCAGTAAGGGTTATGCCTTCCTTCTCCTCAACGCGCGGCTCCACACAGCCCATAATAGCAAAGTCTCGCGACTCCGCCAGAGACAAACCCTTGCAGGCCATAGAATAGGCAATAAGGTCTTCGTTGTAGAACTTAGGATGGCCGGTGCCCAGCCGCGCCAGCTCACAAGCCCTGAGCAGAAACTGCCCCGGGGTCTCTGGATGGACTCTAACTGAGATATCAGGCTGGACCACTTTGAGGTCAATCATGGCATCCAGACACAGGTAAGATAGCTCGTTGGTAGCATCCTGGCCTTCAGTGGTCCTGCCACCCAGGTTCAGGTTCTGCCACTGTGGCACTCCGGTATAGAACTTGGAGGTATCGGTACTGGCAAAGAGCATAAGCTCGGAGAACTTGAGGAACAGGCACTCCAACAGCTCCAGGGCACTCTCCTTCCTCCCTTCCTCCACCTCCATCTCATAAAAAGGCAACATGTACTGGTCAAATCGTCCCGGAGATAATGAGTGGCCGCTCTCCTCGATCCGCACCGCCAGATGGGTAAACCAAAATGACTGCACCGCCTCCCAGAAGTTGCGCGGAGGGTTATAGGGCACCCAGGAACAGACCTCGCTTATCCTGCTCAGCTCCCCGCGGCGCTGCTCATCTGGCTCCGTCTCAGCCAAGTCGCTGGCCAGCGTAGCATAGCGCTGCGCCAGCTTCACCAGGCCATCCAAAGCCAATCTGGCCGATTTCAGGAACAGCAACCGAGAAATATTCTGTGTGTCAGCTAGATCGAGTCCCTGCATAGCCTCCTCCACCTCCTCCAGAATTCCTCTGATGCCCAGTGTGAGCACCTTGCGGTAGTTAGGGACTACTGTGCCAATGCCCTTTTGTATTAAGGAGAAATTGTCAATAATGCCAGTGGAGCTGGTCGGCCAAACAGAGGGGTCCATGTAGATTAGCCGCGCCGTGTCTGAGGGACAGTCCCGGTACAACCATTCACTGATGGTCTTTCCCCTCCAGAAAGGCAGGACGTCCTGGCGCAGCTCTTCCTTATCCCCTTCCGAAAGGCGCAACGGGTCCCACTCCCGGGTACTGACCTGATCAAGCTCTGGGTCGAGCCAGCCCGCCTGAACCTCAGGAAATAGCTGGGCCGCTCTCGGCTCCACGGTAGGGCTGCCTACAATCAGTTCGCCGGGAGCTATGGCAATGGGCAGCTCAGTAAACAGCTTGTACATAGTTTTGCCCCGCACTGTTATCATCGGTTCGCCGTCGGCCTCGCGGTACGCTTGGGTAATAACACAGGCCCTGTTGATATCCACTGACGGACGACACCCCAGTACTCGCTCTCTTAATCCAGCAATCCGACTATTCATGTTTGCTATCCCCTTCTGCTTGTTACGCTTAAGCCCAACTTGCCATTGTTTACCGCCTTTCGCCAATAATACACCGCCCCTCCCTAGTGTATCAAGGTATGCCAGCTCACTGGGCAGGGGCAGAACAGCACGGCGCTGGAAAGGCAAATTGTCTGAATTAGCTTCTACACAACAAGACGTGCCATAATAGCCAGGCAAGGAGGAGTGATGCCAAAACTATTTCAGACCACATCAATCAACAGCATAACTCTGAAAAACAGGTTCGTGCGCTCTGCCACATTTGAAGGAATGGCCGGGGTTGACGATGGCGCCTGTACACCTCGGTTGATAGACCTGACGGCGGAGCTTGCCACAGGTGGCGTGGGGTTAATCATCACCGGCTATGCCTATGTAAGCCAGCAAGCAAAGGCAAGAGGGGGACAATTAGGTGTACACCGGGATGAGCTCATTCCAGGTCTTGTCCAAATGACTGAAGCCGTGCATAAGGAAGGCGGGAAAATTGCTATGCAGATTGCCCACGCTGGCTGCAACTCCTTTGCCACCCCTCCAGGAGAAAAGACGCTGGGGCCCTCCCCAATGGAGATGCCACAGGGCTGCTCGTGCCGTGCAATGACAAAACAAGAGATTTCACAGGCCATCGAGGAGTTTAACAAAGCAGCAGTCAGGGTCAAAGATGCAGGTTTCGACGGGGTGCAATTGCATGCTGCCCACGGATATCTACTCAGTCAGTTTCTTTCCCCCTTTTATAATAAGAGAACAGACGAATATGGTGGAAGCCTGGACAACCGAGCGCGGATCGTTCTAGCTGTTGTTCGAAGCGTAAAGTCTGCCGTAGGAGACAACTTTCCTGTCCTGATCAAGCTTAACTCGGACGACTTTCTTGAAGCAGGTTTCACCAAAACGGAAATGGTCCAAGTGGCCGGCATGCTGGAAAAAGAGGGCATAGACGCCATAGAAATCAGCGGTGGAACCCATCTCAGTCCCAAAGAATACTCCTTTTCCAGGGTGACTGGAGTGGTATCTGGGGATGATGAGGTGTACTACCTCGATGCCGCCAAACTGTATAAGCAACACGTCAAGGTACCGTTGATGCTTGTAGGTGGAATCCGTTCCTACCCAGTTGCTGAGCAACTGGTGGATCAGGGTCTGGCAGACTACGTTTCCTTATGCCGTCCGCTGATTCGGGAGCCGCATTTAATTCGCCGGTGGCAGTCCGGGGATACCAGCAGAGCAAACTGTATCTCCTGCAACCAGTGTTTCGGCCCGGCGCGGTCGGGCGAAGGCGTACATTGCGTTGCCGCGGAGAAATTGCGCCGCAAGCAATCCCAATAGCTTTGCTACGCCGCGAGTAATATCCCAGCTCAGGAATCCTGGGAACGCGGTGTGTCTGTTGTCGTACCTTACAGCATGGCAGAATTTGTAATAGCGCGCTGTTCAGGACGCTGAGGTCGGAGGTTCAAATCCTCTCGCCCCGACCAACACATCAAACTCTAAACCCACCTAATATCCCCTGCCGAAGTATCCGTGTGTCCCTATCCAAAGGTCAAACAAAACGCCAAAAGTTATCCTACCGCAACTCCTTCCAGCATCTTTCCAATATCATCGAACCAGTACCGTGAATGTTCAGGAAATCTTTGCTGAACAATAGCAGCATCCTCTGCCCTCAACAATAGCTTTACTCTTGCTTTAAACCCATTCACGTCAAAAGTCCTTGGTTGGCCTTGCTCCTCAAATATTGCCTTATACCCATTGAGCTTATCTGCCCATCCTGCATGTTCTATGCCCTTAGGGTCAACAAACAAGATGAAGTAATCCTTCCCCTTCTTTAGCCAGAAAATGAAGTCAGGGAAGAAATTGCTAATTTTGTTGGCATTAGGATTATAGTATGGGATATAGACCTCATCTAAGGTTTCATCCAATTTACTAAATAGCCACCAATCAAACTCCTTAAAGTTACTATCATTTCTGGTTAGATAACCTTCCAAATCTTTGATGAACTTCACCTCGCTTTGAGTCTTGATTATGTGCTTAATATAATCTAGCCTCTCCTCGTCGGACAAAATGAGTGGGATATAATAATGGTTGGCAACATACTTGATTTGAATCTTTTTGTGGTTACGTTCGTAGGTTTCAATAGCTTCCTTGCTTAGCAGTCCTCGTACTTCTTCTCTAATTCCACCGCTTAATTTGGATAATTCCCCTTCTACCTTTTTCTTCTTATTTGGGTAATTCTTCACTGTTTCAATTTTCTTTTGTATATCACTAATATCTTTCAAATATACTTTGACATTTCTAAAATGTCTTATCTCCTCTTTTAATTCCTTAAGACCTTCAAATTTCTTAGGGACAATATTGAGATAGTCAAATATCCCTTGAATGAGTGAATCTATGTTTTTGTAATTTCTATCGCCACCAATGTTGTAGAAATTCGTTTCCGTGTTTAGACTTTGTCTTAGAAATCTTATTTCCCCTGGCTCTCTTATTTTTTCAGCATATCTCATCAACAATACCCTATCATCTGGTACAAACTCACTAAATTTATTAAGAATTGCAAAGTCTTCAACAGATACTAGGAATTTTTTCTGCTTCCCTGCCTTAAAAATAGGCTGCTCGCCTTCTTTGTACACTGGCACTAATAGTTTGCATCCCTTAACGTTAGGGTTAATGTCAAAAAGTGGGAGCTGAGTCTCGCCTTCCAATTTCCCTTCAACCTGCAATCTTTCCACAACAGTCTTTAAGGCATCCCTGTTAGTCCCGAATATGAATAAACTCTCTACTGGCAAAGCCTTATCTTTAATCTTGTGAAATAAGTCTTCATCTATCTCTTTGGCATTGTATAAAGACAGGAGCCTTTTCCTTTTATCCTTTACCGGCTCAATCCTCACTCCTCTCCCAACGGATTGTAAGATGAATTTCCTGGCATCTTCACCCATCCCGATGTTGATATAGTTAATAACATTAGGTCTATTTGAGTCCCACCCTTCATAAAAAGCGCGCGAGCCCATTAGTATGTTAATTGGGGAATCACCCTGATTTATTCTTTCAAAAAACCCTTCCTCTTCAAATTGGTGGTTTATATTGAAGCGGGATAGCTCCTCCTTTAACCAAGCTGGCATATCACCTGTCTTCGTTAAAGCAAAATGTTTGTCTGTTGTGGTTAACTTAAAGGCAACTTGCTTTTTATCAGACGGTCTGAAGGAGACTTCAATCTCGCCAAAGCTTTTCGAGTTATAAATGTATTCCAAGACATCGTCCTTAGTTATGCTCTTAAGAGCAGCCTCCTCTGTTTTCACTTTGTTGCCGTCTTCAAACATAAAGTCCGGTTCTTGCTCCAATTCCTCCCATAGTTCATCTAATGCTGAGTTAAAAAGTTCCTGTTCAACATCGCCCCTCCCGATTTTCTCCAGTTCCCGGAAGAATCGTTTCAAGTCAGCATCCTCAGTATTTACCGAATTGACCAGAGTCAAAAGCAGCGGATTATGATAGAGCTCCTTTTGAATTTTTGTTATATTCTCATAGAACTTCTTCACATAAGTAAGGAGTATCAACGATTTTAGGACTATCTTTTGTTTCTCTTCATCGCTATAATTCTCGTTATCTCTAAACGCTCTTATCTCTTGTTTTAGAATGGCGATATGCTTCCCGTACCCCTCCTTTATGAAACTAGAGAGATTAAATTCGTAGGCACAAGTTATGATATCTCTGTCATCTATAAAAGTTGCCGAGGAGTTAAATAAGAAGCCGTTTCTTGAGAGAATGGAATAAATGTGCTGCCTTTTTGACTCCTCTTTATCCCCTTTGTGTGCTTCATCAAGGAAAATATACCATTTCCCATCATTGTCATAATTCCTGAAGTCAACAATCTTCTCCTTCTGCTCATCGTTCAGATTATCAGAGCGGTAATAGAACACAGTAATCTCTTCATTTCTGAATAATGTTTGTTGCCTCTTAACTTCCGGGTATTCTTTAAGCTCTTTGAGTCGGATATGAATTTCATTATTAGCATAATTAAATTCCTCAACAAGCTTTTTGAATTGCTGTATCAAATCATCTCTGTAGGTTAAAACCAAAATGTCGTATAGTGGAATTTCACCACGCTCCATTAGGGCTTTTAGAACCTGAATAAGTTTGATGATAACGAGGGTTTTACCACTTGCTGTTGCCATCCAGAAGCACATGCGATTGATTAGATGCTCATAAGGGATTTTCCCATTTTCCTGGGCATAATACTCAGTAAGAAGGTTATAGATATTCCGTCTCCCTTTATCCAACTTAATACCCAGATCTTCTTCTAGTCCATTGTCTTCATACCACTGGAAAAATCTCTGCTTCCTTTCCTGAGTTTTTCCTAAACTCTCGCCCCTTTGGTAATCGGCAAAATCCTCGAAGTATCTCCACAGAACCTTTATGGCATTTTCTACTGCTTTTTGCTGATAATCCCAGAGGTTTTTGCTTTTGGAGAAAGTCTCCAGATCAAACGAATTCCACTCAGGAGGTAAGTCCTCAAGCCCTAAATCTTCGATTATGCCCTGGAGGAATATTCTTGTCATGGCTATTATGTTTACTCGTTATCTCTTTTTAAGCCCTTTGTGGGCTGTTCTGGATTTCATCTCTCAATCACCAACTAACCGCCAAAATCGCCAAGTAAATGCCAACTAATCGCCAAGTGTGCTAGGCACATAATGAGTATTTCTTCCCTTACCTCTTAGTTGAAACAAGCCTTTCTTAGCTAATTCAGTTAAATCTA
>Ga0209121_10003520_pt1 | contig 15144 bp, 13 predicted proteins | sample Cruoilmetagenom3_FD_187292 | JGI IMG/M metagenome (GOLD analysis project Ga0209121, IMG submission 187292) | Oil polluted marine microbial communities from Coal Oil Point, Santa Barbara, California, USA - Sample 3 (SPAdes) (version 2) | ecosystem: Environmental > Aquatic > Marine > Oil seeps ...
TGGAAAAGCAGAAGAAGGGCAAAGCAAGGATGCGCGAGTACGGCAATGTGAGCATTCCGCAGGAGGCGTTTATTGCAGCGTTGAAGATGGGTGAGGAGTAGAGTGTCGCATCAATTTTCGACCACGGCGAAATTTGGGAAATAGCGATACATTCGTGCGAAGCCTTTCGCTTCAGACGGTGGGATATCTCCGGTATTTAGCATCTCATTATCCGCAAGCGGCAATTGACTTTCAAGATGTCGAAATTCTTTGACTGTCAACTTTGGCGTCGGGATGTAAATAGGATTAGCTCCGTCGAGAAACTCGAGCTCATCGAACTTGCAACTGTCAAACATCTCAGACTCCTCAGGTGCGCAGAACAGCACAACTAAGGTGGTCATTTTAGCACCATCTTCATACTCGAATTCACAAATCGTGTGCAGGTCCACACCATCTTCTGGATTTGCGAGTCGACGCTTCCGAAGTGCAACTTGGATAGCCTCTAAGAGCAAATCTCGGCTCAATTTGCCGAACGGCCATCCCCCGAGATCAGAACGGGTAATGTTGTCTTTGACGTTATAACCCTCGAACCGCTCTCGAAACCTTTCTTCAGGCAACGCAGCAGAATCATCAGTTGATCTTTCTAGGTCTGATTCTGCAATATCCGGCGCACGATGACACTGGATCGAAATCGCTAGGACAGAACCTGACCGCGCACGTGTAGCAATGGACGCCGCGTCACTAAGCATTTCCGTCGAAATAGGGTCGTCGTAATCTAACCAAATGCATTGGCGTCTTTCGTAGCTCAATTCAGGCAAAACGGCTGTAGAGCTTCGAAAATCGATATCAAAGTTGAACGGCCGATTGAACTCGAACCTTTTACGCGAATGTACGGCTTGCTCGATCGAAAGCATGTGCTTGATGCCTAATGATCGGTGGAACAGCAGAAAATCAGAGAACCAAACAGAACCAAATCCAACATATCGATATTCCTCAATCTGATCAAAAGATGAGAGGCGACGAAATATGTCCGAAAGCATTCTTCTTTCTGCATGTTTGGCAGGTCGAATAGAGTAATCAATTCGCCGAAAGCTATCAGTCATGACCGCTTTTGCCTCTTCAACTCGGAATCGAATGTTGCTTCACCGACTGCTTTCGCGGAATTCACACCCAACGTGTCTTGCAGGAGATCGACATCTTCTACGGGCCGAGAGTATTGTATTTTAACTGTTTTAGGTCCTTTCACAAAAGTGGACCGTGCTGGCGCGCTAAATGCATGCGACTTTCTGTCGACCCTCTCAGGCGAGACCCAACTGGATTTGGCTACAAACTTATGTAACGGACTTTCATCTTTGGTATGTTCATCGATATCTGCATCAAGATCGTTCAGAAAATCAATAACTGGCCGCATCATTTCAGTCATACGTGCAAACGTCGCTTGCCAAAAAGCGTTATCTTGATCAACATTAGTTTTCGTCGTGTTCCAAGGTACTTGAGATGAGTCTTCGGAGTCGAAGAATACTATTCCTCGGAATCGGGCGAATTGGTTGTGGTAGCTAGGTATCACCGTTCTGTTGGCGGCCTCTTCTAAAAGACCCCAACCTGTGATCGAAGTGCGGTCTGCTTCAAGAATAACTCGACCATTGCATACAACATACCAACCAGCTTGTTTGGGAGATGACGGACCGACAGCGACTATGATATCTACTTTGACAGGTGATTTATCGCCGTGTTGAAAAATTAAGTGATCCCTGCCGGGCTTTAGGCCATCGTTCACTAGTAAATTCAAACTGGTAGCATCGACAAATCGACCGTTAACTGAAATACTTAAACCGTCTGCAATGAATTGCCTGTGCTTTGACTTAATCAATTCAAAAATCGTGTTTGAGAAACTTTTGAGCAAGAACCGGGAGGCGACCTCTTTTCGAAGTTCTGTAACGGTGATCTGCGTTCCTGTTTCCTCAAGATAATCGGGATCATCGGCATCGACATCTGTAATTGGAAAAAGCCAACCCTTTTGAGTTTCCCACTCTGTAACCGGGACCTCCACTCGCCAAGACTCTGTCGCTGTTGTTGACTTAACAACGAAGTGCCTCCCGAATTTGAAAAGGGCCCTCTTCATCCCAACACCAAACTGACCTATTGAGTGCGGCGTTCTTTCTGCAGTATCGGGTCGACCGAACTTAAATGCGTAAGTCTTTGCTGCATGCTTGCTAAAACCCCCACAATTGTCTGAGATCGTGAAAGCGTTTTCGTCGAACACTAGTTTGACCCACAGGTTGTCAAATTTACTGTCATCGTTTGCTCTAAGAGCTTTTGCTCCATCAACGGAATTATCAACGAGATCGAGGATTGCTTGGTCAAGCGGAATGTCCCTCGTAAGCATATCTATGAAGAAGCTTTTCGTAGGGGCAGCGTCAATCTCGTTCTCACCAAGGGGTTCTTCTTGCATTTTAATGCCTCGCTAGAAATTCACTCTGCGGCTTCCGCCAGCATTGAATGAGACAAAGACCTATAAATTGCGGATAATATTGCAGAGGCGACTGCCGGAGACACAGAGTTCCCAATCTGCCTGAAGCTATGCCAAATTGTAGGATGGAATCTATGATTGTCAGGGAAGCCTTGAAGCCGAGCAGCTTCCCGAACAGTTATCACACGGTTCTCTTCTGGATGGATCGGTCGCACCGCTTGATGCGAACCCTTATCTGAACCTGTCCCTGCTCTAAGGGTGGGGCATTGTCCCGACCATTTTAGGCGTGGATATTTGCCTACCGGATCAAAACCGCCTTGTTTAATCTTTGCGAAGCGTTCGACAACGCGCTCGAGATGCTGGGTTCGCTTGTTGCCAGTTATTCTGCGATCATCCGCATGTAAGCGCATGGAATAATTGCTGCTTTGAGCGTTTTTTCTTAAGCGCCATGTATCCGTCCCGTCCTCGTCATGCTTTTGGTCGGCCAGTGATCTGAGGTCCCATATGGCATCCTTGACGGTTGTGGGCTTGCGACGATCATTTTCTAAATCGTCAAAATTGAAAGGCGCGCACTCGCCACGAAGGCAGCCCACAACAAAAGCCCTCCGCCTCTTGGTCGCCGCGCCGAAGTCAGAAGCGTCCAAAACTGTAGGTCCAGTCACATCATAGCCAGATAGTCCGGCAATCGCTCTGTCCAATTCGTCTCGGGCCGATCCGATCATTAAGCCTTCGACGTTTTCCATTACAAAAGCACATGGCCTAGCTTCGTTCACTATTTCGAAGAACCGCTTGAGAAGCGTGCGCCGAGGGTCGTTTTCGTCGCGCCGTCCGATCAAACTGAACCCTTGGCAGGGCGGGCCACCGAAGATTAAGTCGATTGGACCGTTGGCGTCAGTCAAGACTTCGGCTCCGGTTAAAGCCGATATATCCTTTTGAAACATTTTTGTGTCGGGAAAATTGTGGCCGAACGAATAAGTAAGGTTTGGGTCGAAATCATACGCGGATACGACATCGAAACCCGCAGCGTGAGCGCCGCGAGAGAACCCTCCCGTACCACAAAATAGATCGACGGCTCGCATGCGTTGCATGGGCTCAACGCTTTCCCGAAATGTCCCATATTCACAAGAGGAAGCGAAACTTTATACCAAGAACCAGACCCGGTGAAGCATTTCCGTCACTCTTTTTGAATGCGAGTAGGCGGCATCTTACTTGCCCTAGGCTCCCCAAACTCATGAACCCGCACTTCGCCATCCGGCCAAAGCGCCTCAACCCGCTCCGCCTTCAGGAACCCGCGATGCACGCGCACCTGTCCCGGCTTCTCGCGCTTCATATTGTTTGCTCCCGCACGCGCATCCGCGCGCACGATCCTCGGTGCTGATCCCTCCGCTGCGCTTCGGGGCACCTGCGGGCGGCCGGTCGGCCTTTGTCGGGCGCATGGTGCGCCCGAGTGTTGCCATCAGCCATCTTTGCCCTCCGCATCCGGGTCGATAATTTCCCAGCCGTCCCTTCGACTTTGCTCAGGACAGGCGTCCGGCTCCGCGCGCCACCTTGCCCCGGGGAGGAGTTTTTTCATTTCTTCGGAGGGGCCGGAGTCCGCATCATCGTAGTCGCCCTCCTCCTCCCATTGGGCGTCTTCGAGTGCGGCGTCGCCGCCCCGCTCGTCCATCCAGGCGTAGCCGTTTTGCTTGTCCTGCTGGCGGCTTGCCTCGAAGGCTTCGCGCAGGGCGCGCGTTTCGGGGCTCATCATCGCTTCCTCGCGGGCGCGCATCGTATCCAACCGCTGCTTGAGCGTTTCGAGGCTGGAGTCCTTCTCCGACGATGCGGCGGCGAGGCGCTCGCGGTCCCATTCCTTGCGCCATTCCTTCTTCATCTGCGCGGCGCGGTGGCGGTCGAGCGCGTTCGTGCCCTTCGCTCCATCCGCCACAAAGCGCCCCGGCGCGCGGTTGCGCAGCATGAACATCAGCAGGCGGTCATTATAGACGGTACGTGAGATCCTCTTTTCGCCTCAAGCGCCGGCGGCCGCATTCGCGGCCTTGGCTTTCCTCACTTCCTTGCAGGCAAGCTGCAGTCGCTGCGGGTGGCCGGTCGGCCTTGCGAAGCTGAGCTTCGAGAGCAAAGTCAATTGTCCGGCGCTGATCCGGTCGCACCCGCGACCGCAAGCGCGACTGCGCGCCGGGCGGTCAGCCCGTTAGCCGAGCGGACGGATGTCCGCGCTGGCGCTTGAAGCCAAAAATGCCTGAAAGCGGGGAGGGTGCTGGTCTTGGCTTTGGGCACGGCGAAGGCTCCGGGCGGGGTAAAATGGCCCCGCGCGGTGCCTGTGCGCGTGTGGTGTAGGAAAGCGGCTTGTTACTTGTTCGCTTCGGAATATTCCGTCGAAATCGTATCATATTGCGTCTCGACCTCATTGCCGAGCGACAGCATGGTGCCCGCTAGAGCGACAGCAATCAGCATGGCAAGAATGCCATATTCGACAGCGGTTGCGCCATTTTCGTCTGAAGCCAGACGACAGAAGTGATAGCCGGCCATTGAGAACATCCCCACAGTGTTTCGGTCGATTTCGGCCCTGTCATAAGTGGAGTTGGTAAATTTCGGGTTTACCATCGGCGCATTGCACCAGAATTGCCCCATCGACATGTTGGCAACGCCCCCGATCCAATTGTTTCAAAAATGTCACACGATTTTGTATCGTGCGAAACCGGTCCAGTCTGAGATTGTGTGTGACAGCCTGTTCGTGCTTTGAGCGGCAACCAGGGAAGAGGAGTAAGTTGTCTGGCGCGTGTGAAGGTAAAAAGTACCAGCACGTTCAGGGCCTCTTTCTATCAGTTTCTCCCCCTTACCAGGAGTATTTGAATGTTTAATCGCAAGACCAAGGCTTCGCTGCTCGCGAGCTCAGTGATCTTCGGATCGCTGGTCGTTACGCCGGCAATGGCTCAGGACGCACCTGCCGATCAGGCTGAGGCGCAAACAGATGATCGCATCATCGTTACCGGTTCGCGCATCCAGCGTCGCAATGTTGAAACCGCCGCTCCGGTTGCGGTTGTCGACAGCGAAGAATTTTCGCTGGCTGGCGCCGTCAACGTCGAAAGCGTTATCAACACGCTGCCGCAGGTTGTTCCGGGCATCACGTCCTTCTCGAACAACCCAGGTAACGGTACCGCTTCCGTGAACCTTCGTGGTCTCGGCTCGACCCGCACCATGGTGCTGGTCAACGGCCGTCGCTGGATGTTCTACGATACCAACCAGACCGTCGATCTCAACACGATCCCGCAGTTCCTGCTGGAATCGGTTGACGTTGTGACGGGTGGTGCTTCGGCCGTTTACGGTTCGGACGCGCTTGCCGGTGTTGTGAACTTCCGCCTGCGTGAACTCGACGGTGCCGAACTGGGTGGCCAGTACTCGATCACTGACCGCAGTGATGGCGATCGCTATCAGATCCATGGCGCAATCGGTTCCGACTTCGCTGATGGCCGCGGTAACGTGACTGTCTTCGGTGAATACTACAATCGTGAGGAAATCTTCCAGGGCGATCGTACGTTCTCGAACTTCGCTCTTGGTGGCTCGCCGCTGCAGCAGCTTGGTTCGTCCCTGCCGCCCGAAACACGTCTCACCTATCGCGGTGACGGCGATGTGACCGGCACGGCATTCGAAGCCAACAACAACCTCGCGATCTTCGGTTCGCCGGGTTCGCTGCGTGCTTACTCGACCCCGGGCGATCTCTATAACTACGCCCCAGTCAACTACCTGCAGCTTCCGCAAGAGCGTTATATGCTCGGCGGCTATGGTAGCTTTGAAGTTGCTGAAGCTCTCGAGCTTTACACTGAAGTCAGCTACGTCAACAACCGCGTGGACGCTGAACTGGCCCCGACGCCGATCCTGGTGAACACCGCGCTCGACATCGACTCGCTGGTTGCCAATGGCTTCATCGATGCCGCTACCGAAGCGCAGTTCCGTCAGCTTGACGCCAGCGAAACTGGTGCCGATCTGAATGACGGTACGGTTTCCGTGCAGGTCCGTCGTCGTCTTGAAGAAGCTGGTGGCCGTCGCAACCTTGACGAGCGCAATGCCTTCCGCATTGTTGCTGGTGCGCGTGGCGACATCACCGACTACTTGAACTACGACGCATATTACATGTATGCCCGTACGCGTAACGCCAACATCCAGCAGGGTAACGCGTCTGTTTCGCGCTTCACTGCTGCGATTGATGGCACGGGTCCAGATCAGATCAACATCTTTGGTGCTGGTCAGCTGACGCCGGACATGGTTGATGTGTTCCGCATTCAGGCACAGAATGGCGATATCTCCGATCTGCAGGTCGCTTCGGCGGTTCTTGCGGGTACCTTCGGCGATTTCGCTCTGGGTGCTGCTGAGCCAATCGGTTTCGCTCTTGGTGCTGAATACCGTGAAGTGAGTTCGCGCTTCATCCCTGACGAGTTCCTCGCTTCGGGTGACGTTGCTGGCTTCAACGCCGGTAAGCCGACCCAGGGTGGGTACAATGTGAACGAGATCTTCGGCGAGCTGAACATCCCGTTTGAAACCGAAAGCGGCATGCGTCTCGAAGTTTCGGGTGCTGGTCGTTACTCTGACTACTCGCTCGGTACTGTCGGCGGTGTATGGACCTACGCTGGTGGCGTTGAATTCGCTCCGATCGAAGACATCACCTTCCGTGCTCAGTATCAGCGTGCGGTGCGCGCACCGAACGTGGGTGAATTGTTCCAGGGTACGGCCATTGGCTTCCCGGGTGCGAATGACCCGTGTGCCGGTGACGGTGCATCGGGCAACGGTCCGGTTCCGACCGGTGCATTGCTGGCACTTTGCCAGGCAAACGGTGTTCCGGCTGCAAACATCGGCAACAACGCTGTGCTCCAGCCTGACGGTCAGATCGCTGCATTGTTTGGTGGTAACCCGAACCTGACGGAAGAAACTTCGGACAGCTACACCTTTGGTGTGGTGCTGACGCCGTCGATGATTCCGGGCCTGACGGTTACGGCTGACTACTTCAACATCAGTGTTGAAGACGCCATCACCACCATCAGCCTGCAGACGGCATTGGACCTGTGTTTCAACACGATCCAGGACCTCTCCGCTCCGCAGTGCCTGAACTTTGTTGGTACTCGTGACCAGCAGGGTGCCTTCAGCCGCGACAATCCGCCGGTTCTGGGTGGCGCGAACATCGCTGCTCTCGAAGTTTCGGGTATCGACCTTCAGATCAACTACGGCATTGACCTCGGCTTCTCGCTGCTGGGCAATGGCGCTTCGGATCTGGACCTGTCGTTCCTGGGCACTTGGACGGAAGCGAATGACTTCGCAGCTGACCAGGCGAACCCGGCTGACGTTGATACCTGCGCAGGTGAATTCGGCCTGATCTGTGGTGAACCGACACCGTCGTTCAAGTGGACGGCGCGTGCCAACTATGTCGATGGTCCGCTGACCTTCTCGACTCGCTGGCGCCATATCTCGGCTGTTGACGATGACGATGATACGTCGACCAACTTCGTGGAGCGCGTAAGCGCCTATGACTTGATCGATCTCACGCTGTCGTATGACTTCAACGAGATGTTCACCTTCTCCGTTGGTGTGCGGAACCTGTTCGACACTCTGCCGACCACTCCGGTGTTCGACGCTAATGGTGTGGTCACGAACGACACCAACAGCCTGCTGATGGGTGACTTCAACAACGCTGATCAGTCCAACACCTACCCGGGCACTTACGACGTGCTGGGTCGCGACTTCTTCGCATCGGTTCTGGTTCGCTTCTAAGCGGCACAGGATCGGGCGAAAGCTCGACGCAAAAAAGGGGCGGGAGACTTTCGGGTCTCCCGCCCTTTTTGCGTCTACTGTTGAGCTTTGCTGTATGTCAGTGCCACGGGGCTGAACGACGCTGACCCACCTCGACCCACCTGAACCCGGCAATGGGCCGTGTTCAGCCAGCGAGAATATCAGCCGGCGAGATTTTCAGTCGACCAAAATATCAATCAGCCAGCGTAAAGGTGCGATAATCGGCGAAGGGTTTGGGCGAACGGCCATCGGTGACCATGGCGTGCCCGGTTTCATGCAGTCCAGCCTTCTCCATCGCCTCATTGAATGATTCAGTATCGCTGGCGGTCGCTGCCGCTTTCTCCAGTGAGGAAATGCGCCCGAGCTCATTGCTGGCCTGCGCCAGTATATCGTCGAGGATGGAGCTGACGCGCTGGGCATCGTCATTGCGACCAAAATGCAATGTGCGGCGGATAGCTTCAGAGATTTCCCACGCAGCGGACCCCGCGCCATGTGCCGCTGCTCCCTTTTCTGGGGCTTCAATGATGGCTTGCGGTATCGCAGCAATGCCTGATTTGCGCAGGGTGAGGCTGTTCCTGGCAATTGTGATCAGATCGTTCTCTTCAATCGCCCAAGCAATTTGCATACGCCGCTTGCGATTATGCGCGACGATCGGTCCGTCTATTCTATGAGTCACCAGACCAACTTTGCCCGTGGGATTCAGCACGCGGGCGATTTCGGCTGCGATGGCCGCGATATCGCCATATTCAAAGCCGAACTGGCTTGTCACGCCTGCGAAATGATCGTCAGGAAAGGGCAATTTTTCCATGTCCACGCCGCCGCGCAGCTTGGTTCCGGGGGGAGCTTTGGGCAGTGCGGTTGCGCGATCAATGCCCACCAATTTCAGGTCACGCCGGTTTTCCTGCAAATGGGTAAGAACCACGCCATCGCCTGTCGCAAGGTCAAGCACGCGTGCTCCCTTGGGCAGCGAGCGGGCGAAGCTGTTCCAGACTTGGCGCTGGCGTTCGGCAATGCTCTGCCAGCCTTCGGGCAGACAGCCGCTGCCTTTGCGATCGCCGCTTCCGCCGCGGTTCTGCCGTTCCCAGAAGGTATTCCAGGCGTCATGAACATTGGTCTCTGTCATCGCTGATCCATCTTTGTCTGTACGTCGAACGCAACGGTCATTCGCGTTCCATCGGTAAAGGGCCGGGTGCCGTGGAACAGCGTGCTGGGAAAAAGCGCGAGATGTCGCTCTTTCGGTTCGATCACATGCAACGGTTCCAAATCGAGTTCGAGATCGGGGGGAGGGCGACCCACTTCGAGCCAGCCCGCCTGCTGATCTTCATCGCCTGACCGGGGCGGTAAATGGACATAAAGCGCCGAGGACAGCAGCCCTTCCGGGTGGATATGCGCGGTGTGATAATCGCCGCCGCCAGCAAGGCGCACTGACCACGATCCGGCGAAGGTCCAGTCCATCCCGCGGTGGCGAAGCAAGGGATGATCGCCATCAAGCGGAGGCAGGGCGGATCGATACTCTTCCAGTGTCGACAAGATCGCAGCGCGCAGCGCTTGCAGCTCTGGCTCGACACGATCGAACAATTGGCCGCGCGTTTGCGTGCCGCCGCGCAGCGACTGGCCAAGTGGAAACGGGCTGCCGTCGTGCAAGGTGTTGAGCAACTCGATAGCGGGAGGCAAGACCGTATCTGCATCGTGCAGTTCCACGCGTTGCACGAGTCCTTCCTGCTCATGCAGCCATGCAGCGCGCGGGTCTTCGGTCAGGCGCCACAGAATTCCGCGAAACGCCCATGCGGCGATGTTCTGCGGATTGTGTTCGAGGGCGCGTTCCAGCGTGTGTTCGGCCCGATCAAGCTGGCCTGTGCGGATCGCAAAACGGCCCTCATGCACCCAGCGTTCCTCCGTATCGGCGGTGTTTTCGGCATAGAGCCGCGTGGCCTTGTCGTCCTCGCCAGCAGCGCCGCTATAGATCGCCTCCAGCAGCGCGAGACGCGCATCATCAGGAAAATTGCGCCGGGCGCGGGTGACGATTTCGGCAGCTTCGGCGGCGTAGTCGAGGCCATAGAGCTGCGCCGCCCATTCGGCCGGAATATTCGCATCCTGCGGTGCGCGCTTTACCGCCTCTCCGTAATGCGATGCGAAATCCTTCTCACCAGCTGCAAGCCGCAATTGGGCGACGAATTTCAGCGCGTCGGGCCAATGCGGTATCTTGGCGAGCAGCGTGTCCATGATCTGCCGGGCGGCGTCAGTCTGCCCATCGACATCGAGCGCCTGCGCCTTGCTATACCACATGTGCGGATCGCTCGGGTTGAGCCGCAGCGCCCGGTCAAATTGTTCGACCGCATCGCTTTCCCCGCGCTCCAGAGCAACGGTGGCGCGTCCTTGCACGGCGCGGGTGCGTTGCGGTTCAATCGCCAGAGCGCGGTCGTACCATTTGGCGGAGGCTGCAAGGTTGCCCGCAGCACGTTCTGAAAATCCTCTGGTTGAACAGTATAGGGCGGTGTCTGCGGCACGGCTCTCGATCGCGTCCAACACGGCGAGCGCCTCTCCATGAGCTCCGGCAGTGCCGAGTGCGATTGCCTGATCGATGGCGAAATTGTCTCTGCTGGGCTCTAGCCCATGCGCCTTGCCGAACCAGTCGGCGGCAGCGGCAGGGTCGCCTTGGTCGAGTAGTATTTTGCCCGCAGCATGACGCAGTCCGGCTTCGCGCGGATATTGCTCCATGCCCTGTTTGAGGATCGTCAGCGCCTGCGCGGTATCGCCTCCCTGCGCGGCAGTTTGCGCTTGCAAGAAATAGGCCTGCGGACCACCAGCGGTCATCGGTCGCGCAGCCACCCGCTGATCGCGTAGCGGCCCTTGGGCGCGAAGGGTGGGACATAGGTGACCGCATGGTCCATCGGCACCAGAAACATATTCAGCGTATTGAATTGGGGTTTGAAGCCGGTTTCAATGTTCCCGTCCTCATCGAAAAACACCAGATAGCCGCCCCAATCGGGATACCAATCATCGATGGTAAGGTTGAGGACATAGGCAATGCGCCAGCCTTCGGCGACATGGCTGTCATTGTGCAGGCCGAGGAAATGCTGCGGCGCGAAGCAGCTGGCATGGGCGTCGGCCTTGATCAGATTATCGATCCCGGTGATATCGCGCATCAGCCCAAGGAAGGGTGCGGCATTGAGGTGTTCAAGCAAGACTTCATGTGGTCCGTCCGGATCCCAGCCGCCCTGCAGCGCCTCCACCAGCGAATAGCGCAGCGCGCGGTAGGCGTAATCACGCCCGGCGGCGGCCTTGTCGGTCGCCTGGCCGATTTCCATCGCTTTTTGCGCCACTTCGCGCTGGCGCAAGTCCCGCGCGCGAAAGCCATGTGCCTCGCCATCCGCGCCTGCCTGTAAGGCCATGCCCCAGTCGGTTCGGGACTGGAGGATCGTGCGCAATTCGCGCGCGGTTTCTTCGGTAAGTACATCGGGTATCTGCAACCGGTTCGCTTGCGCGAACTGCGCCGCCAGAGCTGTCCGGTCGAGATCGGGATTAAGTTCGAAAAGCGCCTTGGGCATGGGTGAGGCTATAGGAAAGCGCGCTGCCTTGCGCCAGCCCTCTACCCAGCCGCTCATCCAAAAAAGAAGGAGCCCGCCGCATCACTCCCGGTGGACGGGAAGCGAGTGCAGCGGGCTCTAGTGAGGTCTCGTTGAGATTTGCCGCACTTACCCTACGGCATCTTGTGCGCGAGACCTTGATCTGGGCGCTAATTCAACCGCCGTACGCCTGCGTTTCGACGATGCTAGCAATGCGGCGGTCGAAGCTCTCGACCTTCTCCGCGTAGCAAAGCTGGGCTTCGCGGCTGGGGAAGCGGGAAGCGGCATCGCGAATGTCCATCCCGCACACGTAACGTGCGGCACGGCGCAGGCGGCGTTCAAGCTGGGTCTGGCCCTCCTCGGTGGCCAGGTCGAGATCGTCATAGGCTACCGCCACAGCGGCAGGCTCGGTCTCGTCAACAGCGAATGCAGGCGCCGCGACAAGGGCACTTGCTGCCAGCGTTGCGGCAAGGCCGCCTTTTAGGAAATTGTTCATCTTGTTCCTCCTCTTGTGCTCCCGGCCTGGTGGGGGGTGGGGGGTGACCGAAAGCGATGAGTGTTTTCTAGGGAATGCATGCATGAAATGATTGCACGTCTCGACCAGCCTATGCGCAACATCGACAAAGCTATGACCGCTCCGACGACCGACATAATCGTCACGACAAGTGTCGATATGATTGCATGAGAGATCATTTCGGCGGATGTGCGGGAAATCGGGATGAAGCGCTCACCTTCACTTGGCGTTCAGCGCGGGCATAGCTATAGGCGAGGAATGAGACTGACCAAAACGCTTCGCGGCACGCTTGCTGCTGCAACCTGCGCCCTTGTTCTAACCGGCTGTGGTGGCGGCAGCGCCAATGAACAGACCGACATCGCCTACGTCGCGCGCGACGTGGAAACGCTGTATAATGCGGCCAAGGAACGGCTTGATCGCGGCGATCTGACGCTTGCAGCGGCGCTGTTTGACGAAGTGGAGCGTCAGCACCCCTATTCGCCATGGGCGCGCCGCGCGCAGTTGATGAGTGCGTTTTCCTACTATGCCGCACGCGAATATAACGGGGCCATCTCTTCCGCAGGGCGCTTTCTGTCGATCCATCCGGGCAACCGTGATGCGCCCTATGCCTATTATCTGATCGCGCTCAGCTATTACGAGCAGATCAGCGATGTCGAACGCGATCAGGCGATCACGCGTCAGGCGCTTGCCGCGCTGAATGAAATTGTGCGCCGCTATCCGCGCAGCCCCTATGCCGCTGATGCACGGCTCAAGATTGATCTCGTCAACGATCACCTTGCAGGCAAGGAAATGGAAATCGGTCGTTTTTACGAGGGCACCGGCCAATGGCTGGCCGCGCAGCTGCGGTTCCAGAATGTGATCGACGATTACCAGACCACCAGCCATGCTCCGGAAGCGTTGTTCCGCCTGGTGGAAGCCAGTCTGGCTATCGGCGTACCCGAAGAAGCGCAGCGCTATGCTGCCGTGCTTGGGGCCAATTATCCGGGCAATGAATGGTATGAACGCGCCTATGATTTGATGCAGGAGCATCAGCCAGCGCGCGTTGGTGGGTAAAATCTCGAACGGCTAGGCCAGATCAGGCGACCGCAAATTCATTGCGGTTGGCATCAATCAATTCGGACAATTCTGGCAAGTGGAGCGATTGGCCCAGTTCAATCCCCGCGCGCCCGTTATGCGCCCAGCGAATTTTGCCATGCAGCTGCCTGCCGCAATCTGTATTGAGCGCGACGCGTTCGCCCACTTCAAATTTACGGCGCCCAAGATTGCTGACGCGCGCACCATGCTGCGACAGTTCGATCAGCAGGCAGGAGGCCGACTTGCGACCTTCGCTCTGCAATTTGGAGGGCATCCGCAGTGCATAGCGCCTGTGTGCCCGGATGGTGAGCACCGACATGGAGGTCATCCTTCTTGTTGTTGCGACCTTATTGCACCACACAGTGGTTAAAAATCCTTCAACCTCCACTGTTTCGCGGTGAGCCATCGTTGCACCGCGACGGGTGGAGACGTATTGCTCGAATCCGCTCTGCCATGCTGACCACTCTTGCCATCCGCAATATCGTGCTGATCGAATCGCTCGACCTGTCCTTCGGGCCGGGCCTTGGCGTGCTGACGGGTGAGACGGGCGCGGGCAAATCGATCCTGCTCGATGCACTGGGGCTGGTGCTGGGCGCACGTGCCGAAACTTCGTTGGTGCGCAGCGGTGAAGAACAGGCGAGCGCCACAGCGACTTTCGAATTTTCTACCTTGCCCGCCGCGATTGTGGAGGCGTTGGACGATGCTGAAGTCGAGATTGAGCCGGGCGAACCGCTCATTATCCGTCGCCGGGTGAAGGCCGATGGCGGATCGAAGGCGTTTGTGAATGACCAAGCTGTGGGCGCGGCGCTGCTGCGGCAATTGGCAGGTGCGCTGGTCGAGTTGCACGGCCAGCACGATGATCGCGGCCTCGTCAATCCGCGTGGTCATCGCCATCTGCTGGACCGTTTCGCCGCCGCCAATACCGCGCGCGTCGCATCGGCATGGACAGGCTGGCACGCAGCGCGGGCGGCTCTGGCAAATGCACGGGCAGGCATCGAACAGGCCAAGGCCGATCAGGATTTGCTGCTGGCGCATCTTGCTGAACTGACTGCCATCGTACCGGAGGAGGGCGAGGAAGAGACGCTCGCCAATTCCCGGTCCGATATGCAGAAAGGCGAGAAATTGCAGGGCGATTTGGAGGAGCTGCGGCTGATGTGGGACGGCAGCGATTCGCCGCTCGCCCGGCTGCGCAGTGCGGCACGGCGGCTCGACCGGATTGCTCCCGAACATGCGCTGCTGACGGAGGCTTTGGCGAGCCTTGATCGCGCGGTGATCGAAGCGGGGGAAGCGGAAGAAAAGCTGGAAGCGGCTGCTATCGCGCTGACGCATGATCCGCTCGAACTCGACCGTATTGAAACGCGCCTGTTCGAACTGCGCGCGCTGGCTCGCAAACATGGCTGCCAGGTCGATGATCTGCCCGCCGTCATGACGTCACTGCGCGGCAAGCTCGATGCGATTGAGCAGGGCGATGCCGATCTGGCAGAACTTGTGCAGGCGGAGCAAGCTGCGGGAGAAGCCTATCGCAAGGCTGCCGAGGCGCTGCACACGGCGCGCGTGAAGGCGGGCGGCAAGCTCGACAAAGCGGTGGCGGGCGAACTGGCTCCGCTGAAACTGGACGCGGCGCGCTTCCAGACCTCGGTGACTGAGCTGCCGGAAGACCGCTGGGGCGCGAGCGGCATGGACGCGGTGGAATTCCTGATCTCCACCAATCCCGGCGCAGATTTCGCGCCGCTCAACAAGATTGCCTCGGGCGGCGAACTCTCCCG
>Ga0209121_10003521_pt1 | contig 15142 bp, 12 predicted proteins | sample Cruoilmetagenom3_FD_187292 | JGI IMG/M metagenome (GOLD analysis project Ga0209121, IMG submission 187292) | Oil polluted marine microbial communities from Coal Oil Point, Santa Barbara, California, USA - Sample 3 (SPAdes) (version 2) | ecosystem: Environmental > Aquatic > Marine > Oil seeps ...
GGGACTTGGTTTGCTATTCAACATGCAAATTAAACCCGGTATCGAGATGGTACTGGACGTTTTGCAAGCCGATGATGTGTTGAAAGGTGCCGACCTTGTGATTACCGGTGAAGGGCAGATGGACAATCAAACTCTGCAAGGAAAAACACCTTATGGCATTGCCAAACGTGCGAGCTTACAGGGCATTCCAACCATAGGAATTGCCGGATCTTTAGGCACCGAAGTAGAAGCGCTTTACGGCGAATTGAGCAGCTTGTTTGGAACTGTAAGATCGCCACAAACTTTAGAAAAAGTATTACAAGAGGCGGAGCTTAACTTAACAAGAACGGCAAGAAATATCGCAGCGACTTTACGGTTAGGTCACAAAATATCTCAAAAATAGTGGCTTCTACGAGGTAGGCTGCGCCTAGCTTTGGTTTGCTGCGTGTTGTAAGTTCATGATTATTATATTGTAAATATTATTGTCAATATTGAATGATTATGATTTAGATCATTAATTTGATAGGTTTTATCCATGATAACGATAAATACAAACGATTATATTTTACTTTAGCCCAGGCGTATTCTATATCCTTAATTACTGCGTGGTTTTGTGTGATGAATAGCCACCATTCAGAAGTAAAGATGCAACAAAGATGGTGCATTTAAAAGGTAATAAGGAATAGATGATGAGTAAAAAATTAACTACAGCTGCGGGTTGTCCTGTTGCTCATAACCAGAATGTTCAAACTGCGGGTAAACGCGGTCCTCAACTTCTTCAAGATGTTTGGTTTTTAGAAAAAATGGCGCATTTTGATCGTGAGGTGATTCCAGAGCGTCGTATGCACGCGAAAGGTTCAGGGGCTTACGGCACTTTCACTGTGACTCACGATATTACTCAATACACCAAAGCTAAACTATTCTCTGAAATCGGTAAAAAGACGGATCTGTTTGCACGATTTACAACGGTAGCGGGCGAACGTGGCGCAGCGGACGCGGAGCGTGATATTCGCGGTTTCGCGTTGAAGTTTTATACTGAAGAAGGTAACTGGGATATGGTGGGTAACAACACGCCAGTATTCTTCCTTCGTGATCCTCTTAAGTTCCCAGACTTAAACCACGCCGTTAAACGTGACCCTCGCACTAACATGCGCAGCGCGAAGAACAACTGGGATTTCTGGACTTCTTTACCTGAAGCACTTCACCAAATTACTATCGTGATGAGTGATCGCGGTATCCCTGCGACTTACCGCCACATGCATGGTTTCGGCAGTCACACGTTCAGCTTCATCAATGCTGACAACGAACGTTTCTGGGTTAAATTCCACTTCAAATCTCAGCAAGGTATTAAGAACTTGTCTGACGCAGAAGCGGCACAAGTGATCGGTGATGATCGTGAAAGCCACCAACGCGATTTGCTAGACAGCATCGATAATCAAGATTTCCCGAAATGGACGTTGAAAGTTCAAATTATGCCAGAAGCTGATGCGGCAACGGTTCCTTACAACCCATTCGACTTAACTAAGATTTGGCCTCACGCTGATTACCCATTAATTGAAGTGGGCGAATTTGAGCTAAACCGTAATCCACAAAACTTCTTCGCAGAAGTTGAGCAGTCGGCGTTCAACCCAGCAAACGTAGTTCCGGGTATCAGTTTCTCACCAGATAAGATGCTTCAAGGTCGCCTATTTGCTTACGGTGATGCACAGCGGTACCGTCTAGGTGTTAATCATCAGCATATCCCAGTAAACGCACCTCGCTGTCCTGTACACAGTTATCACCGTGATGGTGCGATGCGTGTTGATGGTAACTTTGGTAGCACATTAGGTTATGAACCAAACAATGAAGGCCAATGGGCAGAGCAACCCGATTTTGCAGAACCAGCATTGAATCTTGATGGCGCAGCAGCGCATTGGGATCACCGTGAAGATGAAGATTACTTCTCGCAACCCGGTGACCTATTCCGTCTGATGACACCAGAGAAGCAAGCGATACTGTTTGATAATACCGCTCGTAACTTAGGCGGTGTACCAAAAGAGATTCAACTACGTCACTTAAGACACTGTTACAAAGCTGACCCTGCATATGGTGAAGGTATTGGTAAACTGCTTGAAATCGACGTAAGCGAGTTTAATTCGTAACGGTTTAATCTAATTCGATTTAGATGCTTAAACTTTAAAAGCTGTTGGGTGAACACCTAGCAGCTTTTTTCTATTTTAATTGATAGCTTTTGCCTATCGAAGTTATCAATTTATCCCATTATATTTCTAAGCCTGAGCGGATTATTCTGTCCCTATCAATTTATAAAGTAGTTGGGTTTGAGATGAGTAAAAGCGCATTAATCGTTGAAGGTGGTGCAATGAGAGGTATTTTCGCTGCCGGAGTGTTGGATGCTTTTATGCAAGACGACTTCCGTCCTTATGATTTTGCCATTGGCGTATCTGCGGGTGTGTCTAATTTGGTGGGTTACTTATCTCAAGCACCGAAGCGTAGTTATGATGTTATTACAACGATGGCAACCGATAAGACGTTTTTTAACCCCGCGCGCTTTGCCAAAGGTGGCAACTTAGTAGACGTGAAGTGGTTATGGAACGAATCCAATCAACGTTATCCACTCGATTGTGGTGAGCTGTTTTCAAGCCTCCCACTCATAGCAGCTGTCACAAATGTCGATACGGGTAGTGCAGACTACTATCATATCAAGCCAGAAAACCTTTCTAATGTGGTTGAAGCAACAACAGCTTTACCTATAGCTTACCGCGAAACACCGTGTTTCTCGGGTGGTTGTTATACCGATGGTGGTGTAGCGGATTCGATTCCGGTTCGCGAAGCATACCGTCGCGGCGCACGAGACATTACGGTGATTCTTTCTCATCCTCTTAGCTACCGAATGAAACCGCAGAGGTATCAGTGGATGCTGAAAAAGCTGTTAAAGAAATTCCCAAATATTGCTGAGTCGATGGCTGTGCGCGCCGAAAACTACAACCAGTCTTTGGAGTTCATTCGTAACCCTCCCAAAGATGCGACCATTAAAGTGATTGCGCCGCCAGAAGCCTTCGCGGTGAAGCGTTTGACCATGGATCAAGTGACACTTGATGCAGGTTACGAGATGGGCATCCAAGCTGGGGAAGAGCATATCGCGATCCGAAAAGGCGTGTATGGTTTGGATATTGAAGATTGTCACTTTTGTGTCTAGTTCTGTTTTCGATAATGGACTAAGCTAAAAAGCCACGCTATTCATTAAGACCTAGCGTGGCTTTATATTTTAGAAAACAATCTATTTTTAAAACAATATTTTATTAAAGCAGCCTGTTACTAAACCAGTCTATTACTCGACCAATTCATTACCGCTGGTGTTACCAGTAAAGAAGGCATCAACACTGGTGAGCGTTGTGTTGGCAATGTTGAACAACGCATCTTTAGTCAAGAAAGCTTGGTGACCTGTGAACAGTACGTTGTGGCAAGCGGACAGGCGGCGGAATACATCATCCACAATGACATCGTTCGATTTGTCTTGGAAGAACAACTCTTTTTCGTTGTCGTAAACATCGAGGCCAAGCGCGCCAATCTTGCTCTGTTTAAGCGCTTCGATTGCAGCTGTTGAATCTAACAATTCACCACGACTTGTGTTGACTATCATCACGCCATCTTTCATTTTATCAAATGCAGTCGCATCCAATAAATGGTAGTTTTCTTTGCTCATTGGGCAGTGCAGAGAAATAACATCAGACTCTTGGTAAAGCTCGTCTAGTTCAACATATTTAGCCCCAAGTTCGACAGCCAACGGATTCGGATATGGGTCGTAGCATAGGATGTTCATGCCTAAACCTTTCAGAATACGCATGGTCGCTAGGCCAATTTTTCCAGAGCCTATCACACCTACAGTTTTACCGTGGAAGTTGAAGCCTACCAAGCCCTCAAGAGAGAAGTTTGCATCACGAGTACGCTGATACGCTTTGTGCAGCTTGCGGTTTAAACACATCATCATGCCGACCGTATGTTCTGCTACTGATTCTGGTGAATAAGCAGGAACGCGAACCACTTGTAGACCAAATTCTTTGGCTGCGTCTAGATCGACTTTATCAAAACCTGCACAACGCATCGCAATCAGTTTGGTGCCACCTTGCGCTAGAATTTTAAGCACGTCTCGTGACAGGTCATCGTTTACAAAAGCACAAACAACTTCGTTGTCGTGCGCCATTTTTGCGGTTGTTGTAGTGAGTCGAAAATCGTGAAAATGAAACTCAGCATCGAGTTTACCTTTCGCAAGTTCGAATGATTTTTCGTCGTATGACTTTGAGCTAAAAAAAGCAATGTTGAGCATAGCTTCCTCTCTTACTTAAAATGTGAAGACCCAAAATTTTATTATCTAAAACCGGGTTCAAATTAATAACTTTATTCAGTGTGCTAGAGTTTTTTTATCTTGTCTATCACCATTAGCCATTGTAATTATTATGGTTAATTAGATTTCACCTTCGCTTTTTTAACATTGAAAACCATATTACGAAGTAGCTAGCTCATAAGTTCATTCAGATTGAATTGATCTTATTTTCGGGTATTAAACATTTTCTTGGTCTCTTTTTCTGACCAGAAGTTGATATTAAACTGAGCATCGTCACTAAGTTCAATACGGTGCCAATATTGCGGAGGGCTTGTCGCAAATTGTCCGGCATTGATGATCACGGTGACTTCTGGTTCTGTCGCATCTGCGTTTGCAAAACCGTGGTAGGTAACCGTACCTTCCATAACACATAATTGACCGAATACACCCTCTGCGGTGTTGTGGTGGCTGATTAACGCGGCAGGCACGTTGTCTTTAGTGAAGAATGGTGTTGAACGTTGAATCTTCCAATGTGAAGGAATGCGTAAATGACTCATATAAAACCTCTCAGACTTTCATACTTTATGTAATGGACGTATCAAGTGCACGATCGCCCCTCAATATTTGTTAACTTTATTACCAGTAGTTTTCGCTACTAAATTGACCTGGTTTTTTGCGTAAGTGTTTTTGTAATCCCAATGAGATCAGTGCTTCGCTCGTGTCTCGAACCATTTGGGGATTACCGCAAAGATAGAAGAAACTATGTCTTTGGTTGATAGTGATAGACGAGGCTCGCTCAAGGTCGCCTCCACGTAACAAGCTTGGGATTCGTCCGCGCAATGTTCCGGTGACTGATTCTCTAGAAATAATTGGCACATACTGTAGTTTCCCCTGAAAATGTTGAACAAGCTGAGTGATACGATCTCGATAAGTCAGGTCTTGCTCTGTTCGTACTGCGTGAATCAGCACAAGGTTTTTGAACGATTTACCCTTTTCTGGCCCTAACCCTGCGTCTTTCTGCTGTTGTATCTGCATGCTTTCGAGCATCGAGATAAACGGACCAACCGCGGTTCCTGTCGATAGCATCCAGAGATCGTCTGCGATCTCTGGGATCTCATCTAATGTCATAAAGCCGCTTGGGTCTTTGCCGACAAAGACATCATCACCCACCTTCAGTTGATGGAGTTGAGGAGAGAGCTGGCCGTTTTGATCCTTAACAATCAAAAACTCCAGATGTTGATGACCTTTTGCATGTTCTGGCGCATTCACCATTGAATAAGCGCGTCGAACAAATTCACCTTCACTGTTGCGTAACCCCAACTTTGTGAATTGACCAGCTTGGTAGGATGAAACTGGTGCACTGACTTGGAGTGAGAACAATTGATCGGTCCACTCTATCTTGTGTAGAACTTTTCCGGTTACCAAACCATGAGGAATATCTGTCATATCATCACCTTTACGTAGAGAAGCTATCTCATTAAGGATACTCAACTATCTTACTTTTTGGAGTTGCATGTACCATGCCAATAATGAGAATGCTTATCAGTACTAATTCTTTAGTGGGATATAGGTTTGATTGAGTCAGAAAGACTAGATTATTTTGGTGTCCAAAAGACTCTATTGTGTTTTTTTGTTTCTATTAGCGTTCTGAGAGTTAAGTGAGCCATGTCCGAGATCTGTTGAGTGGTTCGACCCTTAGGATATTCCACCAATAACTAAAGAGAATAATTTGTAGATGCGTATAATGGCGGCTTTCGATCTCAATATAGCCGTGTTTTATGCTTGATAATCTTCGTATGGCCTTGAACGTGTTGTTCGTGACCATCAATACTGCAATGACTGCGTTTACCGTAAGCTTCTTTGGCCTCATTAAACTAATTCTTCCAATCCCTGTTGTGCAGAAGTCATGTACTCGTCTCGCTAACTTCACATTTTGGTGTTGGGCTTCGCTCAATCTTTGGATGTTGAATGTTAATAATGATATCGAATGGCAAGTCGAAGGGGGGGAGGACATTTCAACCAAGCAGTGGTACTTGATGATGTCTAATCACCTGAGCTGGGCGGATATTGTGATTTTGTCTTCTATCTTGAAAGATAAGATGCCGATGACTAAGTTCTTCCTCAAGCATGAATTGTTATACGTTCCTTTTGTCGGACTGGCATGTTGGGGTCTAGATATGCCTTTTATGAGACGCCATTCACGTGAGTTTCTGATTCGTAACCCAGAACGTCGCAATGATGATTTTGACGCAATTAACAAGGCGTGTACTAAGTTCAAGTTGGCGCCGACGACATTGGTGAATTTTGTTGAAGGAACCCGTGCCAACCATGAGAAATTATCGACAGTGAAGACACCTTATCGACACCTACTAAAGCCGAAAACTGGTGGTGTGGCGTTTGCTTTGTCTGCAATGGGTCCGATCTTAGATGGTATTGTCGATGTTACTTTGGCTTATCCAGAGAATCAGACTTCTCCATTTGAAGACATGCTGAAAGGTAAGATGAAAAAGGTGGTCGTGCGTATTAAATTACACCCAATGGATGAGAACGTAAACGGTAACTACTTTGAAGATAAAGCCTTTAAACGCCGTTTCCACAGTTGGTTGAATAACACGTGGAAAGAGAAGGACGACTATCTTGATACGGTTTATGGGGTTGATACGCCCTGTGAGGTTGAAACGTTTGATGAGCCCGATGCGGTTCATAAGAAACAAGAGCAGTAAGCTTAAACTAAACCAATAGCATCAAAAAAGCCGATAGTTCATTGAACTATCGGCTTTTTTATTGAATTGGTTGTATCAGAGGTAAGCGATAGAGTTAGTACTTACTACAGTCAAATCGCTTGGTAAGCATCAATGATGTGCTTCACTTCGCTAGGCTTACCTTGCTGATCTTGGCCTTGATGAATGCGTAAATAATGCTGTAATGTTTTGGCTTTGTATTGCTGAGATATCTGTAACTGATGCTCACAACTTGGCGCCCAGATCTTGTCACCAACGTTTGATATCTCACTAAGTGGTCGAATGTTTTCGCTTTCGCCTTGGTTGTTACTGACCAATAAAATCTCGTAGTAACGGCGGTTCTCTTCAATCAACACTTCGTCAACAAGGCCGAACTTGAGCGCTTTTAAATGGCTTCTTAGTTCGAATTGCTGATGCACTGGGCAAAGCAAAAAATCGATATCTTTGTCTGGATGCTGGTGATGAATGTCGTCGACGAGCTTCTGAGTCAGATCGCCACCCACACCAGCAATAATAACGAGGTGTTTGCCAGTGTGCTTATTCAGAGGAATGGCTGCGACATCTAAACAATAGACTTTCCACTGACTCCGCTTGTGTTGTTCAACGTTGTTATCTTGAGGAAAGTAACGCGTTAATTTGCCTTCAAGATCGTGCATAAGAGAGGGAACAATATCGACAAAGTGAATCAGAGGCGCTTTGTTGTCTGACAACAATTGAACACCCAAGAATCCATGATCACAGCAACAATCCCAAATGTGTTGGTAATCATCGCTGACAAGAGAATGGAGTGTTTGCAGTCGGTTACTTAGCTTCATAAGGTTCGTGTCGTTAGGAATAGGGTATTGTCGTGGCGAAGGCGCATTGTAATGACTTTCTATAAAAACAAAAGCACCTAGAAAATAAATCCTAGGTGCTTAAGAAGTCGATGCTTGAAACAATGAGTGACTTCAAGGCTCTTTAAGATTCTTTTGCGACTGCTCTTATATGGCCTTCTACTCTGTTCTTTCCGAGTTGTTGGGCGATAAGTTTCGCCTGTTCCGCTAAAGCTAACGCTGAATCTCTTTCGCCTTCTATTCGTGAAAACCCTACACTAACACCTAACGAAAGCGTGATGTCTGGTGTAGCGATAGTTTTCTCTGAGATCCTAATTCGACATTGATCCAATTGGAATTTGGCATCTTTAGCATCATTTGCTTTGAATAAGATGGCGAACTCTTTCCCACCAACTCGAGCAAGGCACAAGCTCCTTGGTTTAGGGAAGTAGGAACGTAGAGTTTCTGCAGTGAGCTTTATCATATTGTCGCCAATCGCTTCACCGTAGGCGCGGTTTACGTGGTCAAAATTATCGATATCAAGTAAAGCAACATAGGTCTCTGGCTCACTTGCGTAGTTTTTTAATGCGACATTGAAACTACTTTTGTTATCTAGCTGCGTCATCAGATCCTTGCGGCTCAATTGGTGGTTGAGTAACAAGTTAGATAAAGAGACTTCAGTGTAATCTCTGATCATACGCAGAATACTTTGGCTGATCGGCAAACTCGCATTCACATAGAGAATCGCAATCAACTGTTTGCGAGAGTGTAAAGGAATACAGTAATGACGTTGATGGATCTTGAGTTTACATGCCAATGGATCTGCGTACTTTCCGTTTCGGTAAACCATGGTGTCTTCTGGAAAGCGCTCTGCAAGGGATTGACCATAGTGTACTGTTGATTTGTTCCCATGATAATCAATGGTACTAAACGAATGATTTTCCGGCTGATAAAGGCAAAACTGAACGCCTTTATGGTACGTAAAGCTATCCAGTATCGATTTTAACTCTCGCTTAAAGCTGGCGAGGTCATCGACTTTATTAAGTCGTGATAACAACACATTTAAGCGGTAAGCCAGATAGTTTGCCCCAATCCACAGTAGAAGCAGTGAGCCTAGCACCACGCCCGTTAACGTAAATTGGTGTGAACTGGTTAATATGTCGTGGCGATCAGTACCCGCGATGAAAACCCAATTTAAGCTGTTGTCAGCGTCGAAAACCGATATCTTAAAATTATCTTGGTAGTAGTATTCGTGTAACCCGCCAGTTTCACCTTGTGAGAGTTGCTTGCTGATACCGGCATGATAGCTGATTGATTTAGAACCAATACGTTTCGGATCTGGGTGGAATACCAGTCTTTCAGTTGTTCGATCGACAACGAAAACATAGCCATTGCTGAGTGTTTTAAGGCTTCTTAAACCCTGCGTGGTGTGCAACAAGTCAAATTCAATCCATATTTCCTCGTTCAATCTTTCTACCGTGTGTTTTACCGCAAATACCCAACGCCCATCAGGCTTTTGATAAACGGAAGAAATGTAGAAATCCTCAACGACGTTGTCTATTGAATGCCATTGTATTACGGCGATTTGTTCGCTCGAAAGTGGAAGACCTCGAGTGGAAATATAATTTTGAGATTGCGGTTTGTATCGAACGATATCTGAGAAATTGGGTGTTCTTTTTAGGATATTATCACTGATTTCGCGAAATTTTTTGTCATCAAAGCTGGATGCCTTAGGTAAGCCTAAACTGGTCTCAAGAAAGTAAAGCTTGCCGAAAACGGCTTCGATATTTGAGCGAATAGTGGAACTAGCGATACGAATATTTGATGATGATTGGTTAGTTGCTGTAGTTTCTACTTTCTCTAGTTGAGCGATAGCTAAATAAAGCATTCCTCCGGTTAGTAAGAGTATGTATGGTTTGAAAAGCCGAATAAGTGTTTTAGGTAAAGCCATGATATCCAAGACGTTATAGATTCATTTTTATAGTACGGCAATACTAAACAGTTTCATCCATCACATCAATGCAAATGATTCCATATAAAAGAATGATTTATGTGATATTCAGCTAATAAAAAAACCAGCTATAAATATAACTGGCTTTTATGGTTTTTGGCGTTTTATTAAGCTAGCTTAGCTTTTACTTCAATCAAATCAGTGTTATCTGGCGAGTAGTGCAAAATTGCCATCGAAGTCGGCGATAGCAGCATTTCACCTTCTGCATGACCTGGTTTTACATTCCGTAAGTTGGTATCACAAATGGTGACCCAGTTTTGGTCGCGATCAGTCGGTAACGAGAATCGAGCGGGTGCGTTGGTTTGGTTTATCAAATAAATCAATTCGTCACCGTCTTTGCCAATACCTAAGTGCAGCGCAACAGAGCTTAAACGGTTCCAATCATCATGCTCCATGAGTGTGCCATCGACACGGCTCCAGAAGATGCGGTTCGAGTTGCGTTTTTCTCCACTGAACGCCTTAATAAAAGGCACCATATATTGTTGACGTGCAGAGATCATTTCAGCTAACCAAGTCTTGAAATAAGTTTTTCGCTCAGAATCTTCCCAGTTAATCCAGCTAGTTACACTATCTTGACAGTAAGCGTTGTTGTTGCCTTTTTGAGTGTGAGATAACACATCAGCTGTCAGAATATGTGGAATGCCAAAGGCAAACAACAGACTCGCCATGAAGTTACGTTTCTGTTTTTCGCGTGTGGCAACAACCAATAGGTTTTCGGTTTCCCCTTCAACACCGTAGTTATCAGAGCGGTTATCACCGTGTCCATCTCGGTTGTTCTCGCCGTTATCTTCATTGTGCTTGTGTTTGTAAGAGACAAGATCTTGCATTGTGAAGCCGTCGTGATACGTGATGTAGTTTACGGTTAGTCTATATGGCCAGTGTGCTGCGCTGTAGATATCGCGAGATCCCATTAAGCGCGTCGCAAACTCTTTTAGATAGCCTTGATCACCGCGCCAGAAGCTACGTGTGATATCACGCAGTTTGTCGTTACATTCATTCCAGCCTAGTGGAAAGTTACCTACTTGATAACCGTTAGGGCCAATATCCCACGGTTCTGCAATCAACTTGGTCTCTTTGAGCACAGGATCTTGAGCAACGGCTTTGAAAAAAGCAGCTTCAGGGTTGTAATTATCGCCTTCACGTCCCAGCGTCGCGGCCAAATCAAAACGGAAGCCGTCGACTTTGAATTCACTCACCCAGTAACGAAGCGTATCCATCACTAAGTTGAGTGCGGGCTGGTGGGTGAGATCTACTGTGTTTCCACAACCCGTGAAATTCGCATAATGGCAGCCATGTTTAATGTAGTAGCGGCTATCGAGTGCTTTTAGGTTGAAGGTGGTTCCGCCTTCCCCACCCTCTGCTGTGTGGTTGTACACCACGTCTAGAATGACTTCGATGCCATTGCGGTGCAGTTCGCGAATCGCAGTCTTTAACTCGTTTACGGCATCTTTCTCTGCGTAGCGAGGGTCAGGCACCATAAACAAGTATGGGTTGTAACCCCAATAGTTCACTTTACCCATGTCTAATAGGTGTGGTTCATGCATGCATGCGGCAATGGGCAAAAGCTGTAGAGAGTTGATATTTTGCTGTTTGTAGAACGCAAGCATTTCAGGGCTAATCAACCCTAAATAACGACCTTTCGCGTTAGTCTCCACCGCTGGATGAAGTTTAGATAGTCCTTTTACATGAGTTTCAAAAAGAACAGTTTCTTCGCGGCTAATACGTGGCTTTTCGACGTCTTGCCAATCAAAGGCATCATCGACAACAACACATTTCGCCATCGAAAAGCTTTTTTCATTGGTATATGGAGTGACGTAATCGAGCGGTTCGCTGATTGATTTGGCGTATGGGTCTGAAAGTAAGATTGGGCCATCGTCAGTTTCAGCAATGAAGCCGTATTTTTGTCCAGCTTTAATGCCTTCGATAAACACATATCTGATATCGGCGTATTCATCTTCCAACGTGTAAGTGGTGAATTCATCGTTCTCATCAAAGAGCGCGAGAGATAGAGATTTACAGTCAGGAGAAAAAATAGAAAAGTTACAGCCAGTGTTACCTAGCGTTGCGCCTAGCGGATAAGGGCGAGCGAGCGTTCTAGTCATTGCTTGATTTCTTGTTCGTTTATCGACATCAGTGAACTATAAGTAAAAAGCTTTGTCACAATAAGGTCAAGCAACTTCACAGATTAATTACGGTAAAAAAAATAATTCATCGATGAAGTTCAAATTATATATTTGAGCTAGATCTCACTTATGTTGAATAATTAGATCTGTGTGCTGTCTACTCCTCCTATATTAAGTGATCTACCTCTTTAAAACACCATTCTGTATATTTTCTACTCCCCTCTAGTCCCCCTTAATTAACTTAGGGGCGGAGGAAGTCAAACTTGTCATCCCCTCTTAATATTGACCCCGTTGAAACGAATCAGGGGAAACCCTAAACCTCTCTATCTTACGACTACCATTACTGCCTTTGGTTGCCGCAAGAGAGCAAAAATATAAAAACCTAAAATAAATCGTCCTTAATGGAGTTAAGAATGAAAAAAGTAAGTTTGATTGCTGCTGCAGTGGCAACTACGTTAGCTGCTGGCTCTGCGTTCGCTGTAGATTTTAATGGCTACATGCGTGCTGGTACTGGTATTAGCGGAAATGATGGTGGTGACGTTTCATTCATGAAGAATGGTATTGGCCGTCTAGGTAATGAAAACGACAACTATTCTGAGTTTGGCTTAGCTGAAGAACTAAAAACTGGTGAGCAAACCTGGCGTTTAGAATCAATGATCGCTTCTGGTGCTGATGGCGCAAATGGCTGGGAAGACGGTGACTTTAACGTCGCTCAGTTCGCTGTTAAAGCAAAAGGCGTTCTATCTTTCGATGAAGAAGCGACTCTTTGGGCTGGTAAAACATACTACCAACGTAAAGATATCCATATTACTGACTTCTACTTCCTAAATACATCAGGTACTGGTGGCGGTATTGAAAATATTTCAGTTGGTAACCAAAAACTTTCTTTAGCGATTATTCAAGATGGCGAAGATGATAATGGTGCTGGTTACATGGCTGATGCTCGCCTAGCAAATATCGGGCTATGGGAAGATGCTAGTTTAGAGCTTGGAGTTGTTTACAACTTCGGTACTGAAAACAAGAATGGCAAATACGATGGTGATGATGGTCTACTTGCTACAGGTATTATCCACCAAAACATGAGCAATGGTTTCAACCAAACAGTTGTTCAGCTAGGTACTGCTGGTTACGGCGTTCAAATGGCTAATTTCTGGGGTTCAGGTGCGTACTATGATCGCTCTGGTGCTCAAGACGATGGTTTTGGTTACCGTATTCTTAACTGGGGTGTAATGAACCTAGGCGAATCTTGGGAAATGGGTCACCAACTTGCATACCTAGCAGGTTCAGACCTAGGTACTGATAAGCATGATTCAAGCCAATACTCTATCGTGGCTCGTCCAATGTATAAGTGGAACGACACAATGCGCACTATCTTCGAAGCTGGCTATAACGCTGGTGAAGTAGACAACGTTGACTTTGGCGGCGCTAAATTTACTGTTGCTCAAGCATGGGCAATGGGCGACAGCTTCTGGGCTCGTCCTGAAATTCGCGTATACGGTAGCTACCTGATGGATCTAGAAAACGATTCATTCGGTGAAGTTAAAGATGAAAACGGTGTTGTTACCGGCCAAGGCGCAGACAACGATTTCGTTGTTGGTATCCAAGTTGAAGCTTGGTGGTAAGCCACTTAGCTTAAAATCCTAAACTGTCCTAATTCATAGCCGGCTTGCGTCGGCTATTTTTTTAAGGAATGTACGATTAAGTTGATCGTTCCCTAGGTGAATAGTTCTCTTTGTGGTAATTAAAGTTAGTAAATTTCTTAAAAAAATAAAAAAGGAAGGGTTATGTATTTCAAAGCTCTGATGTTGAGTGGCTGTGTAGCATTGGCCGGTTGCCAATCAGCACAAGTAGTCGAACAAGTGCAAGTTGCACAAGCTGAACAAGTTAACTCGATTACTGGTCTTCAATTTGCTCCTATGAAGCTACCAAGCTCGGCAATTTTTGACGTGACACCAAATAGCCAAGTATTAAACTATCAAGGCATAAACAGCCCTGTAGTAGCGATTGAATTGCCTGCAGACCGCGGTGAGTATTCAATTAATATCACGAGCATTATCGGTGATACTGCCTTTGTTCCAAATGCGGTCATCTATGACGAAAATGGTCGTGAGCTAGAGCGTTATGGTAAAGATAGCTTCGAATACGCGAAACCAAGATTGCACTTGGGGAACCGTCTCGTTACTGAGAACGACTTTTACCCACCGACAACAGCAAAATCAGTTTATTTAGTTATCTACACAGATCAAAACGATCTTGGTGGCTTTACTGATGTGATCCACCCTGCTCGTTTGGACGCGGAAGGCCGTGGTAATTATTTACCTGAAGTGAAAGATATCCCGATTCCAAATGCTAACGTTGGTAAGATAGAAGTTACAATCGATAAAGCGAGCTTCTTCTCAATTGGTTCATCAAACAGTGAATCTAATGCTAAACCTGCTGTTGCTAAAATCGATACTATTCAACCTGAAACGCAAACCTACTATCACAATGCGATTCAAACAGCTGTAACTGAAGACAATATTCCTAAAGCTCTTAGCTTATTAGATGAAGCAAAAGCATTAGGTATTGAAGGCGCGCAAGAAGTATTTGTAAAAGCTGTCAATAAAAAGTAATTCAACAGTTTGTAAATACTGAATGACATGATAATAAGGGACCCGTTTGGGTCCTTTTTTATTGCTTTAGATAAATATAATTTGAGTGGAAAATAAATTTGGTGAGAGAGGTGACCGAAATAACCAAGCTAGATAGAGTGGCTAAAACAGCCATTGTTACCCATTGCCAAATAGCTGAAAGCAATAGTAGCCATAATTATTTACGCTAAAGCTATTTACGCTAAATTATCGATGCTCTATCGAATAACACTATCTATTGACTCTCGTTATATTATTTTTGAACCTCATTAGTTAATAACCAGGTCTTTACTTATCTTAGTACCGATAAGTCATTAGGATCTCCAATCATGCTTGTGGTTTTAGGCATAGTCGCTATTGGGCCTGCCAAGACCCAAGACAGTTTGTGCATCGTTTCATCAAAGAGCATCGACCGATGTAAGGATAGTAAGAATCGTGTGGTTCATTTGGATTGGAGTTTATTTAGCACAAAAAAAGGGAGACTGACGTCTCCCAAAGGCTAGCTTTCGCTGGTTTTATTATTTG